>OGEC01000020.1_pt1 | contig 150596 bp, 132 predicted proteins | sample 1570551 | NCBI WGS metagenome assembly OGEC01 (sample SAMEA2582127, study PRJEB24529) | metagenome | biome: Human gut stool | place: China | collected 2011 | reverse complement strand
TAGACTACTTGTGTCCATGCGTTCTTTCCTTTCCGTCTCGCTTGATTTGACCACCCTTTTCCCGATTGGTTACGGCAGATGTTGCCATTTCTGCAATACGAGACATACTCAAACTTATTGATTGTTCGCCCCTTTGCTCCGTCTCCATTACAGAGACTTCTTCACTACTATGGGCTCGGCTGACTTCTCACAGTTCGTTGTTACTAGGCTAATGGAACCTCTGTGAGATCTCCACGCTTAAGGTGCACACTCTTTCTCTCCATATATCCGCCACATTTACTCTGCTACTACAAATGTGATAGTTATTAGACTTCATTGTCTTTTGCCAACTTGTCTCTCATAGCTTAGCCTTATATGTGATTTCTGTCCGTCGGACCAGAGATTTGCTTACAGCTTCCTTCAGATTCCACCTCACAATGGACACCCTTGCTGTTCAGCTATACACTTCCCACTATCTGGGCATGTTCGGGACTTACACCCGTTAGAGCGCGCCCATGGCGCGCAAACAAAAAGAAGCGGCTGCACCCAGGCAGCTTCGCTTCCTTTTCATGCCTTTTACCGGTCTTCCCTGAAATATGCCTCTCCAAGGCTTGCCGGCGGCTGATTTTCCTGTTTATTTCTCTTACTTGTGATGATCAGGACGATAATCGTCACAACATACGGAAGCATTTTTACAAGCTCCTGTGTTGCCCTATTCAATCCCGGAAGATAGATATATAAAATATATAATCCACCAAACACAAAAGATCCCCAGATCGCATGATCCGGATTCCACAATGCCAGGATTACAAGTGCGATTGCAAGCCATCCTCTGTCACCGAATCCATTGTTCGACCAGGTACCACCCAGATATTCCATAACAAAATAAAGACCTCCAAGACCTGCGATCGCTGCGCCGGTCACTGTGGCAACATATTTATACTTTGAGACATTGATACCTGCTGCATCCGCTGTTGCCGGGCTTTCACCGACAGCTCTTAAGTTCAGTCCTCTTCTTGTTTTCTTTAAAAAATAGGTCATGACCACTGCCACGATAACGGACAGATATGTCAGGAATCCATAAGAAAAGAAAAGTGTTCCGATCACCGGAATCTTTGAGAGTCCCGGAATAGTGGCGCGGTATGCAGCCGCCGTTGTCTGAACGGAAATCTGTCCGACACCTCCAGCCAGCTTGGAAATGGAACCACCGAAGAAGTTACCGAATCCAACACCAAATGTCGTAAGTGCAAGTCCCACCACATTCTGGTTCGCTCTGAGTGTGATCGTCAGAAAACTGTAGATCAGCCCGCCCAGGGCAGATGCGATCAGGGAACACAGCAGTGAAACCAGCACCCCGATGGCTCCGTTTGGCGTCTCTGTACTTTTTTCATAAAAGAAAGCACCCATAAGTCCGGCGATACCACCCATGTACATAATTCCCGGAATTCCGAGGTTTAAGTTACCGGATTTTTCTGTGACGATCTCTCCGGAAGCACCAAATAAAATAGCGACTCCCTGTCCGATCGCCTTCTGGATAAACGTCAGTAATAATGTCATTCTATTTCTCTCCTTTCTTACGGAACTCTAATTTGTAGTTAATAAAGAATTCACATCCGATCAGGAAAAACAATAAAATACCTGTAATAATATCTGATGCATTTTCATTCAGACCAAACTGCGATGCCACCTGGATCGATCCCTGCTGCATAAATACAAGGAATCCGGAAACAAGGATCATCGCAAGCGGATTAAACTTTGACATCCATGCAACAATGATCGCAGTAAATCCCCGTCCACCTGCTGTACTTGTCGAGATGGTATGGCTCGCACCGCTGACGATCACTGCACCGGCAATTCCACAGATCGCACCGGAGATCATCATTGTACGGATAATGACCTTCTTCACATCGATTCCTGCATATCTTGCAGTATTCTGGCTTTCTCCGACAACCGAGATCTCATATCCCTGTTTGGAATATTTCATATAAACATAAACTACTAATGTAATTGCTAAAACAATGATAACATTTAATGTATATGCATTGCCAAAAATTGTTGGAAACCATCCACCTTTTGTTGCTGCATTGATAATACCAACGGTATTAGAACCAGACGGATTCTCCCAGAATACAATACAGAACGTTACGATCTGCATTGCGACATAATTCAGCATTAAAGTAAATAAAGTCTCATTGGTATTAAAATATGCTTTAAAAATGGCAGGGATCACACCCCAGATCAGTCCGGCCAGACCACTGACAACAAAAATCACGATCAGCAGTAACCAGTTTGGCATTTTATCGCCAAAGTAGATCATCATTGCCGCTGCCGCTGTACCGCCCATTAAAATCTGTCCTTCTGCTCCGATGTTCCAGAATTTCATTTTAAATGCAGGGGTAAGACCAATTGCAATACATAAAAGCACCATCATTTCACGGATAGTCACCCAGATCCTCCGGTTGCTTCCAACTGCTCCATCAATAATTCCAAGATATACTTCGATCGGATTCTGTTTTGTGACTGCCACGATCACAAGTGCTGCTACTACCAGTGACAATGCAACTGCGATCAGTCGGATCGCCCACGCTTTTCCCACACTGATATGGTCTCTCTTCACCATACGTGCAAAAGGTTCTTTCTTCGAAATCACGTTTTCCTTACTCATTCTTATCCTCCGTCAAACCAGTCATCATCAGTCCCAGTTTTTCCTTCGTTGTGGTACGCGCATCCACGATACCCGCAACTTTTCCACTGTTCAATACCAAAATCTTATCACAAAGTTCCAGCAGGACATCCAGATCCTCACCTACACAGATGACTGCAACTCCTTTTTTCTTCTGGTCATTCAACAGATTGTAAATCGTGTATGATGAATTGATGTCAAGTCCTCTGACCGGATACGCAACCATCAGCACAGTCGGATTGCTTGCGATCTCACGGCCGACAAGGATTTTCTGTACATTACCGCCGGAAAGCCTGCTGACCGGAGTATCCACACCCGGTGTCACAACATCTAATTTCTCCACAATATCTTCTGCAAGTTTCTTTGGAGATTTACGGTCGGCAAAGAAATGTCTGCCTTCCTTATAGCTTCGGATCATCATATTATCTGTCAGATCCATAGAACCAACAAGTCCCATTCCAAGACGGTCTTCCGGCACAAACGATAACGTGATACCAAGATTTTTAATATCCTCCGCCTTCATCTCAGAGATTTTTTCTGTCGTACCCTCCGGGGAAAAATAAAGGATCTCGCCGCTCTCGATCGGCTGAAGTCCTGCAACGGACTCTAATAATTCTTTCTGTCCGCTTCCTGAAATTCCTGCCACACCAAGGATTTCCCCACTGTAGGCGGTGAAGGAAGCCTCTGTCAGAACCTTAAGTCCCTCCTTGTTCTTACACGTAATGCCACGCATCTCAATACGTTTTTCTGCTCCTACAGGCTCAGTACGGTTGATATCCAGTTTTACTTTCTCGCCGACCATCATCTCTGTGAGTGATTCTACAGTTGCCTTCGCCGTCTCTACCGTATCAATATATTTTCCTTTTCGAAGCACTGCGACACGGTCAGAAAGTTCCAATACTTCATTTAATTTATGTGTGATGATAATAATGGATTTTCCTGCTTTCCTCATGTTCCTGAGGACTGCAAATAATTTTTCAGTCTCCTGCGGTGTCAATACGGCTGTCGGTTCATCGAGGATCAGAATGTCTGCCCCGCGGTAAAGTACTTTTACGATCTCTACGGTCTGTTTCTGTGAGACAGACATGTCATAAATTTTCTGGGACGGATTGAGGTCAAATCCATACTGTTCTGTCAGTTCCCTGATTTCTTTCTCTACCTGTTTCATATTCAGTTTTTCTTTTCCAGGCAGACCTAAAATAATATTCTCGGCGGCTGTCAAAATATTGATCAGCTTGAAATGCTGATGAATCATTCCAATACCGAGTGCGAAGGAATCTTTTGGGGAGCGGATGGTCACTTCTTTTCCATCCACATAAACTTCTCCTTCGTCCGGGAAGTAAATTCCGGAAAGCATGTTCATCAACGTAGTCTTTCCACTACCATTCTCTCCTAAAATCGAAAGAATTTCACCTTTCCTGACGGTCAGATTCACGTTATCGTTCGCAATCACGTCACCGAAACGTTTTGTTACACCTTTCAGTTCAATAGCGTTTCCTGTTTCCACAAGTAATCCTCCTAAATACGAAAATCCTTTCAATCTGTATCTTGAAAGGATTTCTCTGTTTTCTTCCAATATTTCTATCATTGCAGAGCACAGAAACCATCTGTGCCCTGCCGGTTTATCTTAAAAATTAGTTTGCCTGAGATGTGATGCCATCAATGATAATATCAAAGGATGGTGCAGATGCTAATTCAGATTCATGATAATAACCGTCTGAAACGTAATCAGCATATTTTGCGTAATCTCCGCCTTCTGCGATCAGGTCTTCTAAGGAAGATCCGTTTACTGTAAATTTAGATGTATCAAATACATGAAGAGAACCATCTTTTAATGCTGCTTCTACTTCTTCTACTTTTGCGTCTGTTCCTTCTGCTGCAACAGCCTCATTGACCGGAGTGATTCTGACTGCATCCTCAGAGAATCCTTTGCACCAGTCTGTATCGATTGCTTTTCCATCTAATACACACTGTACAGCGTAAGTATAATATACACCCCAGTTATTTGTAGGAGATGTCAATGCTGCGTCCGGAGCAACAGATGTCATATCTACGTTGTAACCAACACAAGGTACACCTGCTGTCTCACATGCGGAAGGAGCACCTGTTGTATCAGCATGCTGGCTGATGAGTACACAGTTATCTGCGATCAGCTGATTTGCAACTTCGCCCTCTGCTGTCATATCTGCCCAGCTATTTGTATACTGAACTTCCATTGTAACAGATTCACATACGCTCTTAGCACCTAAGTAGAAAGATGTGAATCCTGAAATAACCTCTGCATATGGGTATGCACCTACATAACCGATTTTTGCCTGGTCTGCTGTGATAGTACCATTCTCGATCATCTCATTTAATTTCATACCTGCAACAACACCGGATACATAACGTGCTTCGTAAATAGCATCGAAGTAGTTGTGCATATTTGCAAGTCCTGAACCTGCCGCTTTAAAACCTGTTGCATGACAGAACTGAATGTCCGGATACTCCTGTGCTGCCTGTAAAATGTATGTCTCATGTCCAAAACTTGTTGCAAAAATAATATCACAACCCTGCTCTGCAAGATCCACTGCTGCATCATATGCTTTCTCGTCCTCCGGGATCGTCGTCTTCTCAATAATCTGGTCATCTGATAATCCAAGGTTTGCTGCCATCTCATCAATACCTGCCATATGAGCTGCTGTATATCCCTCGTTCTCATCACCGATATAAATAACACCGACTTTGATATCTGCTGCGGAAGCTGCTGCCTGTGTGCCATCTGTACCAGCCTCTGTAGAAGCTGCTGCAGAATTATCTGCTGCACTGCTGTTGTCTGCTGTGTCTCCACATCCTGCCACCATACCGACAGTCATTCCCATTGCCAATAAAATACTTAATGCCTTTTTCATATAATCCTCCTTGTTTTGCATTAGAAAAACTAATCTCAAAATACAAAAGTCAATTTAGCATAGCAATTTTTTATCGTCAATATGATTTGTATGGTAATTTTCAAAAAAACGTCCATTTTTGCAAAAAATTCTTATATTGATAAGAAGAACTAATACAGGAGATATTTTTAACTAATAAAAAATACAGTCTTTCTCCGTCATCTGGAAAAAGACTGTATCTTTATTCTTATACTCTTCGGATGTGCTGATGTGTAAACAGGTGATCCTGACAATACTCATAATTGCCCTCGCACTTCGAACAGAAACGGAACTGTAAATTTGGATCATCCAGCTCTGTCCGTCCGCAGACCGCACATTTGTGTTTTGCAATACCGGAACCAGGTCGCGGCTCTCTCATCTGCGCCCTGAACTGCTGCCTGCGATGCACCTCATGTGGGGTATACCGGCTCAGATTCCTCGTGGACAGGAAGAAAATGAGGTAATTTAACAGTGACATCACAATGCATAACAGCATAATCCCTGCATACCATAATGCAGTGGATACAGACTGTGTATATGCATAAATCGCATGATAGGTATCCCACACGCTGAATACCATGATAACAACATATACGGCTGCCATCCATTTCATTTTTATCGGAATGATAAAGTACAGTAACACCTGCATATCCGGATATAAGGTCGCAAATGCAAGGAATATAGACATATTGATATAGGAAGTACTGATCATCTGTCCCATCATTGTGCTTGCAGTGTGGGCAAAACTGCCACCCATAAACAGATAGATCAGACCATACGCCAAAAGGCTTCCCACTTCAGTCAGCAGGATTCCGCCGATGATATAGGCATTAAAACGGAAAGTTCCCCACGCGCGCTCCAACGCAGTTCCAAGCTGATAATAAAACATCATCATGATCAACAGAAAAATGATATTGCTGTCTGTCGGCATTAAAATCCATGTGATAAGTCTCCAGATCTGTCCGTGTAAAATGTAATAAGGCTGGAAATTCAAGAATCCCAATATATTCGGTGCCACCATGTTCAATACAAATCCAACGGAATATGCTCCGATCAGATACACGATCAGATTCGGTACCGCATATCTTCCAAATTTACGCTCCAGTTTATTTAACCAGTTCATATTGCTGCTCCTTTTTTTCAAATACTCTTTGGACTGTCTTCTTTTTCAAACAATCTAGCTAAAGTATATCTATGCAGGAAACCTTTGTCAATCGGCGCTAAATTTCTTCATAAAAAGTTTAGATTTTTCAGATTATTTTGTCATTGTTTTTTGTTTTTTCCTGTCGTATAATGTACATTGCTTGGTTTTTGAGCACATATATATAATAGGAAGAAATAGTGAACATAGACTATTGATAGATCTGATTTACAAGAGATAATTTGGAGGAAAGATATGAGTAACAATACACTTCATAAACTTGGTATTGATATTGGTTCCACGACAGTCAAAGTAGCTGTGCTGGATGAGAATGACAACCTGTTATTCTCCGATTACGAGAGACATTTCGCCAATATCCGTGAAACTCTCTCCCTGCTGGTGGAAAAAGCTTATAAACAGCTTGGGGATATGCAGATTGCCCCGATGATCACCGGTTCCGGTGGTCTTACCCTTGCAAAACATTTAGACGTGCCGTTTGTCCAGGAGGTCATCTCCGTATCCACTGCTTTACAGCACTATGCACCACAGACCGATGTTGCCATCGAGCTTGGCGGTGAGGATGCAAAGATCATTTATTTCGAGGGCGGCAATGTGGAACAGCGTATGAACGGTATCTGTGCCGGTGGTACAGGTTCTTTTATCGACCAGATGGCATCCCTCATCCAGACAGATGCGACCGGGCTGAACGAATACGCAAAGAATTATAAGGCAATTTATCCGATCGCCGCCAGATGCGGTGTATTTGCCAAAACAGATATCCAGCCTCTGATCAATGAGGGGGCTACCAGGGAAGACTTATCCGCTTCTATTTTCCAGGCAGTTGTCAACCAGACGATCAGCGGTCTTGCCTGCGGAAAACCAATCCGTGGACACGTTGCTTTCTTAGGCGGTCCCCTGCACTTTTTATCCGAGTTAAAGGCTGCGTTCATCCGTACCTTAAACTTAGATGAGGAGCACGCGATCACCCCTGAGAATTCCCATCTTTTTGCAGCGATCGGTTCTGCACTGAACTATAAAGAGGACAAAGTAACTACTTTGGCAGAATTACATACAAAACTTCAGTCCGATATCCATATGGAATTCGAAGTTGCAAGACTTGATCCTTTATTCAAAGATCAGGCAGAATACGATGCTTTCCGCACACGCCACGACGGACATCATGTAAAGTCCGCAGATCTGGCTTCTTACGAAGGAAACTGCTACCTTGGTATCGATGCAGGTTCCACCACAACGAAAGTTGCCCTGATCGGTGAGGATGGTTCTCTGCTGTACTCCTTCTACAGCAATAACAACGGAAGCCCGCTCTCTACTGCGATCCGTGCGATCAAAGATATTTATTCCAAACTGCCGGAAAAGGCACACATTGTACACTCCTGCTCCACCGGATATGGTGAGGCGTTACAGAAGGCTGCTCTGAAATTAGATGACGGCGAAGTAGAAACTGTCGCACATTTTTATGCCGCAGCATTCTTTGATCCGGAAGTTGACTGTATCCTCGACATTGGTGGTCAGGATATGAAATGCATTAAGATCAAAAACCAGACCGTTGACAGTGTCCAGTTAAATGAAGCCTGTTCTTCCGGTTGTGGTTCTTTCATTGAGACATTTGCAAAATCCTTGAATTTCTCTGTGCAGGACTTTGCCAGAGAAGCTCTTTTTGCCAAAAATCCGATCGATCTTGGAACCCGCTGTACAGTATTCATGAACTCGAAAGTAAAACAGGCGCAGAAAGAGGGCGCATCCGTCGCTGATATTTCTGCCGGTCTTGCCTACTCAGTCATCAAGAATGCTCTATATAAGGTAATCAAGCTTTCCGATGCAAAAGATCTTGGCCAGAACATTGTGGTACAGGGTGGAACGTTCTACAACGATGCCGTTTTACGAAGTTTTGAAAAAATTGCCGGTGTCCAGTGTATCCGTCCGGATATTGCCGGTATTATGGGAGCTTTCGGTGCTGCCCTGATTGCAAGGGAACGCCATGAGGAAGGTTATCAGACCTCCATGCTCTCCATCGACGAAATCAATGCACTGACTTTTGACACGAAGCTTGCAAGATGTCAGGGATGTACGAACCACTGTCTCTTAACCATCAACCGTTTCTCCGGCAACCGTCAGTATATTACCGGCAACCGCTGTGAGCGTGGTCTTGGAAAAGAGAAGAACAAAGACAACATTCCAAACCTTTTTGAATATAAGAACAAACGTATTTTTGACTATGAACCATTAAGTGCAGAGGAAGCAGCCCGCGGTACCGTCGGCATCCCACGTGTATTAAATATGTATGAGAACTACCCATTCTGGGCAGTTTTCTTCAAAAAACTAGGTTTCTCCGTGGTACTCTCTCCGTCCTCCACACGTAAGATTTACGAGCTTGGTATCGATTCGATCCCATCCGAATCCGAATGTTACCCTGCAAAACTTGCGCACGGACATGTGACCTGGCTGATCCATCAGAATGTGGATTTCATTTTCTACCCGTGTATCCCATACGAGAGAAATGAGTTCCCGGATTCTAACAACCACTACAACTGCCCGATCGTTACTTCTTACGCAGAGAATATTAAAAACAATGTGGATGAGATCACTTCCGGTCAGGTGAAGTTCTTAAATCCATTTATGGCATTCACAAATGAGGACACCTTATCCTCCCAGCTCATCAAGGTATTTGGTTCTTCTGAATTCGGCATTTCCGAAGCGGAGATCCGTGATGCAGTTTCCGAAGGCTGGAAGGAATTAGCTGTTATCCGCATGGAAATGCAGAAAAAAGGTGAAGAAGTATTAAAATATATGGAAGAGACCGGAAGACGCGGTATCGTTCTCGCCGGACGTCCATACCACGTTGACCCGGAGATCAACCACGGTATTCCGGAGCTTATCACTTCTTATGGAATCGCCGTTTTAACAGAAGACTCTGTCTCCCATCTGCATCAGCCGGAGCGTCCGTTGATCGTTATGGATCAGTGGATGTACCACTCCCGCCTGTATGCGGCTGCAAACTTTGTAAAGACAAGAGATGACTTAGACCTGATCCAGTTGAACTCCTTCGGATGTGGTCTTGACGCCGTTACCACCGATCAGGTCAACGATATTCTGACCAGATCAGGCAAAATCTACACCTGTCTGAAGATTGATGAGGTCAACAACTTAGGTGCTGCCAGAATCCGTATCCGTTCACTGATCGCAGCGATCCGCGTCCGCGAGAAAAAGCAGACCAAAAGAACGATCGTGCCTGCAAGTTATGAGCGTGTGGTATTTACGAAGGAGATGCGTGAAAACTACACGATTCTCTGCCCGCAGATGTCACCGATCCATTTTGAATTATTAGAGCCGGCTTTCAATGCTGCCGGATACAATCTGGTCGTACCGGATGTTCCTGCAAGGGAATGTGTCGATGTCGGATTAAAATTCGTCAATAACGATGCCTGTTATCCGTCCCTGATCGTTGTCGGCCAGTTGATGGCTGCCGTAAAATCCGGCAAATACGATATGAATAAGACTGCGATCTTAATCTCCCAGACCGGTGGCGGATGCCGTGCAAGTAACTACATCGGATTCATCCGCCGTGCTCTGGAAAAGGCTGGCTACCCGAATGTTCCGGTTATCTCCATCAACTTGAGCGGTTTAGAGAGCAACCCGGGATTCACTTTCACTCCAAAGCTTATCCAGCATGGACTTTACGCTCTGGAATTTGGTGATATTTTCCTTCGCTGTTTATACGCCACAAGACCTTATGAAGCAGTTCCCGGTTCTGCCAACGAGCTCCATGAAAAATGGAAAAAGAAGATCATTGCATTTATTACACAGGATAAGATTTTATCCCATAAAAAATACAAGCAGATGTGCCGTGAGATCATCCGTGACTTTGACAATCTCCCGCGTCTTGATATTAAAAAGCCGCGTGTCGGCATAGTCGGTGAGATTTTGGTAAAATTCCATCCGGCTGCCAACAATTATCTGGCAGACCTGTTAGAATCCGAAGGTGCGGAAGCTGTTGTTCCTGACCTTACCGACTTCCTGCTCTACTGCTTCTACAACACAGGCTTTAAGGCAGATAACCTCGGTTTCAGCCAGAAGTCCAAACGTATCGGACGCCTTGGCATCAAGTTCTTTGAGTGGCTGCGCTCTGCTGCGGTCGATGAATTTAAGAAGAGTAAACATTTTACTCCACCTGCACACATTGAGGATCTTGCAAAATATGCAAGGGATATCGTATCCGAAGGTAACCAGACCGGTGAAGGATGGTTCTTAACCGGAGAAATGTTGGAGCTGATCCATACCGGCACTCCGAACATTGTCTGCACGCAGCCATTTGCCTGCCTGCCGAACCATGTTGTAGGAAAAGGTGTTATCAAGGAATTACGGCACCGCTATCCGGATTCCAACATTGTTGCGATCGACTACGATCCGGGTGCAAGTGAGGTAAACCAGTTGAACCGTATTAAACTCATGCTCTCAACTGCAAACAAGAATCTGAAAAAAGATACTTTGAATTAATACGAAAAAACTCGAAATCTAATTTGTTTTATGCTATAATCATAACTAGCTTTATTAGTTATTGGTTACGTGTACATTGTGAACAGACATGCGTGCGTATGTCAATCGGGGAAAATGAATGAAAAACGATAAAACTGACAATCATGAACAGCTTTTCTGGGAAGAGATCGACCGGCTTTTTCCAGATATGATAAAAGCGATTGCCTCTCTTTCCAAAAAATCATATCTTTCCATCACAAACCTTCGGACCGGAATCACCTGGTGGTCCGAACGGGCGATGGATTATTTTGGCATGAAAGAAAATTATACGATCCGCGGCATGGAAAAGGCAAACCGGAAGATCCATCCTGATGATGTTGCCACTTTCAAACGTGGTTTTAAAGAACGGGTTGACGGTAAAAATCTGGATACCGCATGGGAATACCGGATTCAGGATGGCGATTCCTACAACCGTTTCAACGCCATGGCGCGTGTACTTTATGATGAACAAAAGCAGCCTTTTATCATCATTATCCGCTATGATAATTATGGAATTTCTGATGAAGTGGACTCTGTCACAGGTCTCTATACGGAACCGGCACTGAACCGCTGTATCACCCAATTACTTGATAACACACGTCCTGCCGCACTCTTAAAGATCGGGCTGGATCAGTTCAGCCATATCAATGTCATGTATGGGGCAGCTTTTGCAGATAAGATTCTGAACAAAGTGGCACAAAGCCTTTTACACATGGTACGCAATATCGGTTATGCCTACCGCCTGTCCGGTGCGAAATTTGTGCTTGTTTTCGACAAAGTATCCAAAACAGAGCTCCATAGCATTTTCGCTTTCATCGAGGATACACTGGCAAACACCATTGCAGTGAATGGAAAACGGATTCCGATCAAGATCTCTGCAGGAGCCATTTTCTTAGAACCCTATATGAAAGAAACGAATGCTGTCCGCAGCCGTCTGACCTATGCGCAGAATCATTCACGCTATGAACATCATAGCGATCTCGTCATTTTTAACGATGAGATCTGTGGCAACAACGAAAAACAGTTTGAGCTGATCGGTCTGATCCACCAGTGTGCGACCAGCCATTTTGAGGGATTCCGCCTGTTCTACCAGCCGATAGCAGACACAAAGACCGGAAAGATCCGTGGCATGGAAGCACTGATACGATGGGAATTAGAACCCTACGGTCTCATCTCTCCAGGAATATTTATGGAGTGGCTAGAGGAAGATCCATGTATCTTTGACCTCGGCAACTGGATCTTACGCACCGCATTAAAGGATATTGGCAGGATTCGTGATAAGATCCCACACTTTTTCGTAAACGTCAACATCTCTGCCGCTCAATTGTCGCGAAAAGAATTTCGTGACTCTGTCATGACGATTTTAAAAGAAACCGGAGCCAGTCCGGAGGAATTGTGTCTGGAACTGACTGAGCGCTGCCGGGATCTCGATGTGACTTTTCTGAAAAATGAAGTCAATTTCTTTCACTCAAAGGGGATTAAAATTGCACTGGATGATTTTGGAACCGGTAACAGCTCCCTAAGTCTTGCTTTGGAATTACCTGTTGATGAGCTGAAAGTCGATATGAGTTTTATCAAAGATATTGAACAAAAGCCACAGAATCAGGCTATGGTACAGTCGATCGTTGATTACGCAAACCGTACCAATACCGAAACCTGTATCGAGGGAATTGAAAATCAGGAGGTAAGCGACTACATTCATCAATTTGGTGCGACCTGGTATCAGGGTTATTTTTATTCCAAACCTGTTCCGATCGACCAGTTTGAAACATTGCTGGATGTGCCTCACTGAAAAATCTCTTTTTTGCATATGATCCATGAGATCACTGCTGAAACAAATTCCGTGATCCAGAACGCGTGCCATACACCAGCCGCCTGAAAAAGGCGGCTTAAAATAAATGCCAGCGGCAAAATCACCACGATATAACGCAGTAATGAAATGACTAACGATTCCTTCCCTTTTCCAAGCCCCTCCAAAGCGCCGGATACCGTGACGGAAACCGATGACACGATAAATCCTATACTGATGAGCCTGAGTGCCTCCCTGCCTAGCCGGATTGTCTCAGGATTTCCTGTAAACAGACCGATCAGCGCCTGTGGCACTGCCATACAGAGAATCGTACCGATCACCATCACTATTACGATCAGGAACAATGCTGACCGAAAAATCTCTTTCACTCTCTTTGACTCTCCTGCTCCATAATTGTATCCAATCAATGGACGCATCCCCTGTACCACACCATTTCCAGTCAGATACAAAAATGTCTGTAATTTGAAATAAGCACCCAATACAAGAACATAACTTGCAGAATAAACAGCCAGTATCGCATTTAATGCAGACACCTGGACTGAAGGCAGCGCAAGGCTTAACGTTGCAGGGATTCCGATAGAATACACTTTTTTGCAAAGCTGCTTCTCCGGCTTCATATTTCTGACCTTCACTTTGGCAGGAATCGGTTTCCAGTAATATGCGGTCAGATACCCTGCCAGTGACACGATCTGTCCGATTCCGGTTGCAAGTGCCGCTCCCCGGATTCCCATTGCAGGAAAAATCCCAATTCCAAAAATCAGCAGTGGATCAAGCACAATATTGGTCACACAGCCAAGCAGCATACAAAACATAGATGTTTTCATGCGTCCAACTGCCTGAAATATTTTTTCAAAACAAAGCGCTGCCGCATTTGGCACTGCAAATAAAAATACAATATCCGAGTACTGTACCCCCATTCCGATAATTCCGACCTGTTTTGTAAACATCCCTAAAAAGGCTGGCATAACTGCAATACAGATGGCAGCCAGCACCAGACCATGCAGCATATTCAATAACATGCCAAGCGATGCTGTTTTATCTGCCAGCTGCTGTTTCTGTGCCCCAAGATAATAAGCCATCGCAGCATTTATTCCGATAGCAAAACCAATGACCACTGCATTGACCAGATTCTGTAACGGAAATACTAACGATAACGCTGTCATCGCATCCTCACTGATCTGCGCCACAAAGTAGCTGTCTATGATATTATATAATGCATTCACTAACATGGAAAATGTCATCGGCAGCGCCATGGAGATCACCAGCGGCATTACCGGTTTTTCTTTCATAAATTCCTGATCCATCTTCTCTTTTTCTCCTCTGTTTTCTTTCTGTCATTTAATCTTACTCACATACGCTGAAATATCTGTTTTAGCGCAAAAAAATGCCACACAACTGTTCAATTCAGTCGTGTGGCGAAAAATAGAGCCTTTTGCTCCAGAAAAGTCCACTCCAATATTGGTTTTGGATTCTATATGCTATTTGTCCTTCTGATCCGCTTTCTGGATCAATAAGAGGATATCAGAAAGTTCCTCTTCTGTCAACTGTGTATATGCTGCAAGTTCCTGTACAGTTGCTTCCCTGCCATTCTCCTCTGCAAGATACTTCTTTGCCTCGTTGACTAATGCCAGCTTGCCGACCATAGCCTTCTCATCCTCATCCTCGCCTTCTTCCGCAAGAATGGATGATTTCATGGCTGTCTCCACTGCGCCCTGTAATTCTGCCTCAACATCTGTTTTTTCCTCACATCCGCAAAGTTCTGTCAGTTTTAAAAAAAGTGCCATATTTCCTTCCTGAATGACATCCTCAAAGCCCTCTGAGGTCACTGCAAGCTTTCTGGCGGTCTCTAACACCTTTATCATCCAGCTGTCAGAGATTGGATTGATCACGGACTCATCCCCTGCTAAAAGTTTCTGATACATTTCTTCCTGCTTCTTCCCGGAATATACCGGAAGACTGCTGATCTCCTCCAGATACATCTGAAATACCTTAGTTTCCGGTAAAACATCCGGCTCTGCGTTTTTTTCCTCTTTTTTGCCAGGATCATTCTGTGCCAGCACAGATGCATCTGACGTTTCCTGCCAGTCTGCTGCTTCCTGCTCTCCGCCTTCGGCCTCTTCAGTTTCCTCTTCCGCTTCTTCCTCCTCATGTGGTGTCAGCAGAAACTCTAAAACCATGTTTTCCTGCTGTTCGTTCAACTCCATCTCTTTGAAATAGCTTAAGATCTCTTCTTTTGATAACGGTGTCGCAGAAGTGCGGATAATCTCTGCCACCTCATGGATTGTCTCTGTAAATACACTCTGATCTAACATAGTCTCTCCTGTTTTCTTCTCTTTAAACCTTGTGTTTTGCCTCTTTCTCATCAATATCAACTAAAATAATGTCCGGTCCGATCCTGACGATCTTACACCACGGAATAAACAATTCGAACTCCCTGCAAAAACAGCCGAACCATTTTCCGGGTCCCGGAATGATCAACGCCCGTATCCTTCCATCACATTCGTCAATATCAAGATCATGGACATTTCCAAGGCATTTGCAGTCACAGACGTTTATCACTTCTTTTTCTGTCAAGTCACAAAAGCGCATACCATTCTCCGAAACATTCCCTCGAAAAATGATATGCGTTTTTTTATCTCTTATACATTAAAGCGGAATAAAATAACGTCTCCGTCTTTGACCACGTACTCTTTTCCTTCCATGCCGACAATTCCCTTTTCACGGGCTGCTGCAAGACTTCCATTATCTAAAAGATCCTGATAATTTACAACCTCAGCCTTGATAAATCCACGCTCAAAGTCTGTGTGGATCTTACCTGCTGCCTGTGGTGCTTTTGTGCCTTTCTTAATCGTCCATGCACGGCACTCATCTTCTCCTGCTGTAAGGAAACTGATAAGACCAAGCAGACTATAGCTTGCTGCTACCAGTTTATCAAGTCCGCTGGAGGTCACGCCAAGGTCATCTAAATATTCCTTTTTCTCATCTTCATCGAGTTCTGCAAGTTCCTGTTCGATCTGCGCACAGATCACAAATACTTCTGCGCCCTCTTCCTTTGCCATCTCTCTCACTTTTGCAACGTGTGGATTGGATGCTCCGTCATCTGCAAGATCATCCTCTGCAACATTTGCTGCGTAAATGGTCGGTTTTGCAGTCAGAAGGTTATAGCCTTTGAACCAGATTTCCGCATCTTCATCATCCGGCACTTCAAAAGATCTTGCCATCTTACCGGCTTCCAGATGTGCTTTGATTGCCTCTACAAGCTCCAGTTCTTTTGCAAGTGTCTTGTCCATTCTTGCCTGTTTGGAAATCTTTGCAATTCTTCTGTCAAGAATCTCAATATCAGAAAAGATCAGTTCCAGATTGATCGTCTCAATATCTCTTGCAGGATCGATAGATCCGTCCACATGGATAATATTGGTATCCTCAAAACAACGTACCACATGTACGATAGCATCTACCTCACGGATATTTGCAAGGAACTGGTTTCCAAGTCCCTCGCCCTTGCTGGCTCCCTTTACAAGTCCTGCAATATCTACAAATTCGATGGTAGCCGGTGTTACCTTCTTCGTATGATAAAGCTCACCGAGTTTTACGATTCTCTCATCCGGTACGGAAACGATTCCGACGTTCGGATCAATCGTTGCGAATGGATAATTTGCGGATAAAGCACCTGCTTTGGTCAGGGAATTAAATAATGTGGACTTTCCAACGTTTGGAAGCCCGACGATTCCTAGTTTCATTTTTATCTTTACCTGTCCGAAAACCCTTTATTTATGCGGGTTTTCGCCTTTCTCTATATTTTTATTACACCCTTTTTACACCCTTTTTTCAACTGTGGGTGTAGCTGCTTCAAATTGCTGAACAGCTTTTGCAAGGGACTCGTCCGTAACATGGACATACCTGTCCATTGTTGTTTTAATACTTGCGTGTCCTAATAGTTGCTGTAAAACTTTAGGTTGTACGCCGCGTTCAATCGCGCGTGTAGCATAAGTGTGTCGTAAGGCGTGCATACAAAAACGCTTAATACCAGCTTCATCACACAATTTATATAAATGTGTATCGTAGGAACTGTTTTTAGCAGGTTCTCCTGTTCGCCAGTTGATAAATACCAAATCCCGCATGACAAGACATTTCTTTTCTCCCGTTCTGCTGTCTGTGTACTCCAAAATCTGTGAAAGCATTTCAGACTCTTTCCGGGTATCTTTTTCATCATAACAACTTTTTAGGATTGTATATGCGCGTTCTGTAAGCGGAATAGTACGATAACTTTTTTTTGTTTTAGGCGGACCGGCACGCCAATATCTCCGGCTGTGTCGATACTCTAAACTCTTATTTACAGTTAAAGTACGTTTTTTCCAATCAATAGCGTCCCATGTCAGACCAATCAATTCAGCCGTTCTCAAACCCGTTTCTAATAACAAAGCATACTGTCTATAATTATGAGAACGCTCTGCGGCTTCAAGAAACTTTTCCTGTTCCTCAACGGTTAAGTATTTAATATCATCTACTGCCCGGACTGGTTTCGTATATCGAACACCATTCATAGGGTGCTTTGCAATAATATCATTCATAACTGCTGATTTGAACATAGTTCCCATTGAAATATAGGTCTGCCGGATTGTTGAGCCTGCATATTCTGTTTCCATTCGATTTAAGACAGCTTTACAGTGCATAGGTTTTACATCAGCTATACACATAGTTCCTATCAATGGTTGAATATTTCTTTCGTAACGCTCACGATAATTTCTAATCGTGTTTGGCGCAAGGTCACAAATGATATTATCAATCCAATAATTGAACCATTTGTCTACTGTCATATCAGGCGCAGTAACGATTAGATTATGTGTATCTTCATACTTTGCGTCAGCAAGCCATTTTTTTGCTTCTGGCAGCGTTTTGAAATATCCATTTTGACGCGTACCATTTTTAGCATAAAATCTTGCGAAATACAAACCGTCCTTTCTTTGACAAATACCTTTTCCACACTCTTTGCCTTTTAAATTTTTTCCCATGACGGACTCCTTTCACGTAAAAAAAGAGTCCAACGCAAATATAGAGTATATCACAAGGACTCCGTTTTTTCAAGCTTAACAGACAAATATTTCAGCTATTAAAGCATTCTTGAAATAAATGAATTAGGTTTTCTGCTTAACAGACAAATATTTCAGCTATTAAAGGCTATATAATCAATTCTCGGCGAATGTATTCCTCAAATTCTTTACGCTTCACTAACTTTCGTGTTCCAACATATAAAACAAAAGGGCAGTTTGGCTGTTTTAACATAGAATCAATCTTATTGATACCTATGTTGCTATATTCAGCGGCTTCCCTTATTGTTAATGTTATTTTCAAATGGATAGGTACTCTTACTTCTGTTTCCTTATATAAAGGCAGTTCTTTTTCTTCACTGCTATTTGATTTATTCATTAGAATTTCCCCCTATCTTTTTTCAATTTAACAAAAAATAGGCTCGTCAGACGGTCTTAGCAAACCTCACAAGAATTTCACTTCCGCATGGTTCTCATGCAGCTCTACCCGTTGCCTGCGACGCTTCTAACGCTCGGACTACGGCGGTAAAGGAGTATCATTATACCGATATATGGATTATGGCGGCAGAGTTGCTAAGTCTGCTTTGGAACGCTGATAATTCTCGCTCGTTTTGTCCCTCCTTTCGGTCATGGCGTATCAGCCCAACGGCTCCCCATATATCGAATGTATCCGATTTGCCTTATGCTGCGTCGCCGTTCTATTGCGCCGCTTTCTTTGTCAAGGTTCAAAATGGCTGTGTTGCCGCATTAGCAGCGGAACGGAAAAGGGGGAGTAAAGACGTTCCACCGCCGATTGCGATTATTTCTCTGTTCTAAAATTGAGGACAGCCATCATCAGTTTGGCTTGCAGCCGTTCCCGAATGTCGTTGTCTATACCAAAATAAACATTTCCACGCTCGTCATATAACTTTCGCATGGATAGGCGGGCTATGTAACCGCTGAAATGCTGCAAGACCATTTTCATAGCGTCCGGGTCGCCCTTTGTCGCTGCCACAATGACAGGATAAGGAACAAGGGCATTTTCCGGGTAGCCAGGTTGATTACCATTCGTCCCATTCATCAGCATTTTCCTCCAAATATTTTCTTAATTGTTCAAAAGAGCTTGTCCGTCTGTACTGTATTGTGCTTCTCGGTGTATTGAGCAACTCTGCAATTTCTGTATCGCTCATTCCCTCGAAATAATACAGCAATATGGCTTTGCGCTTTTCTTCCGGCAAAGTACGGATTGCTTCAAGAAGCAGCTTCGGCGTGATTTTCTTTCCGGCTTTTTCAAAGACGGTTTCAGCAGTTTCCCGTTTGAAATATTCATCAAAGGTATGTAGCTGTCGCGCTTCATCTAAGGTCATGTCGGAAAAGGTTACTTCCTTTGCCTTATGTGTACGAAGCTCTCTATGAGCGTCGCACGCTTCATTGTGCAATACCGCATTGCAATACTTCTGAAAAGAACATTGCTTATAAAACTCCCTGCTATTAGGTTCCACATTCTCACCTCCTTTCTTGTTGAAAGTTGGTGGTGCTTCCCCTTTTCGCGGGGTAATACGGAGCCTTGAAAAAATGCCAAATATTTTCGGAAATTTTTTCAAAAATTTTTTTAAGCATACAAAATGCGCCCGTCCGCAAAAAAACGCGGACAGGCGCATAGGAATAATAAAAAGTATTTAGATGATTTAATAGTTCATATCTAAGGGTAGGAATATCCCCGGTGGCGGTCGGGCTTTTTTTGATAAATCAAAGAATGTAAGAATTTGTTGATGTGGTTTATAACTCATGGCGGCTACCTCCTAAAGCCGCCATGTCTACATGGTTAAGGGTCGTCGTACAGACAAAAAGAAACGACGGCTCTGAAAATCAAAGCCGCCGAAATAGAATAGGCGCGTGAAAATATGGCTGCTCTGCGACGGCTTTTTTTCTTTGCCGTCGTCCGGCAGATTATTTTAGAAATTATCTATTATCATTTTTTAGGTATAATTGTTCTCTTGTAGATCATATATGTTGCCACATAGTAGAAAAAGTAGACTACTAATAGCAAACATACGGTAAGGACTGTTTGCTGTATTCCAGATATGATAGAAGCTATCTGCAAAACTCCATTAACGTCATTTACTATGCTGCCTGTCATTACCGGAAATAAAAACAAATTAACTAAAGTCGCCGGAACAACAGGCACGAAATATAAAAGAAACAACTGCTTTTTCAACAAAGTTTTTTTCTGATGATTTGCGACACCAATATAATCCAGAGTAAGATAATCTTTTCTTTCCTTGTTTGCCCAGCTTAAAATTTGAACTGATAAAAGAGTACAGGCAATGGCAGCAGATACAAATGCAAAATAGAATAATGGCAGGACAGTATAAACAGCCATAGAAGCAGACTGATTACGAACTCCTGTTTTTGAAAGTATCAGCACATTTTTGTCTATATGATTTAAATCCTCAATATGCGTTAACGACAAAGAAGAAAGTGTCTTTACCACAAGTACATTTTTCTGCTCGTACAAAACTTCACTAACTTTATCGGGAACAATGATTAAAAATCCGTTTCCATTTCCACATGACTCCTGTTGCATAAAATCTTCACTGTATATACCTCCGAAGTGACAAATTGTGTCACCAATCAAAAGCTGTGTGTGTTCTTCGGTATATTTTTCAAAAGGAGCTATATTGGGAACAGTGCAATGTATGATATAAGTATTCCTATCAAGCACGACGCTGGATAATCCCAGCATATCTCGCAAATTATTGTAATCACTTATACACATAAAAGTATCTGTTGTTTCGCTCGATATAGAAAAACCAAATTTCCCCTGCACTGCCCTTAATGTTTCTTGATAAAAGGAATTATCTTTATTTGTATATAAGGTATACTCATAACTGCTATCCAAAAGATTATTTTCTTTTAGATAAGATAGATATTTAGAAAAATCTGTATTTTCCTCGTTTGAAAAAAGGGCTATATCAAAAGCAACAGCGTCAACGCGTTTTTCTACCATAGTGGTAAAATAAACTCCCCAGTTAATCGACAATAATGCAACTGTTATTAGAATTGAAGCTCCTATCATCAAAAAAAACATGGAGCGCAGTTTAGTAGTAAACTGCCGATAAACAAACACCCTTATATTTGTATATTTCCACTTGTTATTTTTTAAGCGGGAAGTGAAATGGTTCAGCAAAACAGCAAATAAGCCGTATGTTGCCGTCGAAAGAAGAACAAGAGAAAAAAGCATTGATCCGTCCGGCATATTCTTAAAAGCAGACATTGTAATAATCGCAATCCCAATTATTCCTAAAAGCAGAGGAATCAGAGTTGCGGACAAGCCATATTTCTTTTCTCTATTATCAGAATTATCATTGTCTAAGTATAACAAATCTCGTACATTGAACTTACGGATACTACGACTTGTGCTAATGGAAACAAAAGAAAAAATAGCTCCCATATATACTAAAGTTAATATGATTGCTTTTGATGAAAATTCAAAGTTAAAATAGTATATTGTCGCATACATTTGACAAATTACAGCTTTTAATATCTGGTAAAACAGCGTGCCTATAAAAACCCCGATAATTAAGACAAATACATAAATAAAATAATTTTCAAACATGAACATTTTTGCAATATCATTATTTTCAACACCTAATAGCATATATAAACCAAATTCACGGCTTCTTTTCCTCACCATAAACACGGTAATATGTTTTACCAATGCACTTATCACAAGCACAACAAGAACACTTACGGTAATAAGAATTAGCGGAAGTATTGATTTCTCATTTATGATAGCAGCTATTTCCTCCGAAAATATAATCATATTAAATGATAATAGCAATGCAACCGTAATGACCATAGTGATTATATAAATCATATATTCAACAACCTGTTTTTTTGCATTTTGTAATGATAATTTCTTAGGCATAGTTATTCACCTCCAAATGCAGATATTTCAGAAAGAATTGTCTGATAAAAGTCATTTCTATTGTGCTGCCCCTTATCAATTTCCTTTTTTAGGTTTCCGTCCTTTATGAAAAGGACACGATTTCCAAAACTTGCTGAAAAGGGATCGTGTGTTACCATAAGGATTGTACTTCTATCCTGTTCGTTCAATTCCGCAAGCATACTTAAAAGCTGCTTTGCGGACGCCGAATCTAAAGCTCCTGTCGGTTCATCTGCTAATATCAATTTGGGATTGTTTACAAAAGCCCTTGCACAAGCACACCTTTGTTTTTGCCCTCCCGACACATGGGCGGGTAATTTACCAGCTATATCACTAATGTTCAGCCGTTGCATAAGTCGTTTGACAATTTTTTCTATTTCTTTCCCCGGAATCCCCTTTATTGACAGAGGAAGAGAGATGTTTTCCTCAATAGTCAATGGTTCCAACAAATTAAAATCTTGAAAAATAAAGCCAAGATTTTCACGCCGAAACGCTGCCATTTTAGCGGACGAAATAGTTGTCAAATCCTGTTCACCCAAATATATATGACCGCTACTTACGCTGTCTATTGTTGAAATACAATTTAATATAGTTGTTTTGCCGGAGCCGGACGCTCCCATAATACTAACAAAATCTCCTGAGTTTACAGAGAAACTTACTCGATCAAGTGCTTTTTTTAGATTGTTTCTTGTTCCGTAATATTTTTCAATTTCCACTACGTTTAAAAGCATTTTAATGTCCTCCTTTAATGAAAAACCAATAAGCAAATTAACATACTGAATGGCTGATGAAGCAGATATATCCAGATTGTTTTGCTTCCTAAAACCGATAAGCAGGGTAATTTACGCTGGGCGTATTTTTGCCATGTATAATGTTTCATGAATATCTGATTAAAATAAAACCCGCATAAATATAAAAATATCCACGGAAAAATAGGAAAGTAGTCACTTGAATGAAACCCCTCATGCGGAAAGCCTAACGGTGTAAGTATTTTTATATTGTATAATAGATTTGGAACTTGAATTTGTAGCAAACCGGTTATTCCAATTTGACCAAATTGTATTTGTTTGCAAAGCAGGAACAGCAAAAAGCAGATTGCCATTCCATAGATAGCAGGGATTTTCTTTAATAGTTTTTCTAAAGGAAGCGTAAGAAGGATTGCACAACCCATAAAATTTAATATTCCAAACCAAATTATTTGCGCGGGAATGGCTACTAATGTAATAATTGAAATCAGCAGCCCCAAAAGATTAAATATGATTCCACGCCGTAAATTCTTTTCTTTTCCCCATACCCATACAAAACCAGAAATAAAAATGAATGTGCAGCATATCGCCTGTTGCCAGATATGGATTGCCGGAAGGCTATACCATGTTGGAGATTTTTCATACACAATATACACATCGTATAAAAAATGAAATATAACCATATTGATAATAGCAACGCCCCTTATCCCGTCAACAAAATAATACCGTATCTTTTCTTCTTGCATACTGTTATCCTCCTATCTAATGCCATAATAGCAGACTTAAACAGGATAGACGGCTGGTTGGAAAAATTGCACGGTTGAAAGGAAAAATTAAAAAGTCCGCCGCTTCAAAACAGAAGTGACGGACTTTGATATAGTTTAGGATTCTATTCACTTTTTTCTATGTTGGATAGAAACAGCAGAATGCTTGCATTGAAAACATCATTTACACATTCGGTAGATAGATTACCATGATATTTTTCGACAATGCGCTGTACATTTTTTAAGCCATATCCATGTTCATTTTCTGGCTCAAAAGCAGAAAGTATGGCATGTATAGAGGGTTGTTCGTGATTGCAATTATTTTGAATATTGATATAAAGAATCCCACGGTCATATTTCATAAAAATTTCCAAAGTCGGATTTGGTATATCTGATAATGCGTTCAGCGCATTATCCAGCAGATTGCTTAAAATCACATTGGTGTCAAATGTTGAAATTTCAATCTGCTCTGGTATTTGGATTTTCCAAGATACATGAATATCCGTATTTTTCGCTTTTTCGATATAATAATTTAAAATGCTGTCAATACGTTCATTGCCGGACGATACAAATTTCTCTGTGTGATCCATGAAATCTCCCATATCCGAAAGATATTTAAGGGCAGCATCCTTATCCCCGGAAGATATTAAATCAGACAGCATTTTTATATGATGTTTCATATCGTGCTTCAGAGAACGTGTATTTATCTGTGATTGCTGTATTATTTCAAATTGGTTTTCATACATACGGATTTCCTGTTCTAATATTTCCCGTTCCTGCTCTCTTTTTGATTTTTTCCATTTTTCTAATGCAAACTCAAGAATGGAAAATATCACGATTGCTATTCCTGTGCTGACTAAGCATTGTTTGTTTTCTACAAATGTGTCATGGAAGCAGGTTTTTAAAATAATCCAGTTTAATCCCCAATATATGACAGGCAATAGCAGGGCAACAGCAAGACGTACAGCAATCTTTCCTTGAAAAAGAAATACCACAACAAGTAAGAATAGAATTTCAAATACAAACAGAATTGTATTTGCAGCAGAAAATTTTTTTGAAACAGGCATAAGCCTTAAATAACAGCTAACAATAAAAAAGGCGGCAAAAATAATTCCCACTATTTTTTTATTAACCCGGTGCTTTCCAATACAGTTTGTGCAAAAACGCATAAGCAGTAAAATATGTACTGCATCAATCATAAAAATAGCAATATAACATAATAACAATAAACTCACTCCTTTCGATAAAGTTCCGTCAGACAAGATTTCATAAGTTTTCTATATTTTTGGCTTATTGGTAAAATAGTACCGTCTGTCATTTGAACAGCGTCATATTTGTAAATGGAAACATAGGAAGAATTTACAATATATGATTTATGGATTGTCCAAAATCCTTTTCCGTCCACTTGCTCTGCTACTTCCTGCATGGTTCCATAAAAGGTTGTTACACCTGCGTCGGTATGTATTTCTATCTTCTTTCCATTACAGGCAAAATAGAAAATTTCATCTAAATATAGCCGTTGTATTGATTTCCCTATGTGAAAGAAAAAATCATTCTTCATAAGATTATTCAGACGTATGTATTTATCTATGGTTTCATTGACGGTTTTTTGTGTAATGGGTTTTATGAGGAAATCAAGCGGTCTAACTTGAAACAAACTCATTGCATAAGTTTCTTTAGAAGAAATATATACAATACTGATTTTTTCATTTCCAAGTCGTTCTCTTATCTGCTTTCCGACTTGAACACCGTCAAGCTGCAAAAGTTGAATATCCAGAAATATTAACCCATATTTATCTTTGTTTTCTATCGTTTTGAACAAAGTTTCTCCCGAATAGAATACTTCTGTGTCTATCTGCAATGCTTGAAGTTTAGCATAATTTAAAATCATGTTTTCAATATCAGAGCAAGTACCAATTTCATCATCACATATTGCTATTCTTATCAACACGATCACCCCGTTTCTTGTATCTTCCGTCAGTGGGTTTTTCCGCGTCCTTTGGTATCAGCCACATACGGCTGAATTTTGCCACACCGGGTATGCGGTTTTCTTCACATAGCTTCTGTACCCGCCTTTCCGAAATGCCCCATTTCTTCGCTGCTTCCGGGGCAGAAATATACTCTAACATCTTCATTCACCCTTTCTTAAAACTTTATCAGCTATAATTATATACGGTCAGCCGAATAAATGAAAGGTTCTTTCTGTAAATTGTTGAGAATTATTTTGGCTAACTGATTAAACTGTGTAGACATATCCAAGCAGAAAGGGGAACATTAAAATGTAACTGGGTGAATAAATATGGCAAAAAGACCAGTAGAAAAATATGACTTCAAAGCATTTGGAGAAGCGATAAAAGCTGCGCGGACGGGACGCAGGGAAAGTCGCAAACAGGTAAGTGATGAAATGTATATTTCCCCTCGCTACCTTGCGAATATTGAAAATAAAGGACAGCACCCCAGTCTGCAAATCTTTTTTGAGCTTATGCTCCGTTACAATATATCCGTAGACCAGTTCCTTTTAGATACGCCCGCCGGAAAAGATACAAAGCGGCGGCAGCTCGACGCTCTCCTTGATGATATGAGCGATAACGGCATACGGATTGTAACAGCAACCGCAAAAGAAATTTCAGAAGTCGAAAAAGAGGACAAATAAAAACGTCCGGCAAAATTGAATATGGATTTTAGGAAGCGTTGTAATCTTTTTGAGATTGCAGCGTTTTTTCTTTTGCATAAGTTCGGCAAAATGGCTTTTTCTCCGTAGAGGGAAATAAGGACAAAAAAGATAAAAAACTTTCTTAGCACGCATAGGAAAAGAGTACCCTTTTCCGTATTTTCGCCCTCTTGCCCTGCGGTGCGTCGGTTGAAAATTGCTTGTTTGGAAGTGTCCCAAACCCTCGGAACGGAAAGGAGCGATTGCATGAACGGACGCAAAAGAAAAATACAAATCAAATTCTATGTAACAGAGGAAGAACGGGCGTTGATTGAGCAGAAAATGAAGCTCGTTCCTACCAAAAACATGGCGGCGTATCTTCGCAAGATTGCCATTGACGGCTATATCATTCAGACAGACCATAGCGATATAAAAGCCATGACAGCGGAGATACAGAAAATCGGGGTCAACATCAATCAGATTGCAAAGCGTGTCAATGCAACAGGCAGCGTCTACCAAGAGGACATAGAGGAAATAAAGGGGGTGCTTGCGGAGATATGGCGGTTACAAAGATTAAGCCTATTAAAAGCACGTTGAGTAAAGCCCTTGACTATATCCAAAACCCGGATAAGACAGACGGGAAAACGCTTGTGTCCTCCTTTGGGTGCAGCTATGAAACGGCAGATATTGAGTTTGAATATACCTTGTCGCAGGCTCGGCAAAAAGGGAATAACTTAGCCTTTCATCTGATACAATCGTTTGAACCGGGAGAGGTGGACTGTGAGAAAGCCCATGCAATCGGAAAGCAGCTTGCCGACGCAGCAACAAAGGGACAGCACGAATACGTCCTAACTACCCACATTGACAAGGGACATATCCATAACCACGTCATTTTTTGCGCGGTGAATTTTGTAGATTACCACAAGTACAATTCCAACAAGCGCAGCTATTACGGCATACGCAATATAAGTGACAGGCTATGAAATAAAACAGGGGAAATATGTTTCCTGTCGCGCTCCGGGACAGGAGCGGTTTACCCGTCTGAAAACCCTCGGCGTAGATTACACAGAGGAAGCGTTACGGGAACGTATCAGCAGAACGCGCACCCACACTGTCAAAGCTCCGAAGCCGCAGCGTAGCGGTATCAATCTATTGATTTATATTCAAAATTGTATCAAGGCACAGGAAAGCAAAGGCTATGAGCAATGGGCGAAAATCCATAATCTGAAACAGGCGGCAAAGGCACTACAAACGGCAGGCATAAAGAAGCTCCCGAACATTACTTCGCTGCAAGCAGAATATGGGCAGCTCCAAGCACAGAAAGAAACTCTGTGTGTGGACTATGGGAAGTTGAAAAAGCAAGTCAAGGAATATGCTGTTATCAAGCGCAACATTGACAGCATTTTGCGGCAGGATAAAGAACCGGAATATAATAAGGAAGCAACACGGGAATAACTTTATCAATATGGAAACGGAAAAATTTTTATGTTATACTGATTGTACTCTACCTTGAAAGGGGCGTTAAAATTGAGCGATTTGACACATACTAATTCTATGATGAATGAAATCAGAGAATTGTTATTAAATGCGCGTCAGCGCATGGCGGTACAAGTAAATACTGAATTGTTGTCTACCTACTGGAATGTAGGAAAGATTATTGTTGAGCATGAACAGGAAAATAAAGACCGGGCAGATTATGGAAAGCAGACTCTAAAGGAGCTTTCTAAGGAGCTGACAAAAGAATTTGGAAAAGGTTTTTCTGTTTCTAATCTCCAATTTATGCGGCGCTTCTATCAGAGCTATCAAATTCAACAGACAGTGTCTGTTAAATTGTCATGGTCGCATTACTGTGAGCTGTTGACAATTTCAGACCCGGACAAACGCAGTTTTTATGAAAAGGAAACTATTAACTCCGGGTGGTCGATACGCGAATTAAAACGGCAGATTTCCACTTCTCTCTACGAACGCTTGTTACTGTCAGAGGGAAAAACGAATAAGGAAACCGTTCTTGCTCTCGCAGAAAAGGGAATTGAAATGTCTACCCCCTTAGATATTATCAAAGACCCGTATGTATTTGAATTTCTGGGTGTGCCAGAAAACAAGCCTATGCTTGAAAGTGACCTTGAAAAAGCACTGGTCGCACAAATAGAAAAATTCCTGTTGGAATTAGGGCGCGGTTTTATGTTCGTAGGAACGCAACAGCGCATTACATTGAACAATACCCACTACTATGTGGATATGGTTTTCTACAACAAAATTCTCCGGGCGTATGTGCTGATTGAGTTAAAAACAACCAAACTCACGCCGGAAGCTGCCGGACAGCTTAATATGTATCTGAACTACTACGCCGCAGAAGTGAATGACGAACATGATAATCCACCAATCGGTATTATCCTTTGTACGGATAAAGACAGTATAGCTGCTGAATATGCTCTCGGTGGTCTATCCAACAATATCTTTGCTTCTCGCTATGTTTCTTATATTCCAAATAAGGAACAGCTAATCGCACAGGTAGAAGCTGTTTTGAATGAATGGCACAATTCGGAAAAAGAATAACAAAATAAAGTGGAAACATGATGACTCTATGCTTCCACTCTATCTTTAATCATTCTTTGAGTCTTTATTTTCACCATTATATGTGAAATACTCATTTCCTATTAATTCAGTGCCCTCATTGCAACTTGTAAGCATTGCAGATATGGAACTTCTTGGAATAGTAGGTATAGATGTTTTTGCTGGTGCTTGCGATTGACTACGCACCAGCTTTGACAAGTCTGCCACCGTATCTTTTGGGTCATTGCTCATATTCTTTCCTCCGCTCTACATAAGACTAATATAATAAATCCATATATACTGGACCTATGTCAAATGTGTAATAGTTATTAGGAGAGGGGGTACATAAACATTCTGAAATTTTAAGTACCTACAATATAATCATCCCCATTCTGAAAAAATGTAAAAAAGCAGGGCACACCAAGTATTTCCATCTGACATGCCCTATCCTTCAAGAATATCATCAACCCATTTATATAATTTTTTGCAATTCTTATCCGAATCCTGAACAAATGTACTCATGTAATCTCCATAATATATTTTAGCCTCTGGCACTAGCAATGTGTGTTGTAACCTTTTGTCAACTGCCAGATAATTGATATTTATTGCTCCTCCCATTGGTATGTAATATGTATGATCCATAACTTTCTCAATCTGGTCAATGCGACCAACACTTATATTAAAATAACCTATAATAAAATCTTTATCATCTGATAACAAAACATAAGTAATGCCCTGATTAAAATCCAGGGCATTTTCACTATTCAAAAAATTATTAATAACAACATTTCCACAATCAAAATTCTTTACTAATGGAATATATTCTTTTTTGAATTTATCAAAACTCATTTTTTTTACTCACACCATTCACAAATTTTCCTGTAACTTTGTCAAATTTAAATGAGAACTCGTGTGAATCCATATATTTAATTCTGTCTTTGTTTTCTTTCGTCGCAGGAGTCCTTTTCAAGGCTTTTGAAGTAACAAATGGCATTTTGTTATCAGCCATCAGTCTCTCGCCTCGATCACAATCAAAATTCCCTCTTCAAATGTTATCTCTGCACTTTCCGCAATGATCTCGTTGCTCACACCGAGCGAACAAAAGCCCTTGAAATCATAATGATCCAGAGGATACTTGAAACCGGTCAGCGTAAGACCTTTTACTACGTTCGTATAAGGGATCAGGGATACAAACTTTCCAAACTGTTTTTCCTTCTCAAGCGTGATTCCTGCCCCGATCATGCGGATTCTGTTTCTCTCATCCACAATCTGGATTGGAATATGATTTTGCAGTCCGATCCCCAGAAGTTCAATATTTCCAAGCAGATGATCGATTCTTGTTCCGGTTGCTCCCAGCAACGTAATTTTCTCTGCTCCAAGCGCAATTGCTTTCCGAATCGCCGATTCCGTGTCTGTATCGTCTTTGACCGGGTTTAACCTGATCCAGGAAATATCAGGCTGTCCGCCGAAATAATCTAACGCCTCACTGGATGCTGAATCGAAATCTCCGATGATCCAGTCCGGGGTCAACTTATTCCGATAGAAAAAGTTCATCCCGGAATCTGCCGCAATGCAAAGCTCCGGTCTTTCCTTTTCTATGAACTCTTTTGCAAAAATGTCATTGATATGTCCGCCTACCACAATGATGCAATGTCTCATACTACTCCTTTAATACATCTAAAAAACGTTCCACATTCTCAGAAATGTCGCCCTTGAACACTGCACTGCCAGCCACGATAATGTTGGCACCGGCATCCATGACTTCTGTCACATTTTCAAGATTCACGCCGCCGTCTACCTCGATGTCAGTCTTAAGTCCCCTCTCGTCGATCATTTTCTTTAACGCCCTGACTTTTTCAACTGTGTAAGGGATCAGCTTCTGTCCTCCAAATCCCGGGTTAACAGACATGATCAGCACCATGTCAACCTTTGGAAGTATCCATTCAATCGCAGACAACGGAGTTGCCGGATTTAATGCCACACCTGCAAGCAGTCCCTTTTCTTTGATTGCCTCGATCGTGCGATCCAAGTGTTTACACGCCTCGGCGTGTACTGTGATGAGATCCGCTCCCACTTCTGCGAGATCATCAATATATCTTCCCGGTTCCTCGATCATCAGATGCACATCAAAAATACGGTCGCTGCACTCTCTGATACTCTTGATGACCGGCATACCAAATGAAATGCTTGGCACAAACATTCCATCCATCACATCAATATGTACATACTGTGCGCCTGCCTCATCCAACATTCTCACCTGTTCTCCCAAATTTGCAAAATCTGCGGATAAAATGGATGGTGATAAACAATTCATAACTTTTTCCTCCAAAGTAATTTTGAAAACATAATTCTCATACAAAATGATGTTTTAATATCTTTTCTAATATTTTTTTACATCTTTCAATTCTTCATAGAGCAGCTTATAGTTCTCGTAGCGCAGTGGGCTGATTTTTCCCTCTGCCAGTGCTTCTTTCACACCGCAGTCCGGCTCGCTGATATGACTGCATCCCTTGAACCGGCAATACGGCTCATACTCTTTGAACTCCGGATAAAAATTCTGCAGATCTTCCTTCTCAAATCCCGGAATATATAACGTACTGAATCCCGGTGTGTCCATAATGTATGTATCTGCTGCGATCGGTATGATCTCCGAATGGCGTGTCGTATGCTTTCCACGCTCGATCTTTCTGCTGATACTTCCGGTCTCCATCTGCACATTGGGCTGGAGACGGTTTACAAGGGATGATTTTCCAACGCCAGAAGGTCCTGCGACCGCTGTTGTCCTGCCATCTAACAGTTCATGCAGTTCGCGGATCCCCTCTTCTTTTTCCGCACTGGTATAGAGTACGGAATAGCCACACTTTTTGTATACACCCGCAAATTCCTCAATCGCCTGTTCTTCTAACAGATCTTTTTTGTTAAAACAGATTGTCACAGGAACATCCTGATATTCCATCATGATCAGAAAACGGTCCAATAGATTAAAGTTTGGCTGCGGTTTTGCCGCTGCAAAAATAATCAGCGCCAGATCGATATTCGCAACTGCCGGGCGGATCAGTTCATTTTTCCGCGGCAGGATTTTTTCAATGTTTCCTTTTTTTGTTTCTTCGTCAACAATCGCAATCTCCACATCATCTCCGACCAACGGTTTGATCTTCTGATTGCGGAACGCACCTTTTGCCTTACATTCATAAATTCCGGGTTCTCCTACATGAACGTAGTAGAACCCGGAAATTCCTTTTACAATCTTTCCCTGCATATATTACCTTTTGTTATTATTCTGCCTTGAATGAGATTGGAGACACGATCTGGGATGATCCAAGCTGCTGTCCATCTGCTCCAAGCCAGTCAATCTTTAATGAACCGCTGGATGCTAACATTCCGGATTTGGAAATGCTGAGACCTTCCTCCCCGAATAAGGAGATAGACTGGTTCGTCCACTGCTCTAAGATATTACCTGTTCCGTCTGCTCCATCATACAGATAAATATTGGCTGCTGCCACGGATTCATTATTTGGTTTTTTGATGTTCAGATTGATCTTATAAGTGGTAGGCGTTACTTCCTGTGCAGGTTCTGCACCCATACTTACCACAAAATCAACTGCGGTTCCAGCATCCACTGCTGTATCTGCAACCGGACTCTGGGAAATGATCTGTCCGCTTGCCACGCTGTCACTGTAGGCGCTTGACACATTACCAACGGCAAGACCGACATTCTGGATGGCAGATCTTGCTGCATCCTCGGTAAGTCCTGTCACGCCAGGTACTGCTACACTTGTTGCCTCTGCCTGCTCTTCACCACGGCTGATCACGATCTTGACATTGTCCCCTGACTTTGCAAGCGATCCCGCATTTGGGCTCTGTTCGATGACATTTCCCTGTGCGACATCCGCACTGTATGCATAATCTTTTACCGGAGTAAATCCTGAATTTGTCAGTGTATTGTAAGCAGTTGTCTCATCCATGCCTGTCACGGAAGGAACGGAAACCTCTCCTTTTCCGCTGCTTAAGGTAACTTCCACTGTTGTGTTCGCCTCTGCCTTTGTCAGTGCATCCGGTGTCTGGCTTACGATCTGTCCCTCGCCATATTGGTCAGATGCAACGGTTCCTGCATTCTTGATTCCGAGCCCCTTTGCATTGAGCTGCTCTTTTGCCTCGTCGAATGTAAGACCCTTCAGATCCGGCACTTCTATTCCATCTGCCTGGGTTTCGGATGTCTCAGTATTTGCTTTGTTGGAAGATCCTCCAAATTTAAAGTTTCCGAAGAAGCTTACCAGAATAAAAATGATCAGTGCGACAATGATGACACCGGCAGCAATCCCCATGATCGTGATCGCCTTATCCATTTTCGGATTCATCTCTTCGAGTTCATCATCATCATATGCCTCTTCGTCATCCTCGTCATCCTCTTCGAAGCGGTCACGCTTTTCAAATTTGTCTCTGTGATTCTGATTATGTGACACAACATCCTCATCGCTGAGATAAATATTGCTTGTTTCCTGCTTGATCTTATTGATCTCTTCTTCCCCGATCACACGTGTCTTCTCCTGGGAAACCGGTGCGATCACAACGAAGTCTTCATTTGGGCTGATCAACGCTTTTCTTAAATCTGCAAGCAGCGCTGTCATGGACTCATAGCGTCTGTCCGGATTCTTCTGCGTACATTTTAAGATGATCTTTTCCATACTGATAGGAAGATTTGGTGCGTAAGCACTTGGTGGAACGATCTCCTCCTGCAGATGCTGGATCGCCACCGCAACGGTCGTATCTCCGTCAAACGGTACTCTTCCGGTCACCATCTCATACATTACGATACCAAGGGAATAAATGTCACTCTTGCCATCCACAAAGCCGTTTCTCGCCTGCTCCGGGGATGCGTAATGAACAGATCCCATCACATCGGAACTGATCGTGTTGGATGTTGCGGCTCTTGCGATACCAAAGTCTGTGACTTTTACTTTTCCCTCTGTGGAAATAATAATGTTCTGCGGCTTGATATCCCGGTGGATAATGCCTTTGTTATGGGCAGCCTCAATACCTCTTCCCACCTGGATCGCAATGCTGACAGCCTCCTTGAATGTGAGCTGTCCTTTTTTCTCAATATAAGTTTTTAAAGTGATTCCTTCCACATACTCCATCACGATGTAATGCATGCCATTTTCGCTGCCTACATCATAGATGTTTACAATATTCGGATGTTCTAATCCGGCCGCCGACTGGGCTTCCGTGCGGAACTTTGTCACAAAATTGACATCCTCCGAAAATTCCGGTTTTAATACTTTAATCGCTACAAAACGTCCAAGTGTATGATCTTTCGCTTTGTATACATCTGACATTCCGCCAGTTCCTATCTTGTTTACGATCTCATAGCGATCTCCAACAAACATACCTTCCGTTAACATTCCTTCACCTCATCAGAAAATGGTTCTATCAACACAACCGTAATATTATCTTTTCCGCCATTCCCATTGGCAGTATCTATTAATTTTTCTGCTTTCTCAACAATATCTCTCTGTCCGAGCACGATCTTTTTGATTTCTTCATCCTCGATCATGTTCGTCAGACCATCCGAGCACATTAAAACTGTGTCTCCCGGCTTTAACTCAACCTCAAAAAAATCCACGGACAACTCGGGAACAACGCCCACCGCCCGTGTGATGATGTTCTTATCCGGATGATCTTTCGCATCCGCTTTATCCATCTCTCCCAAACGGACCATCTCTTCTACCAGAGAATGATCCCTTGTGATCTGTCTGATAGCTTCGTGATTTATTAAGTATAAACGACTGTCCCCTACATTGGCAACATGCAGATGATCTCCGATCACTGTGGCAGCTACCACTGTAGTTCCCATTCCTGCCTTGGCGGCATCCCTGCCCGCCTCTTCCAAAAGACCTCTGTTTGCCGCCTCCACAGCTTCCTTCATTGCTGCTACCGGCTCTGTCTGTCCGGATGTTTCAATCGTCTCTACAATCTTTTCTACTGTGAATCTGGAAGCATACTCACCTGCTTTGTGACCGCCCATGCCATCCGCAACCAGAAAAAGGTTCGGCAGCTTTCCTACTGCGTTCTCAGACGTATACATATAATCCTGATTCATCTCACGTCGCCTTCCAATATGTGTCATGGAAAACGTCTTCATTTACCAATTCCTGCCTTTCTTACTGCTACATCTGTGCATTCCATGCGGAATGTTTCATTAACTTCGCCTGTCATTGTTATCTGCACGGACTTTGCCCGATGCACTTTATTTTATCACACGTACTGTAAAAGAACAAGTCAACTTCCCATATAACGTTTCCGAAGCTGTCCACAGGCTCCGTCAATATCTCTTCCCATCTCCCTGCGGATGGTTGCGTTGATCCCATTCTTTTCCAGTTTATTCTTAAATTCCGTTGTCACTCTCACATCCGGCTGCACATAGTCACGTTCCTTGATCGGATTTACCGGGATGAGGTTTACATGACAGTTGATGTCTTTGATCAGCCTGCACAGATTCCTTACATCCTCGTCTGTGTCATTCACGCCGCCCACTAAACTGTACTCAAATGTGATTCTTCTGCCTGTCTGCTCAAAATAATATCTGCAGGCATCGATCACTTCATGGATCTCATATTTATTTGCGACCGGCATCAATTCCAGCCGTTTTTCCTGCGTGGATGCATGCAGGGATAATGCCAGCGTGATCTGCAGTTTTTTGTCTGCAAGTTCCCGCATACGCGGAACAATTCCACAGGTGGATACTGTCACATTTCTCTGGCTGATATTTAATCCATTTTCATCGGTCAGAAGTTCAATGAACTTTAACAGGTTATCGAAATTATCCATTGGCTCCCCGGTTCCCATCACGACCACATTGGAAACCCGCTCGCCGGTGTCTCTTCCAATCTTGTAAATCTGGTCTAACATCTCAGATGGGGTCAGTCCTCTCACAAGACCATCCAATGTAGATGCGCAGAATCTGCATCCCATGCGGCATCCCACCTGTGAAGAAATACAGACCGAATTACCATGTTTATATCGCATGAAAACGCTCTCAATGACATTTCCATCCGCTAACAGAAACAGGTATTTCCTCGTTCCGTCGATTTTGGAGATCTGCACTGCTTCCTGTTTTATGCTGACCAGATAACTGTTCTCTTTCAACTTTTCGATCAGCGCCTTTGGGATATTGGTCATCTCCTCAAAAGACGCTGCCTGCTTCCCATGAAGCCACTGGTAAATCTGCTTTGCACGGAACGCTTTCTCTCCAAGCTGCTCCATGAATACAGTCAGTTCTTTCAGATTCAGCGATCTGATATCTGTCTTTTCCTTTTGATTCATAGTTCTCCTTCATTCATCAGAAGTGTATGAAGTCTCTCACGCTTTTTTCTGTAATTTTGCCAGAAAAAATCCGTCTCCATATGTTTTCTGTGGAAAAATCTGCTGCATTTTCACAAGTTCAAACTGCGGATGCTGTTTTAAAAACCATGTGACATTGTCTTCATTTTCCATTTTATCCATTGTACAGGTGGAATATAACAATGTTCCGCCCACCTTTACATACTGACAGACAGTTTCTAACATATTTCTCTGTAAGGAGACGAGTTCCTGTTCTGCCTGTAATGTCATCTTATATTTTATATCCGTCTTCCTGCGCATGACACCAAGACCGGAACACGGAAGGTCGGCGATCACCACATCCGCTTTTCCGATGGAAGCCTCATCCAAAACCGTTGCATCCATCTGTACTGCCCGCATATTAGAAAGCTGATGTCTTGCGATATTCTGTCTTATAAGATCAGTCTTATACTCTGTGAGATCTCTCGCCTCCACCATACCGGTTCCCCCGAGTTTTTCTGCCAGATGGACGCTCTTTCCTCCTGGTGCTGCACACACATCAATGATATAGCTGTCCTTCTTTGGAGCAACCGTTTCCGCCACCATCATGGAGCTCACATCCTGCACATAAAAAAGCCCCTCACGGAAACTTGCCAATGCATTCAGATGGTCAAACCCGGAGATCATAAATGCATAGTTTAATTCCGGCATATCTGCGCAGACCATTTTCTCTGCAGTAACGCCTTCCTCTTTCAACCGCTTTTCCAGCGCTTCCGGTGTGATCTTCAGAAGATTGGTACGGATCGTAACCGGTGTCTCCTGCAAAAATGCCTGCAGCACGCTCACCGTCTGCTCCATGCCATAATCGTTGATCCACTGTCTCACGATCCACTCCGGCATGGAATAACGCACAGACAGATATTGGATCTGGTCTTTCTGCCCGTCCGGGTAAGTGATGGTGTTTAAATTGCGGCTGATATTGCGCAGCACCCCGTTCACGAAACCGCTCAAAGAACCAAACCCTTTTCTCTTTGCCAGTTTTACTGCCTCATTGCACACTGCGGAGTCCGGGACGGAATCCATATATTTTAACTGATACACGCTCATCCGCAGAATATTGCGGATGACCGGTTTCATTTTGTTTACCTTCACTTTGGAGAACTGATTGATGATATAGTCAAGCTCGATCATGTACTGGATGGTTCCCTCAGACACTCTCGTGATAAAGGCACGCTCTTTTTTTTCCAGATACTGATACTTATCGAGCACGGAACGGATCACAAGATGGCTGTAGCTGCTCTCTTTTGTCACTTCCATCAGAATCCCGAGGATCAGTTCTCTCGTATTGACAGAATCAGTCACGGTCTCTTCCTCCAAATAACAGTACCAGACGTAGTAACTGTAAAATAGCTGCTGCCGCACTTGCCACATAAGTCAGTGCCGCTGCTTTTAACACTTTTTTCGTGTATGGGAGCTCACTGTCACTCAAAATACCCTGCTCGCCTAAAATGCGCAGTGCCCTTGCAGATGCATTAAACTCTACCGGCAATGTCACAAGCTGGAATATCACTGCAAAAGAGAAGCAGATGATTCCAAGATTGATCAGAACTGCCCCTGTATTTCTTGTAAAGAATAATCCGATCAGAATCAACGGCCATGCAAGTGTGGAACCAAGATTGGCTACCGGGACAATTGCCGTGCGCAGTGTCAGTGGAAAATAGCTGTTCTGATGCTGGATTGCATGTCCACACTCATGTGCTGCAACTCCAACGGCTGCAACCGATGTGGAATTGTATACAGAATCCGAAAGATTCAATGTCTTTGCAGACGGATTGTAATGGTCGGTCAGATTTCCGGATACATGCTGGATCGTCACATCATAAATTCCTGCGGAATTTAAGATTCTCTGTGCTGCCTGTGCGCCTGTCATTCCCGATGCACTGCGGTACTGGGAATATTTATTGTAAGTTGATTTTACTCTTGCGGAAGCGATCATGCAGATCACTGCTCCGATAATCACAAGAAAATAAGTTGGGTCAAATCCGTAATAATAATATGGCATAGTAATCATCCTTTCTTATCAGCAACGTTTTAAGAAACTGCCTTCTGTCACCTGGTATCCTCTTAAGAAGGCATCCGTTGTCATTCGTTTCTTTCCTTCTAACTGTACCTCTAATAAAGCTAATACTCCATTCCCCGTCTGGACTTCCAGTTCGTCCTTTGTCACTTTTAAAATACATCCCGGAGCGGCTTTCACCTCATGGGAAATGACTTTTGCGCGCCAGATCTTTAGGTTTTTGTCATCGATCCTTGTGTATGCACTCGGCCATGGATTTAAGCCGCGCACCAGACGCTCGATCACCTCTGCATCTTTTGACCAGTCGATACTTCCCATCTCTTTCTGGATCTTTCCGGTGTGAGTTGCAAGCGCGTCATCCTGAGGTGTGTAAACAGCTGTACCATTTTCAATTGCTTCCATCGTTTTCACGCAAAGCTTTGCCCCTACTCCCGACAGCTTGTCAAACAGGCTTCCGCCTGTCTCATCCTCATCCACGATCACTTCCTGCTTCATGATCATATCCCCGGTATCAAGACCTTCATCCATACGCATGGTCGTGACGCCTGTGACCTGATCCCCGTTTAACACTGCCCACTGGATTGGGGCTGCACCACGGTATTTTGGCAGCAGGGACGCATGTACATTCACACATCCGAAACGCGGCATATCAAGGATTGCTTTTGGAATGATCTGTCCAAAAGCCTCTACAATGATGATATCCGCATTGTACTGTCTTAAATATTCTACGCTTTCCTCTGCACGGATTTTTGCCGGCTGATACACTTCAATCCCATGTGCAACCGCACATTCCTTCACCGGTGTGTACTTTAATGCCTTGCTTCTTCCAACCGCTTTATCCGGCTGTGAGACAACCAGCACTACTTCATGTCCTGCTTTTATAATTTCCTCTAATGTACCCACTGCAAAATCCGGGGTTCCCATAAATATAACTCTCATGATCCTCTCCTCGCTTCCGGTTTCTTTTCTGTCTCTTCCCTCTGCGCCTATTCCTCTTCCTCATAGGTAACGTCATGAAGCTGACCTTCCACTTTTTCCACGTAAAGGTGTCCGTCCAAATGATCGATCTCGTGGCACATGGCTCTTGCCATTAACTCTGTGCCCTCAATCTCATATTCTTCCATATTTTCATCAAATGCATGCACCTTCACATAATTTGGTCTTGTGACCTGTCCGGCTTTTCCGGGAATGCTTAAACATCCCTCATCGCCGGTCTGCTCCCCGGAAGTCTCCAGAATAACCGGATTTACCATCACGACCGGGCCCTCGCCCACATCGATCACTACGATTCTTTTTAAGATACCCACCTGTGGTGCAGCAAGTCCAACGCCATTTGCCTCGTACATGGTATCTAACATGTCCTCGATCAGCTCTCTTGTGCGCGGTGTCAGTTCCTTCACAGGTTTACAGATTTTTTCTAATACAGGATCTCCCTGTACACGGATTGTTCTAAGTGCCATAAAGTCCTCCTTGTTTTTAAAAACCACTCATTGGATTAAAATCAAACTGTACGACCGTATCTTTAAATGCCCTGTTGTCGCGCATATAATGTTCGAGACGGTCTTTCAACTCAACCAGTGTCTGATAATCTTTTGTTTTTATATAAATCACCTTTTTATAGATGTCATTTACCTTTGCCACTGCCGGATCCGCAGGTCCAACCGGGAAAACCCGTTTCTTTTTAAAATCCTCTCCCACGCGCTCCATTGCAGCTTTGATGTTCTCCTGCCAGGCGTCAGTCTCCTGTACCAGAAGCTTTGCGGAATCATAAGCGGTCTGCTCCTGCTTTGATGCACATAAGATCACAAGCATATTCCAGACCGGCGGATATAAAAGCATCCTGCGGTATTCCATCTCCTGCTCATAAAACGCTTCATAATCCTGCTCTTTTGCAGTCTGCACACTGTAATGATCCGGCCGGTATGTCTGGATCACAACCTCTCCGGGTTCACTTCCGCGCCCTGCTCTTCCAGCCGCCTGCGTCAGCAGCTGGAAAGTGCGTTCTGCTGCATGGTAATCACTGACATATAATGACAGGTCTGCCGCCAGCACACCGACTAACGTCACATTCGGGAAATCATGTCCCTTGACGATCATCTGGGTTCCGATCAGAATATCGGCTTCCTGATTGGCAAAAGCAGATAAAATCTGTTCATAGCCTTCCTTGTTCCGCGTGGTGTCCATATCCATGCGGAGCACCCTCGCCTGTGGGAAACGTTCCTTGACGATCATCTCAATCTTCTGCGTACCCGCCTTAAATCCGCTGATATACCGCGAACCACACGCCGGACAGGTTTTCGGCATCGGTATCTCATATCCGCAGTAATGACAGACCATTTTTCCTTCCGGATGCTGTCTTGTCACATGCTGGCTTAGAGATACATCGCAATGCGGACATTTTAACACATGACCGCAGGCTCTGCAAGAGACAAAGCCTGCAACCCCTCTCCGGTTGATAAAAAGCATCATCTGCTGTCCCTTTTTCAGGCGGTCCTCCATCAGCTCCTGAAGCTGTACACTTAAAATGGAACGGTTTCCTGCTTTTAACTCTTCCCTTAAATCCACGACCTCTACTTTCGGGAGTGGTTTTTCTGCTACACGGTGCTTTAACTCTAACAGCTCATACTCCCCTGTTTTCGCCTTGTAATAACTTTCCACAGACGGAGTTGCCGAGCCAAGCACGACACTCGCACCGCACATTCTCGCACGCTCGATCGCAGTCTCCCTTGCATGGTATCTCGGAAGTGTCTCACTTTTATAACTGCTCTCGTGCTCTTCATCGATAATAATAAGCCCTAATTTTGAAAAAGGTGTGAACAACGCCGATCTCGGTCCTATCATAATATCCACGTCCCCGTTTTTTGCCCTCTCAAACTGATCAAACCGCTCTCCCGGAGACAATCTGGAATTCATGATGGAAACCCTGTCTCCGAAACGGTTGTAAAACCGCATGACGGTCTGAAATGTCAGCGCGATCTCAGGGATCAGCACGATCGCCTGTTTTCCCTGCGCTAACATATGAGCGATCAGTTCCATGTACACTTCCGTCTTGCCGCTTCCGGTCACGCCTTTGATCAGATAGGTTTTTGCAATTTTCTGATCCAGATTCCGCTCAATCGCATCCACCACGGACTGCTGTTCTTCGTTTAACGTGAGATGATACCCCTTGCTGTCTAAATGTGACACTGGGTTGCGGTAGGACCGCTCACTGACCACCTCCACGATCCCCATGGTCTCTAATGCCCGGATCACCGTTCCCGAAACATTCAGCTTCTGTGTGATCATGCTCTGATCCATCTGTGGATTCTCAATCAGCGCAGACAACAGCCGCACACGCGCCTTCTGATGTTTCCGTTCAAATTCTGCAAGTTCACTTTTGGCTTCGATCTCCGTCAGCTTCAGGCGGACGCTTTTGTGTTCCACTGCATTGCTTTTTTTCTTGATCGGAATGACGGTTTTTAACGCATGGTTCATGGTCGCCCCATAGTTTTTCTTCATCCAGCCTGCCAGTGCGATCAACTGGCTTTCAATTGGAACGCTGTCTGTCACAATCCCGATAATTTCTTTGATCTTTGCCACCTCAAACTCCGGTTCATCCGTCAGTTCCACAACATATCCCTTGATGTTGCGCTTGCCAAATGGGACATACACCTGCATTCCAAGTGTCAGTTTTTCCTTCATTGCTTCCGGAATCCTATATTGAAATGTTTTATCTAATTTTTCATTGAATATATCAACAATGATATTCGCGTATTCCGCCATCCAGCGCCTCCTGTACTATTTTTCTGTCGTCTAACGGATATCGGATTCCTTTGATCTCCTGATAACTCTCGTGTCCTTTTCCGGCTAAAACAATAATATCCCTTTTCTCTGCCATCGAAACGGCATATTCCACTGCTGCCCTGCGGTCTGAGATCTTTATGTAAGATGGCTTTTCCCCTGCACACACTGCGCCACGCAGCCCATCCTCGATCTGGTCCATGATCCGCTCCGGATCCTCCCACCTTGGATTATCCGAGGTGATAATGGTAAAATCTGCCAGTCTGCCTGCCGTCTCTCCCATCTGATACCTTCTCAAAACAGAGCGGTTTCCTCCGCATCCAAAAATCACGATCAGCCTTGCCGGTTCAAATTTTCGTAATGTTTCAAGCAGATTCCGAAGACTCATCTCATTGTGGGCATAATCGATCAGGAACACATACCCGGTCCCAGCCGTCATGTTCTGACATCTTCCCGGCACGATCTGTTTTGCCAGCGCTGCTTTTATCTGCTCCCGTTCCACCTTAAAATGCCCTGCCACAGAAATGGCGGCAAGCGCATTATAGATATTAAACTGCCCCGGAAGCTGCATGACGATATCCTCTCTCCGCCACTCTCTTTTTACCGTAAAATGGCTTTGTAAGCTGCCCGATTCCATTCCATACCATTCGTCCTCCGCCATCACGTCCGAAGGATGCCGGATGGAGAAGTTCTCCACCTCGCAGGTATGTCCTGCAAGTATCTTATTCACATTCGGATCATCCTGATTCACAATGCCAATGCCACACTGCCGCATCAGCCTGCTTTTGCAGTACAGATACTCGGAAAAAGTTGCATGTTCCCCCTTTCCGATATGATCCGGTTCTATATTCAGAAAAACGCCGATATCAAAAAAAACATCTGCCGTGCGCTGCAATGCAATGCCCTGCGAGGACACCTCCATCACACAGCAGTCACATTCATTTTCCACCATGCGGAACAGAAGCCTGTGGATTTCGCACGATTCCGGCGTGGTGTTTTTCACCGTCTCTCTCCTTCTTCCATCATAGGATTCGATCGTTCCGATCATTCCTACCCGGTAACCGGCTTCCTGCAAAATCCCCGCAGTCAGAAATGCTGTTGTCGTCTTGCCATTCGTGCCTGTGATGCCGATCATCTTCATCCGTTCTGCCGGATGATCAAAGAAAGCTGCCGAGAGCGCCGAAAGCGCTTTTCTGGTATCTCTCACTGTGACCACACAGATATTTCTGTCACGGATCAGTTCGTGCACATCCACCTTCATGTGTTCTGTCAGGATCACCGGCCCCGACCTGCTTCCGATCACATAGCGGTCATCCACAACCAGTACCGCTGCACCGTGTTCCACCGCCTGCGGCACATATTCATGACCGTTGTTCCGGTATCCATTTATGCAAACAAAAAGGGAGCCTTCTTTTACTTTTTCAGAATGACAACAGATATCCGTTATCTTCCGGTCATCGTCTCCCCTTACACTTTCGTATGAAATCTGTTTTAACAGACTGCGTAATAATTGCATACCGCTCCCCTGCCTGATGGCAGAATGTACTTTTTTTATTATATGACAAGAAGGCTGATTTTACAAGTTGTCCCATTCGATTCCATGTATGAAATCAATGGATCTGTGACATATTATATAAAAAAACAGGAGACTTTTATTATGCGGCGAAATTTTTTTATCTGCGGACTCACGGGCTGGTGCCTTGAAATTCTTTTTACCTCCATCGGCAATTGCAGCCGGCATGACCTGCGCCTGATCGGGCAGACTTCCGTCTGGATGTTTCCCATTTACGGCATGGCATGTATCATCAAACCGCTGTACAGATACTTTAAAAAAATCCCTGCTCTCTTCCGGGGCTTTATCTATTCCACAGGTATTTTCTGTTTTGAGTACTTAAGTGGTTCCCTGTTAAAAAAACACCATCTATGTCCCTGGGATTACAGCAATGCTCCCACAAACATAAATGGTGTCATCCGTCTTGACTATGCGCCGGTATGGATGGCTGCCGGACTGATCTTTGAGAAAATCCTCTCTAAGTAAGTTTTAGATCATGAATCCAGAGCATCCGACAGATCCTGCGCAGCTCCAATGTCTAGTGTATTTAATGTGCGGCGTTTCATACGTGCCGCTTCTGATGCTTTCAAAAGATAATTTTTGACTTCCTTTGACTTTCTGATGTGGATCAGTTTCAGTTCCGCATTCGTGACATCCCCGGTGTAGCAGGTGATCGTTCCGAGCCCGAAAATGCGCTCCAACAGTGTCGTTGTCAGCTTCACATCCTGTACCTTATACATGTAACAGTCATTTTCTTCCGTCTTTAACAGACCTTGATCGATCGTCAGCATGCTTGGTGTGATCGTATACTTTGTAAACGTCCATGGCAGACCGAAAAATAATAATCTCTTCCGCTCACAGTATTTTACTTCATCCTCGTCTTCTTCATGCATTGTCCTGATATCTTCAGCCATATGATACTCCTTTTTTTCTCCGGATTGCTTTTCATCCTCATGATTATTTGATTATAGCTTTTTTGCTTTCAAACTGCAATATAAAAAGCCAGCTGACGACCAAAAAATTCTGAAAATTTTATTATTTTGTACCAATATAACGTAAATAATTTTTCTCTTGAATTTGGAAAATGATTATTATATGATAGTAAAAATGCCTGAGAGAAATATCACTATTTCTTATAAAAGAGCAGGTATTTATAAGGAGGTTTATATGCGTCATTTAATGAGTCCATTAGACTTCTCCGTCGAAGAGTTAGACAAACTCTTAGACCTTGCAAATGATATCGAGAAGTTTCCTGGCAAATATGCCCATGCATGTGATGGCAAAAAGCTTGCAACATGTTTTTATGAGCCAAGTACACGAACAAGACTTAGTTTTGAAGCTGCCATGTTAAATCTTGGTGGTTCTGTTTTAGGTTTTTCCGATGCGAGTTGTTCTTCCGCATCCAAAGGTGAAAGTGTTTCTGATACGATCCGGATTATTTCCTGTTACGCAGATATCTGTGCTATGCGTCATCCAAAGGAAGGTGCACCTCTTGTAGCCTCCCAAAAATCCCGAATTCCAGTAATTAATGCCGGCGACGGTGGTCATCAGCATCCTACCCAGACATTGACGGACTTATTGACGATCCGGTCTTTAAAGGGCAGACTGTCCAACATGACGATTGGTCTCTGTGGCGACTTAAAATTCGGACGGACCGTACATTCACTGATCAATGCTCTCATCCGTTACCCGGGGATCAGGTTCGTACTCATCTCACCGGAAGAGTTAAAGATTCCAAGCTATATCCGCGAAGATGTATTGAGAGCCAACAATATTCCATTTGAAGAGGTGGAACGCTTAGAAGATGCAATGCCGGATCTTGATATTTTATATATGACACGTGTACAGAAGGAACGTTTCTTCAACGAAGAAGACTACGTGCGTTTGAAGAATTTCTATATTCTGACCAAAGCTAAAATGGATCTTGCAAAAGACGATATGTTAGTGCTTCACCCACTCCCTCGTGTCAATGAGATCTCTGTCGAAGTGGATGATGATCCAAGAGCTGCCTACTTCCGTCAGGCGCAGTACGGCGTCTATGTAAGGATGGCACTGATCCTGACATTGCTTGAAATCGATACTGCGAAGCTTTAAATCCACTGATGCAGACTCTGAATCAGTTTTTATGGATTTTGAATATTAAGATTTTTCGTGACGTCCGTCACAGATAGGAGTACACATGTTAAATATTAGTGGTATTCAGGAAGGTTTCGTCTTAGACCATATCCAGGCAGGCATGAGCCTTCAGATTTATCATGATCTGAAATTAGACCAGTTAGACTGCACCGTTGCCATCATTAAGAATGCAAAGAGCAATAAGATGGGCAAAAAGGACATTTTAAAAGTGGAATGCCCGGTTGAGGCATTAGACTTAGATATTCTCGGATTCATTGACCACAACATCACGGTCAATGTGATCAAGGATTCCAAGATCGTAGAGAAAAAGGAGCTTCACATGCCAAAACAGGTAAAGAATGTCATCCGGTGCAAAAACCCACGCTGCATCACTTCCATCGAGCAGGAACTCGACCAGATCTTCCTTCTCACCGATGAGGCAAAAGAAGTTTACCGCTGCAAATACTGTGAAGAGAAATATACCAATCCAAACCGCAGATAAAAATACGGCACAAAAAAGTCCCCATTCAAGGGGACTTTTTTATATCGCAGATTTCATAATTTTTGTAAAAAATAATTCTTAGAATGGCCGCAGACAACAGCAGTTGCACAGCATATTCAAAAACAGGAGGCTTAAGCACCAGCTTCCGGAACTGGAATATGGTCTGTCATAATTATCACCCATGCTGGTGTACCATGTACCTCCAAATTCCAGATGTTGTAAAAACTGACGGTATTCAAAATTACTTGGCTCCATCTCGACAGCCCTTCCCGCATGCTGTTTTGCAACGATATTATTGCCGGCTCCCTGATTTGCCATTGCACTATAGTAGTACCATCGTGCGCTGCGCTCTGCAAATGGAATACCGTTCAAAACATTGAGTGCTTCCGCATAACAGCGGTTTGCGATATAATTTGCAGCCGCCTGCATCTGTGGGGAGTCATTCGCTGTTCTGTATCCCTGATTTCCACTGTAATTGTACCGATAGCTTCCACCACCTGCGGAGGAGGTGTTATATCCATAACTTCCACCAAAGCTTCCGCCCGACTGTTTTTCCTTCATGATCTGATCATAGGCCTGCTGTACTTCCTTAAACTTCTCCTCAGCCTGTGCCTTATTCGGATTGTTAATATTAGCATCCGGGTGATATTTACGGCTTAAAGCCCGATATGCTTTTTTTATCTCATCATCCGAGGCACCCGGTGAAATACCGAGCACCTGATATGGATTCATCATATAATTCTCCTGTTACTTTTTCCTGTCTTCTTTTTTTCTCTTCGTCTTTTTCTCTTCCAGCTTCTTTTTTCTAAGCTGTAAGTATTCATATCTGCTCCATACACCGGAGTAGAGAATATTCCGCAAAATATCCGCATGCAGTAAAATCGGCAGACGCTCGAATGACTTGGCACACTCCGACATCATGCTCGTCAGCAGCAATTTACAGAATGTATCAAATTCCTGATCATTTTCTTTTTCCATGTATACAAGCGGATTATAGCAGTTCTTCTTCTGGTCTGCTTCATAGTCCTCGTATGCGTCCATCAGATAAATAAACTTACCCATATAAAATCCAAGGGTACGCATCTCCTCCTGCCACTCATCCTCCCGCCAGCACATGATCTCTCCAAGCATCTCACCGGTAAGACCTGCCACAAGATCGAGATTCGTCTCTTTGTTCTTCTCTGCTTCCGCTGTCTTACGCATGAATTCTTCCAAAGCCCTTACCTGTCTTGGATATTTTGACACGATACGAGTATAATCCTTATCGAGGATTTTTACAAACGCTTTTTTCGTGTAGGATTTCTCGTCCTTCCAGTCATCTAAAAGATTCTGGTATGCCAGGATCAGGTTCATGTCTGCGGCATACTCTGTCGCCTCATTGATGTAAGCCGTCCGTTTCTTCGTCGGGTGCAGCGGACAGGTAAACTCTGTCTCGGTGTTCTCCAGTTCATACAGTCCGGTCAGCAGAACGATCAGAAATGTCAGATCATAACTTAACAGCATCTGTCCTTTTGTGCCACAATTTGTTTTGAGTTTCTGGCAGAGTCCGCAGTAATATGCCTGATATATTTTTTTACTTTCTTCCGATAGTTCTTTTTGATTGATATTGATATAACCAAACAATGGAAAAATCTCCTTTTATTTTCAACTTTTTTTCACAAATTCTGTCCGGCATTTTGGACAGGTAATGCAGATTTTTCCTCTGCCTTTTGGCACTCTCACTTTCTGTTTACATTGCGGACATTTGTAAAATCTGTAGTTTTTTCTCTGTGCCAGATGCTTTTTGAACCGGTTCCACTTCACAGCCATCTGATATCTGTAGTTGAGATATTTCTGATTTTCTGCATATCTTGCGGAAATATTCTTCGAGAACATTCTCCATGTGGAATAGATCATCAGCGCGATCGCCAACCAGTAAAAAATGCCAAGACGGCTGAACATCGACAAAAAAAGCAATACCAGTGCAGCAATGCTCTGTGCTTTTGCCAGTTCATCCGCTCCATATCTTCCAATCATAAAACGCTGTATTTTCTCCCTCATTGTTCCGACCTCCTATCAAGTGATTTTATGTTACGCTTCAAAGGAAATCGCGTCAACACACCTATTGTCTTTTAAGAAACATTTTAGATTTCTATAATAATTTAAAATAACTGTACTTTCTGACGCATGCCCACACCATCCTGTGCATAGCAGACAGCAGTATCCGAGTCGATCATACTCTTCATATAAAGGTCGTACACGGCATCGTCCATGGAGACCATTCCCTCTTTTCTGCAGCTGCGCATCACGGACGGTATCTGGAAATACTTCTGTTCCTTTATCAGGCTTTTTATCTCCTGATTTGCCAAAAGAACTTCAAACGCCGCCACACGTCCGCCTCCATCCAGTCTCGGAAGAAGCTGCTGGGAAATAACGCCTGCCAGTACATCCGAAAGCTGTGAACGGATCTGATGCTGCCTGTGATCCGGGAAACATTCCACGACCCGTTCGATGGAAGCCACTGCATTTCTGGTTGGAAGTGCGGCAATCACAAGATGTCCCATCTCTGCCGCAGTCAGCGCAAGTGAAACCGTATCCAGATCTTCCATCTCACTGATCAGAATGACATCCATATCCTGTTTTAATGCAGCTTTTAAACCCGCTTCATAAGACCGGGTGTCAATGCCGATCTCCCGCTGCAGCACCATGGACTTTCCGCTCCGGAAAAGATACTCTGCCGGTTTTTCCAGTGTCAGGATCGACCGCTCATAATTAGAAGCAATATGGTCGATCATCGATGCCATCGTTGTTGTCCTTCCACTTCCGGATGCACCTGTCACAAGAATGAGTCCTCTTCTCTTCCCAGCCATCTGCACTGCCGACTCCGGAAGTCCAAGCATCTGCGGTGTCGGGATCTTCTCTGCGAACAGACGGACAGACATTGCACACGTTCCACTCTGCCGGAACAGATTCACGCGGACACGCTTATTGAAAACCGGGCAGGAAAATTCAACCTCTCCATTTTCTTCGAATGTTTTCTGCTGTTTTTTGTCCAGCAATTTCTCTATGAGTTCCTCCATGGAAAAAGACACGTTCCATTCCTCTGTCATATCCACAAGCCTTCCATCTATCCGAAGCAGCAGCTGCTCTTTCGGCACATAATGGATATCGGAAGCTCCTTTTTTTCCTGCCTTTTCTAATATCTTATGAAATTCCTGTAAAGATCCGGTAGTATCACTCTGCATGATCGTCCTCAACTTTCTTCTATATATGATTGCCACGATTTTTTTGTATACACATTGCGGTGCACTTTTTGCAGGCGCAATGATAATTTCTACACTTACACCATCATACAACAATCCGGCATAAAAAAAAAGATGTCAGCTGACATCTTCTCTATCTAAAATAAGCAGGACGATAAGCCGGGTTATGTCCGTCTGCAAATGCAGACACGAATGATCATCTTTCTAGAATGACTGTTGCCAGCCATTTCAAGCGACCTACCTAAAGCTGGCGGGCCACGTCAACGCTTTTGTTCGGTCTTGCTTCGAATGGGGTTTACATATGCCCCTCCTGTTACCAGAAAGGCGGTAGTCTCTTACACTGCCCTTCCACCCTTACCAGATTCTGGTCAAGCCAGAATCGGCGGTATATTTCTGTTGCACTTTCCTTGGAGTCGCCTCCACCGGACGTTATCCGGCATTCTGCCCTGTGAAGCCCGGACTTTCCTCACCTGCGGTCTTTCGACACTTGCAGCCGCGATCATTTGTCCTACTTATTTTAAAAACTGAAAGAACGCCGCAAAAACTTTGCGACGCTCCTTAATATACACTATTCCTTTAATTTTCGCAAGAAAATTTTTTTCGCAAGAAATTTTTTTTCGCAAGAAAATTTTTTCGCAAGAAAATTTTTTCAATTGTATTTATACATTGAAACAACTTCCGCCGATAAATTCACGCAGAATGGAATTCTGGTTGATCCCATCGCTCGGCATTGGAAGGAAATAGTCCAGGAATTTCAGCAGACGCTTTGCCTCTAAATATTCCTGGCAGTCTTTGTCAATGGCAAAAAGCAATGGTTCCGCATACATTTTAAGAACCGCCAGTTCGTAGATGAGCGCGGAGTTAAACATCACATCTGCACCTTCCTGAAATGGGAAAATATACTTTTCTTCTCCTCTGCGCACGGAATCCCACATGGCGATGGTCTCTTTTGCAGAGGTTCCGCGTGTCCGTGCATCGCGGACGATCCGTCGGATCAGTCTTCCGTCAGTCGTCGGCAGACAGTTATGTTCATCAATATTCAACTGCGTCAGCGCACTGATATAAATCTTAAACTTGCTCTCGATCGGCAGGGAATAGGACAACTTATCGTTCAGGCCATGGATTCCCTCGATGACTAACACATCATCCTTTCCCAGTGTCATAAGCTTATCTTTGTATTCCCTTTTTCCCGTCTTGAAGTTAAAAATAGGAAGATTGACTGTTTTTCCTGCCAGCAGTTCATTCATGTCATGGTTGAATAATTCCACATCCAGCGCATCCAGACATTCAAGATCCAGTTCGCCGTTCTCATCCCTTGGACAGATGTCCCGGTTCTTATAATAATCATCCAGTGGAAATGGATGCGGATTCAGTCCTTTTGCAGCCAGCTGAATGGACAGTCTGTGTGAAAAAGTCGTTTTTCCTGAGGAGGATGGTCCTGCGATCATAATGAATTTCCGGTCTTTTGCTGAAATGATCTCCTCGGCAAGCCTTCCGATACGCTCCTCAAACAGGGCTTCCTGGGTCAGTATCATCTGCTGTGTTTTTCCGGCTGCGATCGCATCATTTAAGGCTCCGATCGTATCGATCTCAAGCATTTTTCCCCAGTCTCTGGATGTCTTTAACGTGTGGAACAGTTTTTCTGCCGGAACAAACGGTGCGACCTCTCTCGTATTTTTATCCGGGAACTGAAGCATAAATCCATCCGCATAAGGGATCACATCATAATAGCGCAGATATCCGGTCGATGGCACCATAAATCCGTAAAAATAATCCATGTAATGATCGAGTTCATAAATATTGACTCTGGAACTTCTCCGGTAACGGAACAGTTTTTCCTTGTCTGTCATTCCAAGGTCATGAAACAGTGTCACGGCGTCATCCGTATTGATACTCTCCTTGTGGATCTCAATATCGGAAACTACCATCTGATACATCTCATTCTTTAATTTATTGATTTCTGTCCCAGATACTTTCACAACTTCCTCTGTATCATTCTCCCACTTCACAAGTTCACAATAATTTCCCTGTCCGATGGAATATTTTACACGCACCGATATATTCCCTTTTCCCCAGAGATTATAGACTGCCTTCTGCATTAAAAGTGTCACGCTTCTGCGGTACGCCTTTTTCCCTGTCTTGTCTGCGGTTGTGAGAAATTCTACGGTTCCGTCTCCATCTGCACACTTATTTAATTCCCGCAGTCTCCTATTGTACAATACCAGAACAATATCATCCTGATACGCATCGCTGTAATCCTGCGCAATGCGCAAAAAACTTGTTCCTGCCGGATACTCTTTTTTCTCCCCCTGGATTGTTAACATAACTTTTTTTCCGCTCATCGTAATCCCCCTTTTCCGTGAAAACAAAATACGAAACCTAATAAACTTAAGTTTCGTATTTTACTTTTCTTATTTTTCTTAACAATTACTGCTGGATCAAAGTCACACTGACTGTACCGGTTCTTAAATCTGCTACTGCTGAAATCTGCAATGGCGTATTATAAATATTCACAAATCTTAAGTCGTAATAATTACCTGCAATTGTCGCATCTCTGCCCTCCGGAAGATATGGAACCGGGAGAGAATGTGGGTGACGCTCAGTCGCCGGGATTCCTCCGTTTAACATTGCAGAATACATGGTAGAAGATACCTGACAGATACCTCCGCCTGTTCCTGTGGAATGTTTACCACTCACATAAATTGGCGCTTCCACATAACCGTTTGCTGCCGTTCTTGGCAGGATCGTTCTGTTAAAGGAAAACTCTTCCCCCGGCTGAATGACTACACCGTTGATTCTGGAAGCTGCCACTGCAATGTTGGTTGCTCTGGAAGCTCTCGGATCAAACTTTGTTGTGCAGGAACCACGGACAATCGCTGCCTGTGCTCCCTCTCCAGCCGAGATCAGTGTCGTTGCATTTCTTCCCTCTGCTGCACCGTTTGCCGCATAATGGGCACAGTAGGATGCAAGGTCATTGCCGAATGCTGCCTGAAGATCCGGGTAATTGGCTCTGTAAATTGCAACATTGAAATTAGCGCAGCCTGATCTTCCCTCATAAATGCCGGAAGATACAAAATGATTGAACAACTTCTGTGCATCATATCCAAACGCCGCCTGAAGATCCGGGTTGGAATTATAATAATATTCTGCATCAAATACTGCCTGATATGCACCTGTATTCGATGATTTCTTTGCTGCATTTGCCGTGACAGTGCTTCCGGACAGCAGCACCATGCACAATGCAATGGATAAAATCTGTATTACTTTCTTTTTCATAAGAAACTCCCTTCTTTGGTATCATATTATTCCAGACCATACGTTACTCTGGTAAATTATGGTAAGATAAATGTAGTATAACACTTTTAAGGATTTTCTACAATCGTTCCTTCACGATATGCCTGAAGTAAATTTTCAAGATCACGGATATTTTCCCGCATCACTTTTCCATTATCTGTGTCTGCAACCGTTTTCCGTCTCACAACATGCTGCACCAGAATCGTATGTGATACAATATCATTTCCATCCGAAACTGCCTTTTCCACGGATTCAAAAGGCTCATGCGCCGCCAGCACAAGTCCATATGAATTGTAGATCAATGTGTACCCGGCAATTCCGGTCTTTGGCTGATAAGCCTTGGAAAAGCCGCCATCTATGATGAGAAGCTTGCCCCCGCACTTCACCGGGGACTCTCCTTTTTTTGCCTCGATCGGGATATGTCCATTGACAATATGCGCCTCCTGGCCGGATAGTCCGAACTCTGCGAGGATCGCATTTACGATCTCTTCTTTTTCCAGCAGCCGGTAATACGGATTTTTCGGTTCCACATGTGTCGCTTTCTCTGCCACAAAATACCGCTCGAACGTTGTCATCTTATCTTTGCCAAACACCGGTGAATTTTTATTTTCCCAGATAAACCAGAGAATGTCTGATCCCTTTTTCTTCTCTTCCGGGTCAATGGCGTAATAACCTTTTCTGGCGTAGCTTTCTAACACATCGTACAACGCTTTTCCGGCATATTCCGTGCCGTAAATATTGACTTTGGTAAAAGAGCCATCCTCATTCAGCGGCACACAGCCGTGATACAGAAGATTTCCATTGTATACATGATACAGGCTTCCCTTGGTAAAAAGAAAACGCACCTGTCTCTGTAATTTCTCACAATTTAAAAATGCGGCAGTCAGACGTTCCATCACATCTGCCTCATCCACCGAAAGTTCATACGGATGTTCCCAGTCAATGGTTGGAAAATTCAGATCCCGGAGCGGATATTTCTTCCCTTCGATCAGGACTGTACCGGCTGCGGGGTCTATCTTATCGAGCAGCAAACGGTTCTCCATTCCAAATTCCGGGTGTCCTACGATCATCTGTCCTTCCAGCTTAAACTGCATGATGGCGATCGCCTTGTGCATTTTCTCATCGAGCATTGCATCCCGGACATCATATTCCTCTTCCCGGTAATCCAGCTTAAAACAGCTGCATGGATCTTTGTCATAACGGTTCATTGCCAGTCTCGCAAGCGGCACCAGATTGATCCCATATCCATCCTCCAGCAGATTCAGATTGCCGTATTTTGCGGAGATGCGGATCACGTTGCAGATCAGCGCCTGATTGCCCGCTGCTGCCCCCATCCACGAGATATCATGGTTTCCCCACTGGATATCCACGGAATGATGTGACATTAACGTATCCATAATAAGGTTTGGATACGGTCCTCTGTCAAAAATATCGCCGACAACATGCAGATGATCCACTACAAGTCTGCGGATAAGGTTACAGAATGCCACCACAAGTTCTGCTGCCCTGCCTGTCCGGATCACTGAATGGATGATTTCATTATAATATGCCTCCTGATCGGATACATCCGGTCTTCCGGTCAGAAGTTCCTCGATCACATAGGCAAAATCTTTCGGAAGCGCCTTGCGCACCTTGGAACGGGTGTACTTAGAAGACGCTCCTTTGCAGATCCTTATCAGGCGGTACAATGTGACCCTGTACCAGTCCTCCATGTTCTCCTCGGTCTTTATCACCTGCTCCATCTTCTGTTCCGGGTAATAGATCAGTGTGGCGATCGATTTCTTTTCTGCCTGACTGATGGCATTCCCGAACTCGTCCTCGATCTTTCTCTTGATCGCTCCGGAACCGTTCTTTAATACGTGTTGAAACTGGTCATATTCGCCATGGATATCCGTGATAAAATGTTCGGTTCCCTTCGGCAGGCTTAAAATCGCCTGTAAATTGATAATCTCTGTGGCGGCCGCCGCCACGGTCGGATACTGCTTTGCAAGACTTTTTAAATAACGTAAATCGGTCTGTTCCATCCGTCACCATCCTGTTTTTATTCTGTGTACTGATTTATACTTCATTCATCATTGCGCCTGAATGACATCGCTCATATCATAAAATCCTGCCGGCTTTCCTGCAAGAAATTTTGCCGCCTGCACTGCTCCCTTGGCAAAAACTGCCTTGGAATATGCCGTGTGCTTAAATTCGATCACTTCGTCCTGTCCTGCAAAGATCACTTCATGCTCTCCCACGATATTTCCACCGCGCACTGCGGAAATTCCGATCTCGTATTTCTCTCTCTTCTTTCTCTCCCGGCTTCTGTCATAAACATAGGCATATTTCTCATTCAAAGCCTCATTCATGGAGTCTGCCAAAGCCAGAGCTGTTCCGCTCGGTGCATCCAATTTCTGATTGTGGTGCTTCTCCACGATCTCCATATCGAAACCTGCCGGTGCGAGCGTTAAAGCCGCCTTTTTCAAAAGTTCCATCAGCATATTGATGCCGAGTGACATATTGGCTGATTTTAAGACTGCCACATGTCCGCTGACCTGTTTTACTCTTGCGAGCTGTTCCTCAGACAAACCGGTCGTGCACAATACAACCGGCACCTGTTTTTCCTCACAGTAGATGAGCAGATCATCCACTGCCTTTGCATTTGAGAAATCAATCACTGCATCTGCCTTCACGTCGCAGACGGAGATATTCGGAAATACCGGATAATCATTTTTGATCCCGTCATACAGATCAATACCTGCCACGATCTCAATTTCCGGATCATCCTTGCACATCTCCGTGATCGTCTGTCCCATTTTTCCATTGCATCCATGCATAATTACTTTTGTCATAATCCTAAGTCCTGCCTTTCGTATCTTCGTTGTTTTTTGATATATAGTGAATTGCGAAACTCAACTTTATACAATGAAAGGATATGAAGATAAAACAAAATTTTCGAAAACACGCTTTCGCTACGTGTCGCTCGCAACGGTACTAGCATGCCAGCCATAGCTAACGCCATGTCTGCCAAGCAAGAACCGGCGGCTCCCCAGTGTTTTCTCAAGCTTTTGTTTCATCTTCATATTCTAAATTTACATTTTACATGAGTTTCGCAGTTATACAATATTATAATACATAAAAAGGAGCTGTGAAACAGCTCCAATTTTTCATGATAATAGAATACTCGCCAAGCGTACATTCCATTATATTAATCCAGAATGCCATATGCCTTCATCGCATCTGCCAAAACGGCTGCATTTGCATCGGTCATCTCCGTCAAAGGAGAACGAAGTGTTCCAACTTCTCTTCCCATGAGGTTTAACGCTTTCTTCACCGGAATCGGGTTGACCTCTGAGAATAATGCACTGACAAGCGGCTGTGCCTCTCTCTGTAACTTCATTGCAGTCTGTAAGTCTCCGTCAAAGAAACTCTGGCACATGCCATGTACTTTGGCAGGTGCAACATTTGACCATACAGAGATCACTCCGATCGCACCGATCGCCATAAGCGGAACTACGATTCCATCCTCGCCGGAATAAAGGTCGATCCTGCCATCGGTCAGATACATTAACTGTGATGCCTGTGCAACACTTCCTGTCGCCTCTTTGATTGCTACTACATTTTCAACTTCCTTAAAAATCTTTGCTGCTGTCTCCGGAAGAATATTGCATCCGGTTCTTCCAGGTACATTATACATGATGATCGGTAACTTTGTACACTCTGCAATTTCAGAATAATAACGTACCAGACCGCCCTGTGTACATTTATTATAATAAGGTGTCACTGCAAGGATTCCGTCCGCTCCTGCTTCCTCTGCTTCCTGTGTCAGATAAATTGCTTCTCTTGTGCAGTTCGAACCGGAACCAGCCACAACCGGTACACGGTGTTTTGCAAATTCTACTGCTGCTTTGATCACTTTACTGTGCTCTTCCATGGTCAGTGTGGAACTCTCTCCTGTCGTTCCTGCAATGATGATTGCATCTGTTCCCTGGTCGATCTGCCATTCGATCAGTTCCTGTAACTTTTCGTAATTGACTTCTTCGTTTTCTTTCATCGGTGTGACGATCGCTACACCTGCTCCTTTAAAAATAGACATTGTATTCTCCTCCTATCGCCATTATACGCACTACAATTTTTTTTGTTAAAAATGTTGCTACAGTAAAGAAAAAAAAGACCGGCTGACGAGCCGGTCTCAAAATTCTAATATTATACGCATTCTGCATCTTTGCAAATCTGCCTAGAATCTGATAGCTCCCCATCTCAAATGATCTCCATTCAGATGACAGTCATAAAGTTCTTCACTTTATGCCCAAGTAATATGCCTTCAGGCTGCATACCCTTTCGGCGTACTTTCCTTTTGCTTCTTATCAACTGTTCCTGACACATCCAAAAAGCGACTCATAAAGCACGCGACCTCTACCAAGCAATATTTTCATTGCGTAAATCATAACACCATCTTATTCCCTTGTCAATGCACGATTTTCCTGTCAATATCTACTCTCAGGAATGATTTCCCTGTTAACATCTACTCTTCGTCTTCGATAAATTCCACTTTGCTCACGGAAACTTCATATGCCACACGCTTTTCCGTCTCTGTCTCGCTCAGTTTCTTCACATACTCCCTGCTCTGGATACGTCCCCATACCTGAACATGCCCACCGACTTCAAAACCGGATGCAAACCTTGCATTTCTTCCCCAGCAGATACATGGAATATAATCCGATTTTCCATAAGAGCGGTTCACTGCGATCAAAAGGTCTGCAATCTCTCTTCCAAGCGGTGTTTTCCGGTAAATCGGATCTTTGCAGATGTAGCCATCCAGAAAAATCTGGTTCGTCTTGATATCCTCATCGATCTCATCTAACAATTCCAGTTCCCTTACAAAAACGGATAAAACAAGACGGTTCTTTTTTTCCTCGTGCCGGTTGAATGACCGGAACTGTCCCATAACATATATGGTCTGACCAATATAGTCCTCATTCACGTCAATGAGCCGTTCTGAGATCATCAGTGGTATGTAATCCATAAAATTGCTCAGCCGGTTGACTGCGACATCTACCACATAAAAGCCCTCTCCATACACTTCGTGGCTGAATCTGAAATCAGAAACAATCTCTCCCACAATTGACACCTGGTTATTTTCAAAAATTTTATCTGCCATGAATTTTTCTCCCTTCCTCTTATCACCGGAATCGACCGGTGATTTGCCTGACAACTATGGTTTTACCATTTCCTTCCAGAAAAAATTTCGTGTAACTTGTCGATAAGTTTTTTATATTGTTTTGAAAAAAAATATTGCTGCCTACTTGCGTTCTCATAAAATTGTGATAGAATATATGGGTTCGAGTTAATTTATAAGCTATATTAATAGGAAAAGACAGGATTTATTTCCAGATAATTTCTTTTCCGCACAGAAGAAAGAGAGATTTTTTATGAAACAGAAACGTGAAGACGTACGTAACATAGCAATCATCGCCCACGTTGACCATGGTAAAACAACACTGGTCGACGAACTTTTAAAACAGAGTGGTGTATTCCGTGAGAATCAGGAAGTTGCTGAACGTGTCATGGACTCCAACGATATTGAGAAGGAACGTGGTATCACAATCCTCTCCAAAAATACAGCGATCACTTACAAAGGAACAAAGATCAACATCATCGACACTCCTGGTCACGCCGATTTCGGTGGCGAGGTAGAGCGTGTCCTTAAAATGGTAAACGGTGTTATCCTTGTCGTTGACGCATTTGAAGGTGTTATGCCTCAGACCAAATTCGTTTTGATGAAAGCTCTGGATTTAAAACTCCCGGTTATCGTCTGTGTCAATAAAGTAGACCGCCCGGAAGCCCGTCCAAACGAAGTTGTGGACGAAGTATTAGAGTTATTTATGGATCTGGATGCCTCAGATGAGCAGTTAGACTGTCCATTCCTTTTTGCTTCCGCAAGAGATGGTTACGCCGTTCGTGAGATCCACGACCTTGTAAACAGCAAAAAAGATATGACACCATTATTTGAAACCATTTTAGATTACATTCCAGCTCCGGAAGGTGATCCGGAAGCACCGACACAGGTACTGATCAGTACCATTGATTACAATGAATACGTTGGACGTATCGGTATCGGTAAGATCGACAATGGTTCCCTGAAAGTAAATCAGGAGGCGATCGTAGTCAACCATCACGATCCTGACAAGAAGAAAAAAGTCCGCATCAGCAAATTATATGAATTTGACGGATTGAATAAAGTAGATGTGGAAGAAGCAAATATCGGTTCTATCGTAGCAATTTCCGGTATTGCTGACATTCATATCGGAGATACGATCTGTTCTGTAGAGAACCCGGTTGCAATCCCATTCCAGAAGATTTCCGAGCCTACTCTTTCCATGAACTTCATCGTAAATGACAGTCCATTAGCAGGTCAGGAAGGAAAGTTTATCACTTCCCGCCACTTAAGAGACCGTTTATTCCGCGAGTTAAATACAGACGTTTCCCTTCGTGTAGAGGAGACCGATTCCCCGGACAGCTACAAAGTATCGGGCCGCGGCGAATTACATTTATCTGTATTGATTGAAAATATGCGTCGTGAGGGATATGAGTTTGCCGTAAGTAAGGCTGAAGTATTATATCACACGGACGAAAACGGCAAGAAATTAGAGCCTATGGAACTTGCCTATGTCGATGTTCCGGATGAGTATACCGGTGCTGTTATCGACAAGTTAAGCCAGCGCAAAGGTGAAATGATCAATATGAAACCTCTGACCGGCGGATATACAAGACTTGAGTTCAATATCCCATCCCGCGGTCTGATCGGTTACAGAGGCGAATTTATGACCGATACCAGAGGTAATGGTATTATCAACACCATTTTCAATGGCTATGATACTTACCGCGGAGATATTGCTTACCGTCAGCTTGGTTCGCTGATCGCATTCGAATCCGGCGAATCTGTCACTTACGGTCTGTTCTCTGCACAGGACCGTGGTACTTTGTTCATCGGACCTGGTGAAAAAGTATATGCAGGTATGGTCATCGGTTCCTGCTCCAGAAACGAGGATATCGAATTGAACGTTTGTAAGAAGAAACACCTTACCAATACACGTTCCTCTTCCGCTGACGAAGCATTGACTTTAGTTCCGCCTAAGATTTTAAGCTTAGAGCAGGCGCTTGACTTCATCGATGTCGATGAATTATTGGAGGTTACTCCGAAATCCCTTCGTATCCGTAAGAGAATTTTGGATCCGACTTTAAGAAAAAGAGCGAATTTTAAGAAATAAAAAACGGCTCTACGCCTTTTTTCCAGAAACTATAAAAACCTATGCAACATTCAACGACAAACAGGAGAATATGTATGAAAAAAATATGTACATTTTTCGGATTGCTGATATCCATGTGTCTGCTGCTGAATGTCGGTTTTAGCTCTCTGTCCGTAAAGGGCGCAGCTGCCGGGAATACAGAACAGACTTCTGATTCAAACTTTACAAATTTAATCGTATTTGCCAGATTCGCAGATGAGAATGAATTTGTGAATGATATTTATCAAGGTGTCTCTGTGCGGGAGATCATAGACAATTCCTATAACACTGCCTATTATTCCGTGGGCGATTACTACCGGAATGCGTCCTCAGACAAATTGCGCATGAATAGTCTTTATCTGTTTGATAACGGCGGTTCCCTGCAGTTAAAACATGAACGCGGTTACTATGCCGGTTACAGTGCAGATAATCCAATCGGTTATAAAACAAGTGGTGAAAAAGCCTACCGTATGTACGAGCTGCGCACCGATTGGTCTGATGCCATAAACAAGGCGATCCAGGATGGAAACCATATTACGAATTACAATGGCAGCCAGACATACAGTTATGAGGATCTTGACAAAAACCGGGATGGAAAGATTGATTCCATTACTGTTATCTATAAAAACACGACACAAAATATTGTGATAAACCGCTCTGATCCGCTTTGGAACTATAAGGATTATGCCGACTATGTGGAGATCAATCTTGGCGATGGCAGGATGCTTCAAAGCCAATATTATGTACAGGTCATAAATAACTACTCAACTCTGTATATGGCAAACAATGATCAAAAACCGATCGTTTCATTGAAGTCTCCGATCCATGAAATGGGGCATATATTTGGTCTGCTGGATTTATACAATTCGTCAGGTCAAACGCCGGTTTATTTCATGTCTGCCATGGCAAATGCCATCTCACCTGTTCCACAGGGACTTTCGATCAAAGAAAAAGAGGCTCTGGGATGGACAGACCATAGTACTCTAAAGACGATCACAGAACCGGGTAAATACAAAGTAAAGCTCAGCGGCACAGCCACCGGTACTGACGACTGTATCGGATATAAAGCAGGCATTCCGGAACTGAACAGGACACTGTATCTGGAATACAGAAACTTCTCAACAGATGGCAGCAAATATGATAAGTCAGAGAAGCAGCTGACCAATTCAGAAACATCAAACATAAAATCCGGTTTAGTCTGTTATCTTGCGCAACCTGACATCCGCTTTCCAAGCAATCTAAATGGAAAACCGGGAAATTGGGCACTGGAAGTTATGGGCGGTACACAATCCACTAAATCTGATGCAGCCCTTGGCTTAAATGATTCGCTTCAGGTTACAGACAAACTCAAAGTGACTGTCGCTGCTATAGAAGGGGAAGTCCTTACCTTTCAAATCGAAGGGGAAATGGAACAACATGTCCATTCCGGTGGACAGGCGACTTGTACGAAAAAAGCCGTCTGTGAAGAATGTGGGAAAGAATACGGAGAAATAGATCCAACATGCCATTTGAATCTCCAGCGACAGGGCTTTAAAGAGCCAACACAGGAGGAAACCGGATATACCGGTGATCTGGTATGTACAGATTGTAACGCCATAGTAGAAGCTGGTGAGGTCATTGATAAATTACCAGTCACTCCCCCTGATGGAAAACCGGAACCGGAAATACCGCCTGTGTCTCCTGGTAATCCACCGGTCATGCTGGAAGGTGACAAAGCAGAAGTGAGCAAAAATCCAGACAATCACTCCGGTGCAGTATTTCGTTCCAGTGCACCGCTCAACGAATTAGTTCGAGTAGAGGTAAATGGTATTAAATTAACGAAAGATAAAGACTATACTGCCCACTCCGGAAGTACTATCATAACTTTACTTCCATCCTTCCTTGCCGGTCTTTCCGAAGGAACTCACAGCATTGCCATTGTATCAACAACCGGAACGGCAACGGCTGGTTTTTCTGTAATTTCAGATCCTGCCCCGGCGCCACCAGCTCCGGTACCACCGGCATCCGCACCTGTGCCACCGGCATCAGGTAATACAAACACTGATGGTTCATCTACAGATACTGTTGCTGATCCGGTTTCCGAAACTGCTTCTACAGCCGGATCTGCCAATGTATCCGGCAACAGTTCTTTACCTGATACCGCTCAGATAAAGAAAGACTCCTCCGGCACAGACATAAAATCACCGCAATGTGGAGAGAAAAACTGTTTCACTCTCTTATTGGATGATTTCATAGAAATATTAAAAAAAGTATTAATATTCTTAGGTTTTTCATCTAAGATCTGAAAAAACACACAGGACAGCTCCTATGTTAAGCTGTCCTGTGTGTTTTTTTTCAAAAGTAATTGATAGATTTTCTGCACGTCATAATCCGGTGCGTTCTGCCGAAGTATATCATAAATCTGCTCAATGACTGACGGATTTTCTTCCAGCATATCTGCTGTTTCAGCCACAGAACATCCTTTTTTGTACTTTTTCATGATCTGCTCGATCATTTTAGATGCTGCGCCTTCTGCTCTTCCTTCTGCTTCGCCCTGTGCCCTCGCTTCCGCTTCGCATTTATGAAATTGGTCTGCGAAAATTTCTTTTATTACATCACTCATGTTTCCTTCTTCCTCCACTTCTTTCCAGTTTGCGCGCATGACGGTATCTGCCAGTGCCTGGAACAATTTTGAATCCCTGTTTTTCTCATATTGTTCCATAAATAATTTAATTTCTCCACCAGACTTCAAATTGTTGCGAAGTTTATTCAGCCAGTAATTATTTTCGATTGACAATTCCGGTACGATAATAAGCTGTATTGGAATTGCATCTCCATAGAGATAATAGATACCATTTTCGATATTTTTCACATTTATATTTCTCTCATTCTGAAGATTTCGTAACATTTGCCGCGGATAATGATAACACACAAACGTAATCGTCAGTTCTTCTGCCGGAATCTGGTTCACTTTCTCGACTTCCGTTTTGTAAATACAGGTATAACCATAGACTTTATAAAAATCATCAATGTTCAAATGATCTTCCGGTGACTTATACTCGATAATGTTATGCTGCCGGAAAATCCTTCCAATATTTTTCCTGATTTTTACCTTCTTCTCGTTTTTGACCAACACATCAATCTGCATTGGTTTCTTCGAAAGCAAATGTTCCGGCTCAAAAGTCAGATACTTTGCCTCTTCTCCCAGTTCAATCTGCAACGCCGCATCAAACGCAGGATGCCATTGGATTTTTTCTCCTTCTGTGTTCAATCATGTTCCCCCTTTATCATAATAGAATCTGCTTTGTTTTTCAACGCATAAGAAGCATTTTCTATGTTAAAAATATAACAAAAAATGAGAATCTATATGCATTGCTGTTCTTCATCAAAATGGAATCTCGTGCCGAACCGGCTGTGAATATTGAGATTATATCCTTCCACCTCAAATAGGTTTTGGATTTGCAGACAAGAAAATGTAAGACGCTTTATCTGTCTGCGACCTTGATGTGATTCCAAGTATAAAGGGTTGTGGGGAAGTTGTCAATGATAATTATGAACACTTCTTTCTTATCCAATATTATTCTAATAATTAAGAAGAAAATTTATTGATTTTTGTAAACTCTTTTGTTATTTTTTACAATCCAGTTACCATTCTTATAAACATTGCTACTTCCTTATCCAGCCACTCCCCATAACCCGGTAATTCCCATACTGTCCACTTTGTGCGATCTTCGCCAGACTGTATTGCCAGATATCCATTATCTCCGTGCTTATAGATCAGATAGTCTCCATGTCCTGTCTCTGATGTTTCTTTTGTGGGCATCACCTGCTCCTGTACAACCCTTACCCATGTATCAAATCCTTCGGTATTAATGATTTCTTTATCCTGATTCAGATACTGACTGCTTTCTACAATGTATTCATTCTGTGACTGTACTTGTTCAATACCCACTGTGTCAATCCCGGCTCCGCCTCGTGGTGCAATCCAGGCAAGCGTCTCTATATTTTCAACCATTCCAGTATTTCCCATTGCATCTGCATCAAAAATCTGAACTTCATTCTCCCAATTTATAATCAAATGACTGGCAGATGTTCTTTCTTCCTGTCTCGTCTGAGTATTGGTGCAGTCCACCAATGTCACAATACATACTATTATTACAATCAAGATTATGAAATATCTTCTAATACCTTTTTTCATATTCATGCCTCATTTATAATATTGAAATTAATTTTTTAGTTTTATTTATTATAAAATAAATATATATCTTTTTCAATACTGTTTAATCTCAAATACGTCCGCCAGACACCAGCTCCACTGTTAAAAAATAATACTGATTTTATCTGTCATGGCTGCAATTCAAACGTAAAAACTGCTCTTTTATCTGTTGGCTGAAGCGCTACTTTATCTTCTCCTTCTATTTGTAAAGTCATTCCGTCCACGTTCATTCCGATTTCTTCATAAGTCAGCGCTGCAGCTCCAACATTAATTTTTACTCCTTTTTTTGTGCCGTCTTTATAATTTGCAGTACAGGTAATAACCACTCCATCTACAAGTTTTTGATATGCTGCTGCCACTTCCTCCTGTGTTTTTTTCTTTTGTTCTACAATACTGTCAAAATCTGAAAACGGAATTTCATCATTACAAAAGGTTACCCACACTCCTTCTTTCTGCTGATTTTCATAGGAAACTGTGTATTCAACAAAATCGTTTACTTCCTGCTGCATGGCAATTTCTCCATTATCATCAAAAATTGGATTGAGATACCCATTGCTATTTTCATCCAATGGCTTTCCGCTCTCGACAGCACTCTGAAAATCATCGGTAATATTTTCACTTATTTCAAAATATCCTTTGTTGATACTGTAAGTTACACTTTCTATATTCTCACCTTCGCAGTAAAGTGGCATATCAATTTTATAACTTGCTGTATTCATATCGCTGTCCCCATTAATCGCATAACCAAACCTGTCATTTTGTGCGATTGCTACAGGCTTCTGTGCCGTCACTTCTGCCTGTGCCGCCATTACTTTCATGGTAAACATATTCTCTTTTTCTGTTGTTGTATGTTCAGCCACTGTTGTTTCTTTTTCTTCCTGCGGTCTGTTGAGATAGTTGTTTGTTGTGGATGCAACAATGATAATCGATGCACAGGCAGCCATTGCTGCAAACAATTTTGTTACTTTTAAATTTTTCTTACTCATATTAGTTTCCCTTTCCGATTGAATCTGTGAAAAGGCGACATCTGCTTTTTTCTGAACGATTTCTGGCACTTGAATATCACTATTTAAAATTTCACTCACTTTTTTTGACATGAATCTCACCTCATTTTTCCTTATAATAAGCTTCCAGCTTTTCCCGTCCACGTTGTAAACGTGTTTTCACAGTACTTTCAGGAATTTTTAAAATGTCAGAAATTTCTCTGATACGATAGCCCTCGCTGTAAAAAAGAATCATAATAATCCGGTATTTTTCAACTAACGCTGCGAGTGCCTCTTTTAATTCAAGATTATATTCATCGCAGGCTGCTGGTTCCTCGTACTCATCCAAACAAATGATATTCTGATTTTTCTTTCTGATATCATAGCATTTGTTGATGAGGATTCTTGTCATCCATGTTTTAAAATACCGTATCTTCACTAATTGATTCATTTTTTCCCAGCATATCAGAATCGTATCTCCGATTGCATCGGCGGCATCTTCATCATTCATCAAAATTGCATACGCAACTTTATACATATCCGTCATATAAAGCTGCATTAATTCTGTGAAAGCTTCCGACTCATGCCGTTTCGCTCTTTTCACAAGATCATCTGTTTGTTTTTTCATAATGCTTTTCTCCACGCGCGCAGTGAATGTAAGACAGTCGCTTTTCTTCTTTTTTTATCTTACATATATTAGACAACAAAATGTATATAAAAGTCTCATAAAGGGACTATAAAATAAGTCCATAGATAAAAAAAGTGCCAGTTCCGGCAAATGTCGGTTCTGGCGTTCTGTGCTATCTGCTTATATATGGCTCAAATACGTCCATTCCTTCATAAGAAAAAAATCCGTATTGCATTGCCTCATTGCACATTCCATAACAGGAAAGTTTCTCTGGTCTGACAGTCTCCTCCTCCGAATAATACCATGACGGCCACCATATCAGAAAATCTTCCGACAACTGTTCTATTGGTGTTTCTGGCATATATAAAGTAAAATTCTCACCATTTTCCAAACCATATGGCTCATCTTCTTTTAGAAATCTGTATCCATTTTCTATCCACATCTCTTGAATATCCAATATCTCTAATTTTTCTAAAGACATTGTATAATAATATTGATCAATGCGCTCAATATCTGTAAATTTGCCCTCAAACTCACAGATTGCTACTGTTCCTTTTGGAAAATCTTTCTCTGCGTATGCATCATAATCCGAATACTCTCCTGAAAATGAACCATCTCTGTTTAATCTTAAATACGTCCGCCAGCCACCAGCTCCACTGTTAAAAAATAAATCTTTTGGGAAATCGGCTGGCAATTCATTATCTGCTTCTTGTTGAATTTTATCCTCTGTTACTACATTTTGTTCAATCTCTATTTCGTCTTTATTGGATGTCAAACCGCACATATATAACAAAGTTAATATAAACAGCCCTATTCCCAATGTATCTATCCATTTTTTGTGCTGTATCCTATTCATTTCACAAACCCATCCATTGATTTGGATAAATCCTCTTCCTTCCTCATTCCTTAAAATCCAAATCACTTATTACCTATCCATCAGATAATAAGTGATTTGATTCCATATAGAACAATCTTTTTCCTATACTTTTTGTTCTGTCGAAAGCATTTCGACTTTTTTCTGAATTTCATCCACGCTGTTTCTGATATCTTCAACAACTGCGTATTTTTCTGTCATATCAGACAACAGTTTCTGGTAATTTTCTTCTCTTTTATCCTGCTTTTCCACTAATTTTTCATTATTTTTAATTGTATACAAAAATAGCGAAACAAAAAGAAGAACCCAGATTCCCTGCGTAGTTGCAGCTTCAATTAATACCTGTTCCAAATGCATCATCTCCTTTCAGATATTAAGAAGATGTTTTGCATTCTTTCCGAAACTTCCACCTTTAATTTACATACAAATGAAAATAATTTTAATTTATGTAATAAGATCCATTCACGCTGATTGTAGAAGTAGCATCATTAATAACAACCGGTTTGTAATAATCAGAAGCACTGATTGCAAACTCGTGCGTAATTGTGCCTTTTCCATACACAAAACGAATTTTATTATTACTATCCACAATACCTACGCGAACTGTTTTATCTGATGGTGTCACAGAAACCACAATATTAATCGACTGATCTTTTTTTACATATATGGAAGAAGCCTGAATCATTCCTTTTCCAGTTTCTCCCTTGATCTGTCCCACATCATTTGCCCTAATATTGGAAGTATTTCTACTTTCCACAATCTCATAATCCTTATATTTTTCCATATCAAAGGATTCTTCATACTCCACTGCCTCTTCATATTCTACAGCCTTCTCCTCAACCATTACCTTCGTATCATCAAAAACCTTCTCATATCCAGCCTTAAATCCTTCTGCTGCTGCAAAAGTTGTTGTTGTTGACAAAACGCACAGCACAAGGCTTAAAGCAACACCTCCAACAAATTTCATTTCCTTTTCTTTTCTGTAATTTTTCATTTGCAATAATCTCCTTTTAAAATTACTCTTTTTCTTAAATCCAGTTACCATTTGTGGCATCCAGATATGTGACTGTTCCAGTCCATCCACAGCAACGGTATAATATTCCTTTACCGTGTACGGATAGGCAGTTTCATAACACACATATCTGTCGCAGGCAATTTCTCCCCACTCATCAATATTTCGTAACAGACTGTTCATCATCGGATTACACCAGAAAATCAATTTTAAGAAAATCCCTATTTTTTTCATTTCCAAAATATGCTGTCTGATATGCACTAACTCATGATAAAGTATGGTTACAAGTTCTCTTTCCTCATAGTCCTGTACCGGGAAAATAATTTTCTTATTCCACCAGCCAACAACAATTGGAGAAGTCACAGCATAGTTCTGGTACAATGTGACCTTCCTTTTCATTTCAAGTTCCTGCGAAATTTCACTGCATACATCTGCAGGCAACTCATATGCAAAGCTTTTTTTCAAAATATTTTTAAATTTCCAATATTCCTTGATATAGTTTCCTAAATTAAATATCACGCCGAGAATCCATATCCCTGCTATCACGCACTGTACTGTATAAATGAACGGTGTACGCAAAAATAAAGCTCCATAATATGATCCATGGCTTCCCGGAACATGCGTAGATACTTTCAGATAAACAAACATTACCGGAAAAATGAAAAAAGCTTCCACAATTCCGAGCATTGGATACACATATTTCAATTTTTTCTTCTTTGCCATACCGTTTTTTGCTATTATCCAAAATCCATAAACAATCGCACCTGCGAATGAATTAAGCAGAAGAATATAGAACATTTCATTTGACCATCTCATTCGTGTTTCTCCATAAATTACTTTTTGTGGCTATTATTTCCTTGCATAAATACGCAGAGGCTTAACATTTTTTACAAATTCGTCTAAAAACATACGGTAGATTTATAAATTATAAAATCTACCGTATGTTTTAATTTATCATTTCCTTTACCTGTTCCGCTGTAGCGTCCTCTGGAAGTTCAACATTAATCGCATCGCAAAGTTCCTGATCATATACAAATTCGCTTCCTATATCTTCATAAATGCGAATTTGAGTATATGGAATCATTCCCTGCGGTCCAGCTCCTGTTTCATATATCGCTCCAATTACAATGTCGTCTTTTCCATTAACTCATTTTTATATAAATTTGTATCTTCTTTCTGATTTTGTTCTGGAATGACTGATTCTCTCTCTGTGTCTGTTCCTAAATTATTGTCTGCACAAGCCGATAACAAAGTCATTGCCATGTTCATTTTAAAATTTCTCCTAATTCACAGCTTTCTATTTTCATCTCCGGCATCCAGAAAATCTGTTTTTTCCATTCAAGATATTCTTGTTCATCTAAATATTTAACGGATTCTCCCTGATCGACAATATATACTTTTCCATCACCATCTTTATCATATTCCTCTGGGAAAACATCGGAATTAATCGGAACATTAGTAATCTGATCTACACTTACTTTCTCCACAAACTCCTTTTTGTTTTCATCATACTGATATACGGAATAAGGCCAAAAACCGTCCTGATAGTCACTATACATCGAATGAAGCGGACTTGCCTTAATTACTCCGTGCTCATAATAATCGCATCCCCCTGCATATGCAAATTCAAGTTCAAAACCATTTTTTTCTTCCGAATACCGATAGACATATTCTGTTATATCTGCCATATAAAATCCTACTGTAAAAATAAGTAATTCTACAGTGCCATCACCGTCCACATCTGCCACCGCAACTTTGTTCGGGCAATAAGCACGCTCCATATCTTCCCGAAAACGTTCCACATCTACATTACTCTTCTGATGTCCAAAGCAGTATCTCCCATCCGGTAGAAATCCCGTTGTATCCAGTGTTTTGATTGCATTATAATATGCCTCATTGATCTTATCATCCTCCGAAAAACGAGGTACTTTGCGTTTCAGTTTCTCCATATCATAATTTTTGTCTATCTCTTCCAATAACTCTTTATTGCTTCCTAATTCACACCAATCTATTTTCATCTCCGGCATCCAGAAAACCTGTTTTTCCCATGCAAGATATTCTTTTTCATCCATATACGCAACGGATTCACCCTGACTGATGATATACACTTTTCCATCGCCGTCTTTATCATATTCCTCTGGAAAATTATCTGGATTTTCCGGGACTTTTGGAATCTCCTCTACACTGGCTGTAAGCACAAACTCGTTTTTATTTTCATCATACTGAAATACACTATACGGCCAAAAATCATCCTGATATATAAAACCTGAGTAAAGCGGCTTTGCCTTAATCACTCCGTTCTGATAATAATTACATCCCGCTGAATATTCAAATTCAAGTTCAAAAGCATTTTTTTCTTCTGAATACCGATAGACATATTCTGCCGAATCTCTCACACAAGTTCCTTCAATAAAAAATAGTAATTCTGCCGTACCATCGCCATCCACATCTGCTACCGCAACTCTTTCCGGACTATAATGCTGTGCCCTCTGTTCCTGAAAACGTTCCACATCTGTTCTGCCGTCCTGCTCTATATAAAAGCAGTATCTCCCATCCGGCAGAAATCCCGTTGTATCCAGTGTTTTGATTGCATTATAATATGCCTCATTGATCTTATCATCCTCCGAAAAACGAGGAACTTTACGTTTCAGTTTCTCCATATCGTAGTTTTTGTCTATCTCTTCCAATAAAGCTTCATTTTTTCTTGCAAGAACAGCCTCTTCGCTCTGGCTCTCCTTTCGCTCAATGTATTCTCTTTGTTTCCTGTTCAACATTTCTTCATCCCAGTCCAGCGGAAGAAACTCTGATGAGCAGACTGTGTCAAGCTCCGACACTTCATAATATTGCGGCAATACCACACTTTTGTCGCCGACACCCATTCCACATGCATAGAATGTGCCGTCTGTTTTTTCAATGATCGTATTATCCACATAATCATTACCGAATTCTTCCATATCGGTAATATCATCCTCTTTGGCTGAATAATTCAAAAGTCCTGTCCACACGCGCTGCACGTCTTCTGCCACCTGCACCGGCGTTTCAATCATCGTGGCTTTATCCGTTCCGCAGTTTCCACTAAAGTTGTATCCCCACGTCCAGAGTGTTCCATCTTCCTTCAGTGCGGCGTGGTTAAACCATCCGCCTGTGATCATCTTCACATCTGTCAGAATCTGCTGTGGCATTGTGATACAATATCCCGTACTCTGATAATTCCAGATCATTCCCCATGTCCAGACTGTACCATCCTTTTTCAATGCAACTACATCATCACGTCCGCACCTCGCATAACTGACATCTTCCAGCAAAAGTGCCGGACTGGTGACATACCGTTTTGTCGGATATGCCAAATCTTCCACTGGCATTTCTGTATGCTGCAATAACATATAGGTAGAATCGTTTCCAAGACCATAAAGTTTCCCTTCCTCCGTCAGATAGACAACAAAATCTTTCTGGGAATAGTCCACATGCACAACGTGTTCTGCGATTTTACTTTTTTCCTCATGAAATTCCTCGTCCGCATACCCAAGTCCAATCTGCGCATACTCATTATGCCCACTTCCCCAGAGCACACCATCCTCATCAATGGTATACAGATTGAACTGGTCGCCACAGGATTTCATATAATAATCTTCGATTGTCTGTGCATCCAGCCGCATATCATAAAGATCGCCCGCGTCGAAAGAATATCCTGCCGCTTCTTCTGTCTGCGTGTCACTTTCCGTCTGTGAAACAGTTTCGATGGAATTATTTTGAGTTTCATTTTCCTCCATAAACACCATTCCTACAAAAATAATGACCGCCAATGCAATCGTTCCGCCTGTGATGCCGCACTTGATACGATTCTCTTTATTTGCAAAATACTGTTTGATTTTACTGCTCATACTGCTTTCCCCCTATACTAATCTTCCACTTAACCAGATATTCCTATATGCTAAAGATAATGTGTATGATGTTTAAATCTGTAAACTATATTTTCAGTTTACAGTATTTTATTTTTTTATGCAAGAAAGTATTAACTATATTTTTAGTTTTTTATTCTTTCAAAACTATATACGACCAAAGCTAAATGTGATAAGATAACATCTGTATTTTAACAACTTTATGAAAAAGAATTTCTATAAAGCACAGCAACCTATACGTTAAATTAAGGGAGAAATTAACCATGAGAAAAAAATTTTTAGTTTGCATCTTATTACCATGCTGCATATTGATTGCTGCCTGCGGTCATACGGCTGATACGAAAAACGATCTTTTATCAGAAAATATAACATCTGACACCGAGACAGATACCCAGACATCTGACTATGAAAAATACAACAACTATGGATCAACAGAAGAACAAATGGATGAAGCGATAACAGAAACCAGTGAAACTGCCTCCTCTTCAAAAGAAAACGATTTACCGGAACAATCTTTGCAGAAATACAGCGATGACTGGGACGAAAGCCAGATTTTGGAAGAACTCCAAAAACGGAACACCTATCACGACTACTGCTCCTTTTACCCGGAGTATGTCCGATATATGGAAAATGTAATGGAAGTCCGGGATATTTCCATGAATATTTACCCGATTTATGCTACAGATACAAGATATTATCAGGCTTCCGACTTTAGCAATGTCCCTCCGTTAATCATTCATCTGGCAAAAAATGAAATCTATGCCAGACACGGATACATTTTTAAAAATCAGGACTTAAATGCTTATTTTTTGAGCCAGCTCTGGTATTTACCGGAATTCGACTCGGAAACTTTTGATTCCTCTGTATTCAATGAATATGAAAACGCGAATCTTCAATTATTGGTACAGCTTGATACTTACAAATAAAAAATTCCCTTTCTGGTTTCTATTCCTCAAACTATATGCTTCTTAATAAGTGATTTGCAAATCAAATATCACACATAAAGGAGAAAAATTATGGTAGTAAAAGAGGAGAAACAGGAACCTATGTAAAATGGTTACAGCAGGGATTGCACATCACAATGATAATTGGCTGTTCTTCTTTATTTAATTTTATAGTTACAAATATTATCTATTACCGTTTCTTATCTGTGGCATCTTCTCCCGAATCAGCGCAAGAAATATTTCTCTTTCCTCATGTGTCATATGCTCTTTATCAATGAAAATAAACCCTAAATGATCCGCCTGTTCCTGCGCTTTGCTTATGGACATATATAGTTTTGTCCTTAAAAGATAAACCTCTTTCAAATCATAAAATTTTTGAAATGACTCATATGAAATCTTCTTTTCCTGCTTGAAATCTCTTTGATATAACAAATATTCATTCATAAAGATGCAGCTTCCATGGATTTCTCTGATTCCATATTGATCTTGAAACCGTTCTATCGTCATTTTGCAGACTTTCTTTTTTTCTGCATACCAGAAAATGAGCAGAAAAACTCCACCTCCAAGCATAAATATTGCCTGTCCTTTTTGACCATATCTCTCAAAAATTACGGTCAAAATCCCTACGCCAAACACTATTGCCCCATACACTGCCTTATACCATGGAAATATTTTTGAAAAATACTTATCAAATATATTGTAATTAAAAATTATTTTAAACTGATGATTGTTTTCACTCTTTTCCATATTCCTCGTTTGCATTCATTTTCTCCTAAATCTTTGTTTTATAAACCCAAAATTTAATTTTTCATTTTATATTTTATACTATACGAATTGCTTCTTTTTTTAATTCCATTTTCAACACATCCTGACCGTTATTTTGGTAACTTCACCTGTGACATTTTTTCCCGGACAACTTCAATCAGTACCTCTTCAGACTATTTCTGTAAATTCAGAATATTTTTTTATTTTCTAACGTCCATATATACTTTGCTGCAACTCCCACGGTATTTTTAACTGTGGCATTTTTGTTCTGAAAAGTTCTGCAAGTTTTTCTCTGTCTGCTGGCGAAATTTTGCTTTTTTCTACACAAAAGAGTAATCCGCCTCTGGTTTTAAAAATATAATAATGCTGGCTGGAATAATATTTTTTGATTCTTTTGTATGCAATCTTACAAACAATATTATTCAAATCTCCTGATACCGCAATTTCATCTTCGAGAAATGCCACTTTTTGGAGGTATTCACTACTGCCGTCTTTCTTTTTGGGACAGATCATATTAAGTTGTCTTTGATAATAAATGATTAAAAATATCACCGTTGCTATCAAGGAACCTGCCAACAGTAAGATCATCGCAATATCTTTTATCAGCAAAAAAAGAAACAGACATATCGCCAGAAAACAGAAAATGATTTTTATAATTGTTATACCAACGTTCTTCCCGGTCTTTTTATATATTTCCTTTGCACTTTTTCGATTAATTGTGCATTCAAACTCCATTTTATTCCTCACTCCTTTTCCCAACCTGAAACTATGCTAATCCTCTGGCTCGCAGCCACGGCATTTTTTTGTGAATGATCCGAAGCAGTTCATCCTGCTGCGCAATTGACATTTGCAATTTGTCAAGAATAATAATATGTTGGTCCTTTGTCTGAAAAATAAGAAGATACTTTTTCTTTCGTAATTTTTTGATCTCGCCATAAGGAATTTCAAAATTTGTATCATTGATTACGTTTGTCACTCTGATCACTTCTTTTTCAAAAGATACCACCTGACGAAACTGCTTTACATCATATTGTTTCAAAATGCAGACTGCTTCTCTCCTCTGGTCAACGAAATACACCACAATCTCCACGATTGCCCAAATGCTCAATCCTATGAGAAAGAATGAAGAACTCTTATTTGACTCTATAGATGCCATATCTAACATCTGTTTAACCAAAATCAATAATAAGAGCACGCATATTTTCGTCAAACGGCTGGCAGCATACAATCTGTACATTAATTTTTTATTTATCAGCGTTTCACATACCATACAAGTCTCCTTGAGAATGAAGATTATAAAAAGCAAATCTCTGTTTTATCGTTTTTGCAGTCTGATTCTTCAACTGTGGCATTTTCTGTTGCACCAGAAGTTCTAATTTCTCCATTTCTTCATTCGTTAATGATTTTTTATCGACAAAAATGGGAATCACTTCGTTTGTAATTATCAGGAAAAAATAATAGTGTTTCAATTTGTAATAGTTACTGATTGATTCATACCCCACAATCCTGCTTTCTACATCAAAATCGTTAATTTCTACACTATCAGGCAAAAAATTTACTTTACCAAATTCATTTTCCATCTTATACTTTTTGCATAAACGCATTGCCGCAATCCTGCAGTTATGAACAATCAACCATGTCGGCGCAATAAATGCTGCCACAACCACACACATATTTTGTATCATTAGTTCAGTGGATTTCACTCGAAGCATACATGTAAAAAGAAATAGTATGGCAACGACAAAAACTCTGTATAATGCCATGTAGCGAAAATCCCTTACTCTATAAAATAATTCCACAAATGCTCTGGTTCGATATATGTTTTTCAATTGTTTTTCCTTTCTTTCTCATGAACTTTTACCTGTGGCATTTTCTCATGAATCAGGGAAATCAAACTATGCATATCTGCTTCTGTTAAAACTGTTTTATCAATGATGATTGTTTCCTGCGTCAGTCCCTTCTCGATTTTTCTTTTATCCCCGAAGACACAATAATGTTTCAGTATGTAAAAATCTTTAAACCTACTGTATTCCATAGAATACTCAGACTCCGTATTTCCATATGGGATTACTTTTAATGCAGACTCATCAAATACAATCTCTCCCCAAAGTTCATTTGTATGAGTTAAGTCTTCTATTTTTTCCATCATCATTTTGGTGTCATGTCTCATAATGAATTGATTTTCAATAATAATCGCAAATATAAACAAGAAAAATGCTGCTGAAAAAACTATTTGGTGAAAACAATAAAAAACAATTGACATTACTAAGGATGTACCGATAAAACTATATAAAATTTTTCGAATCATCGGATTTATTGCCATATAACATTCACGTACCGACTTATAATTTATAATTATTTTAAATTTCATTTTTTCTGCACTCCTTCTGTTTGCTGATCTATCTTACTTTGGTAACTTCACCTATGACATTTTTTCCTTACACCATAAAACGCTATCTGTGAAACACACAGGCAAAATAACTTTCATATACTACTTTATCATTTACAATCGTTGTATATCTCATCTTGTTTTCCTCATGTGTCATATGCTCTTTATCAAGAAGGATAAACCTCTTTCACCCTAAAACTATTCTTCCAGTTCCTCAATAGCATTCCGAAGTTCCTCAATCTCGTCTTTGGAAGCCGGTTCATCCTTATAAAAAGCGGTGATAAACTGCTTCAGCGAACCATTATTCCAGAATGCGACAAACTCCCTCGCCTGCTCACTCTTGTAGTCCTCTTCCGTGATGAGTATTTCATAGGTGATCGTTCTTCCGGCTCGTTTCATCTGGATATAATTTTTCAGGCAGAGTTTTGCCAGATAAGTCGATACGGTCTGTGGTTTCCACTCTTTTCCGTATCCCTCATTTGCATTCTTTACGATTTCTGCCAGTGACATCTCATGGTCTGCGTCCCAGATACACTTCATCACAATTGTTTCTGCTGCGGTCAGTTGTTTTGCATTCATTTTCTCTTCCTCCTGAATCATTCCATAACTATATAAACTATAAATTTAATTTGCAATTACTTACTATATACTATACGATTTAATTCCATATTGCAATCTTTTTCAGCGCATCCCTGCGGCGCATTACTACTTTCCCTCAACAGGGTACTTCCATTTTTTAGGCTCAAAAAGGACTGCACAAGGCAGTCCTCTCTCTGTTCTCTCTATTTTTCTATTCTTCATCAATTGCTGCAATCGCCTTCAGATTCTCCAATGCTTCGAATGTATGATCGACAGCTGTTGAAAAATTGCTTACACTGTCATGCAGACCATCCATATCCGTTCTGCTTGCGGAAGTGCTTGCAGAAATCTCCTGCGTGATTCCTGACAAAGTAGAGATTCCGTCTACGATCACTTCATTGGCACTTAGAACGGCAGATACCTCATCGCTTACCGTCGTCATATCTCCTACTAAAGATTTCACATCTTCCTCAACGGTTATAAAGCTTTCATGTACCGTTTTTACCTTTTCACGCTGCACATCGATACTGTCTACCGCATTCTTAAGTTCGGTCTGTGTATCCTTTGTGATAGCAGTCAGTTCATTCATGATCTGTGTGATCTGCTCCGTTGATACCTTGGTCATTTCTGCCAGCTGGCGGATTTCCTCTGCAACAACGGCAAAACCTTTTCCGGCATCTCCTGCTCGGGCAGCCTCGATTGAAGCGTTCAGTGCCAACAGGTTTGTCTGGCTGGAAATATTTAAAATTGCATCTGTGATTCCGGATACTTTTCCAACATGTTCCACCAGTTTCTCAATGGTCTGGGAAATCTGCTCTGTGGACTGATCTACGATCACGGACTGTCTTGCCAGTTCATCCGACTCATTCTTGCCAGTTTCAATGACCCCCCGCAGCTTCTCCGTTGTCTCCAAAGCTCCTGCTGCCGTCTGATTGGTGTGCTCTAAACGCTCCTGGATCTCATTTGTTTTTTCTGACTGCGTCTGTGTCTGTGTTGCTGAACTGTCAGCGCCATTTGCAATGATTCCGATTGCGATCTGCGTATTGTCGATCGTGCTGGATATCTGGGATAAATCTTTTCTGACCTGCGTAAACTGCGCATCCACATCGTTTACGATAGTCTCAACTTCTTTTGCTACCTGTAACTGCTTCTCTGCTTTTACTTTTACTGCGTCCGTCTCCTCATTGGAAAACTCGATCAGACGCCTGATCGCCTTACATCCGCCAAACACACACATGATCAGGCAGATACATACGAGAAAAACCGTATTCAACTGTTCTGCCTTGTCCGCCGGATTATTTACAAGGATCTGGGCCATCTTGGTAATAATAAATACTAAGGTTGCACCCGCTCCCCACATGATCAGAAATTCGTTCAAATATACAGACAATGAAAGCAAAACCGGGAAAATCAGCATCATAACTGTTGGGTTCTGTAAATAAGAAATAATTCCAAATCCGATACAAAATCCAACTGCTATAAACAGTTCCGCTTTTCTTTCATAAATATTCTTTGCCACAAAAATGGCTGTCAGCGCATACCAGATCACATAAAATGAAACAAATATTATTTTCTCAAGCGTTGTCCGATCCGATGTGAGCATGATCAAAATATAAAAAACATATGCCATTGTAACGGTAAGACACGTCGTGATATTGGCACGTTTCATTTGATCCGGTGGTAAATCTTTTCTGGTAAATTTCATATTCCTATGCCCCTTTACATAAAAAATAGCAGCTCTGTAATCAAATATTTTCATTTTTATTACAATGCACAAATCTATCTCTATGATAATACTTCATTCGACAAACGTAAACATTTTTTTCGAAATAGGGAACAAAAAATTTTCGTTATTTTTTATCCGACAGCACAAAAAGAACTGCTGCATATTTCTATGCGCAGTCCTTTTTTATTAAGAAATGAATATTCAAAATGGCCGGTTATTATTTTACTGCATCAAACGCTTCCTGCAGATCGTAGAGAATATCATCAATGTTCTCTGTACCGATTGAGAGACGGATGGTGTTTGGCTTGATTCCCTGTTCTGCCTGTTCCGCCTCATTTAATTCCGCATGTGTGGTAGATGCCGGATGGATGACAAGGGATTTTACATCTGCTACATTGGCAAGTAAGGAGAATAACTGTAAATGATCGATAAACTCCTGCGCTTTTTTGTCATCGCCTTTGATCTCAAATGTGAAAATGGAACCGCCGCCGTTCGGGAAATATTTTTTGTATAATCTCTGTTGCTCCGGATCTTCGGAAACGGATGGATGATTTACTTTTTCAACCAGTGGCTGTTTCTCTAAAAACTCCACAACCTTTAATGCATTTTCCACATGACGCTCGACTCTTAAGGATAATGTCTCTAAGCCCTGTAAAAAGATAAATGCATGGATCGGAGAAAGTGTTGCCCCGGTATCCCTTAATAAAATAGCACGGATTCTTGTCACGAATGCTGCCGGTCCTGCTGCCGCTGCGAAGCTGACACCATGATAGCTTGGGTTTGGTTCCGTGAGCTGTGGGAATTTTCCGGATGCAGCCCAGTCAAATTTTCCACCGTCAATGATGACACCACCGATTGTGGTTCCGTGTCCACCAATGAATTTGGTTGCGGAATGAACCACGATATCTGCGCCGTACTCGATTGGACGGATCAGATATGGCGTGCCGAACGTATTGTCGATGACAAGTGGAATTTTATGCTTGTGTGCGATCTCTGCGAGTGCTTCGATATCCACTACTTCAGAGTTTGGATTGCCGAGTGTCTCAATGTAAACTGCTTTTGTGTTGTCCTTGATAGCGCCTTCTACTTCCTCTAAGTTAAAAGGATCAACAAACGTGGTCGTAACGCCAAAATCTACTAATGTATGTGCCAGCAGATTATAAGTGCCGCCGTAAATATTTTTTGCAGATACGATATGATCACCTGCCTGTGCAAGGTTTTCAATCGTGTATGTAACGGCTGCTGCACCGGAACCGACTGCAAGCGCTGCCACGCCGCCCTCTAATGCTGCAATACGCTGTTCAAAAATATCCTCTGTCGGATTGGTCAGTCTTCCGTAAATATTTCCTGCGTCACGCAAACCGAAACGGTCTGCTGCATGCTTTGAATTGTGGAATACGTAGGAAGATGTCTGGTAAATCGGAACCGCTCTTGCATCGGTCACCGGATCCGGTTCTTCCTGTCCAACGTGTAACTGTAATGTCTCAAATTTTAATTTTCTCTCTTTTAATGTGCTCATGTGTTTTCCCATCCTTTTTCTATGTTTTCACTCTTTTTGCCTGCCTGTTTTTCTCAGGTTCTGCTGTTGGAATTATCATATCAAATCAATCGAAAAAGTGTTAATCCATAAAACCATGAGCCGATTATAGGGAAATCCTATAACAGCATTATTCCCTGTCCTGTTTTTTCCTGCACTCCCTGCACAAGCCATAAATAATGGAATTTTTGCATTGCAGTGTAAATCCATGATCTTTTAAAACATGCTCAGCGATCTCATCCATAAACGCACATTCCAGATGTATGATGCATCCGCAGGAAACACATTTCAAATGGAGATGCTCCTCGCAGTGATGTCCCATCTCCACGTACTGATACACCGCCTGGCTCCCCTTCTCTGCCACATATTTCATGACAGTTCCCTCTTTGGCAAGTTTATCCAGGTAACGGTAAATCGTTGTGATGTTCACCTCGTTATCGTGTTTTTTCAAATACTGGTCAATGTCCGTCACCGTCACTGTGCGGTCGCTGTTTGCCATGAGATATTCTAAAATTTTCTTTCTGCTGGTCGTTGCATAACCATTTCCTGCCATTTTTTCATCTCTTTTCTTTCTCTGTATATGCTTTCACTGTAGCAGATACAATTTTTAACTCTTTCCTCTTAATTTCATACTTCCGCGTATCAATTATTCATCTACATCTGTTAAAATACAATCCCAAGTAACTCAATGATCACGCCCCAGACAACACCAAAGCCATAGAGTGCTGCCATAATTCCGGCATTCTGTTTCCAGTCCCGGTTCAGTCGGAACAAAACCAAAAGTCCAACTCCTGCATTTACCAAAAGTCCGGACATCATTGCTCCTGCTCCGATAATTCCGCTCAGATACAGTTCCGTGATCACCACGGAGGATGCACAGTTTGGGATTAATCCCACAAGTGCTGCGATCATCTCTCCCACCACCGGAATGTCCTGAAATACCACCGCAAGATGATCTTCTCCGATCATTTCAATCACGAATGTCAGCATAAACGTGATGAGCAGAATGTATGCAAAAATCTTGAACGTGTGTTTTAGCGCCGACTTCAAGACACCGTCCTCACAACTGCAATGTTCTTCCTCACAGACCACATGAATATCCATGTCTTTTTCTTTCTTTTTGAAAACATTCACATAAACCAGCTCTGCAAGAAATCCTGAAATAATCGCAATGCAGACTTTTGCTGCAAGAATTTTTACGATTGTTGCCGGTGCGACCGCCTCGGAAATAAAAATCGGAAGCATCTCATCCGACGTAGATAAAAATACCGCAAGCAGCGTTCCAACCGTAATGACTCGTCCGGCATAAAGGCTGGACGCTGCTGCCGAGAAACCACATTGCGGCATAATTCCAAGAAGTCCACCCCACAGCGGTCCGACTTTCCCTGCATTTTTGATTTTGTTCTGCACTTTTCCGCCTGTCGTGTGCTCTAACAATTCCATTAATAAATAAGTGAAAAACAGAAATGGAAGCAGCTTCACGCTGTCTTCGATCGTGTGTGATAATGTATGTTCTAAAATGTGTAACATAACAAACGCCTCCTGCATTTGGTTGTTTCAATCTTAATTTTTCAAATTGCAATCAATTTGTTTTTGCATTTTGTATGCATTTGCAAATTGTTTGCATTTTTGACTGCATTGGTTATTATACACACTTATTCTGCATTGTCAATGATTTTTAACCGAAAATAAATTTGCTTTTTCAAAAATTTTCTTTTCTTCTTTTTAGCAAGCCACTTTTCCTCTGCTAATATAAAAATAAAAAGCGAGGAACACATACCATGAAATTACACGATACCCAGATCACAAACTATCTTGCATTTTGCAAATCACAAAAGTGCTTAGACGACAAAACAATTCGCGCCTATAAAATTGATCTCACACATTTTGCTTCCACAATGCCTGCCGAGACTTCCTTATACGACATCACTTCCCGGCAGATAGAATCCTATATTGCACATCTGCATTCCATCTACAAGCCTAAAACTGCCAAAAGAAAAATTGCATCCCTCAAAGCATTTTTCCACTATTGCGAATTTTATGAATTTATCGAAAGAAATCCCTTTGACAAAATCCAGATCCGCTTTCGGGAACCTGTTATTCTCCCAAAAACCATTCCGTTACAGACATTAGAACTTTTTCTCTCCACAATATACAACCAGCGGCAGCTTGCAACCACATCTTACCAGCAAAAAAATGCTCTGCGTGACGCTGCCGTAATTGAACTGCTCTTTGCCACCGGAATCCGCATTTCCGAACTGTGCAGTTTAAAATCCTGCGATGTCAACCTGAATGACAATTTTGTCCTGATTTATGGAAAAGGCTCTAAAGAACGTAAACTGCAGATTGGAAACGATAACGTGCTAAAAACTTTAAATGAATACAAAAACACTTTTTCCAAAGAAATAGAAAACTGTGGTCATTTTTTTGCAAATCAGTCTGGAAAACCTTTATCCGATCAGAGTGTCCGAAGAATGATCCAAAAGTATGCCTCTCTCGCCGGTATTGATCAGCACATTACTCCTCACATGTTCCGTCATACCTTTGCCAGTTCCCTGCTTGATGCAGATGTCGATATCCGGTACATACAGGAAATGTTAGGACACAGTTCAATTACTACGACCCAGATTTATACACATGTCACACTCGCCAAACAAAAAATGATACTAACGACAAAACATCCGAGAAATGGATTTTCTATTTGAGGGAAAGACGGATTGGAGGGAAGTGATAGATAATCAAGTATTATCATTCACTTCCATAATACCCCAACCCCTTTCCACAATCAAGCAATTTGTATATTTTTACCACGCAAATAGTTATTCCTGTGTTTTGTTATCCATTGCAGTCTATTTTAATTCAATAATTGTATGTTTTTGCACTATTTGTCATCTTTTATCAAACATGTTGTGTGTTTTCTCGGTAATTTAATTGCATTAATATAATGGATATAATATATATTATAAACATATAAGATTGACTGTATTGAAAAGGAGAAGGCATCATGCAACCAGATTCTTTAGGAAAGAAAATACGACGTTTACGAATCAACAATTGTTTATCTCAGGCTCGCTTAGCCGAGGCCGTTGATGTTTCAACTAATTACATCGGACAGATTGAGCGTGGTGACCGTACCCCAAGTTTAGAAACGACTATTGCATTATGCAATGCTTTACACGCAAGTGTGGATTATGTTGTATCTGATGATATTTCCACCAGAGATGATGAAATTATGACAGATATCCGGGCACAGCTTGTAAAACTTACTCCTGATGAGAAACAATATTTTTATCATATGATCGTAGGCTATATCCAATTAAAGGGTGAAAATGCAGCAACAAAAACTCTGCTCACAGCCAAAAAGGAGCTTTGACACAAGCTCCTTTTCCAGTTCTATATACAATTTGAATCTGTCTCCATCTGCTTCAAAATATTTTTCAATCGATTTAGCATAAACACTCTAATATGAACACTGTAAATCACCCAAGATTCTGCAAAAATTCTATCGCCTCATATACATTAGAAAATGTAACGCTCTTTGTATTTAACCATTGGTTTCTGATATCTGTATCCTCTAGCTCTGGCAGACCATCCGGCAATAATGCTTTCACTGTTTTCTTTGAATTATCTACAGCTTTAGAATAATTGACTGCTATTTTCTCTGTTGCTGCATAATCCCCTTTTGCATAGGTTGGAACAAGCTTTTTCACTTCGCTAATAACCCTTTCCTTTTCAGGAACAGTAATGATTTTCGGAGTATAATATTTGTAATGCAACATAAACCAATATTCAATACATCCACTCGTCATTAGCAGCCTTACTCGTATTCCCTGCTTTTTTCTCAATTTGCGAAGTTTCTTTATGATTGCAAGTCTGTCATTCCATTTTGGAATATCCTTTTCTTCCACATCATAGAAAAACCATATTTCATCCGTTACCTCTATACTGTTCTTATACTTCGGTGATTTTGAAAACTTTGCTTCTGCTTCCTCAAATAATCCGGTATCCGGTGGTCGTTTCAGGACTGCAACATCCGAAAAAGTTTTTTTCAAATAATCGGTATATGCCTGCTCGCTTTCACCTTCACAGAATACATATATCAAAGGCTTGGCTGGTTTTACCTTACGAGGCATTATTCCACCTCCTCTATCTCAATATCAGGAGTTGCTCCATATTTACCCAATAAATATCCCTTTCTGATATTATCTGTGGTTCTGGTTCCAAATTCACTGATACTATAAAGTTCTGATGTTCCGTCCTCACTGCTCTTATCAGCAAAATACAATTGATCCTTACGGAGTATTTCCATATTCATAAGTTCTGTATTGTGTGTTGTAAATATAAGCTGTGCCCCATTCGGATTCGACTGTTTGCTCTGGAATTTTGCCACAACAAAATCAACAAGCATTGGATGAAGTTCTTTTTCAATTTCGTCGATGATAAGAACGCCTCCCTTGTTCAGCACAGACTCAATTGCTGGTGCAATGGACATAAGTTTTCTCGTTCCATCGGATTCATCTGACAATTCCAGCGGATATAATACCTTTTCCCCTTTTGCATTGATTCCCTGATGTTTTGATGTTGCTTTGACTTCATTCATCTTAAGTCTTGTTTCAGAATTACTTGATGTCTCCGACAGAATATGCATGAACTGAGTTAATGCTGCTTTGACCCCCTCCGGCATATTCTCTGGAAAACTTAAATCATCCTTAACTTCTTTGCTGTCAATTTCAAACTGCATACTTTCAATACCAAGATCTGCTGCTTTAGCATAATCAGAAATTGCCTGTAACATATTGGTATCATTCGAATAATCCAATAATTGCTTTGGAATATCGGAGTAATCTCTTGAAAAATAAAGCAACTCTCGAAACCACTTCATTGCATTTATGCAAGCTATGTCATTCATTGTACAAGCCATTGAAAAAAACAACTGATTTGGAGCAACAGTCTCACTAATCAGCTTTCTTTTTGCTTTTTCTTCTGTAAAATTAAAGGATTGATTCTCCCTGTTAAAAACTAATGCTTTCTGTCCTTTTGGTGCATGGTACAAAGATTCCTTATATACCTTCTCCTTTGTTGCTGTAAAGGAATACCAATATTTAATTCCTTCCAGTGTATACACAAACTCAAATTCTGTCGGTTCATCTTTTGAATAATCATTTAATGCAAATGGAATTACTGGAATTCTGGCATTTTCATGCTGTGTTCTCTGGGCATTTTTTATAAATTGTACTGCCAGCCAGAATGCACGAATCACATTACTCTTACCTCCACCATTCTTTCCATATATAGCAACACTGGGCAGCAAATTCAATGTACCATACTTAATCAGACTATTCTTGAATGTTCCAAGCCCTGTCGCTTCCATAGACAATGTTGCCTCATCACGAAATGATCTATAATTTTTGAATCTAAATTCTATCAGCATAATCTCATCTCCAAATTTGTTTGCTATTATTATATGCATATTTATTTATAAATACAAGTCAAAATATCAAGTATTTCAATATTTTTATCTCAATTTTATTAGTTATCATTAAATTGATATGTTTTAATATTTTTCTAAAATTCATATTGAAATTGTAAAAAAGTGTCTTCGACACCTCAACTCCCCTACCCCTCATTCATGAGGGGATTTAGGGGTTTTCTTTTTGGTTACTTTGTTTCATAATTATCTCATGAATGTTTTGCAAAAAATTTTTAGAGATAACTATGAAATAATTCAATATACTTTTCATCCTCGTGATGTTGTCATGGAAAGCATCGATAAGATGATCAACTGTGGTGACCCTTCTTTTGGTGGTGCCATGTATTGCAATGATCGTGCTACTGCCATGTCTTTTAAACTCATTAAATGTCCTCATCGTCATTGTGTCTTTACCATCGATGAAGAACTCAGACACTTTTTTCTTGAAGACCGTTCTCTTTTGAACTGCCTTTTTTCTTCTGTCCGCAGCGTTGTTCTAAATATGTTTTATAAAGCAAACAAATCCAAAAACTTTGTTCCAGGTGTTGTTTGTATATTACACACTTTTGGACGACCTCTCGAATGGAATCCTCATATTCATTGTCTTATTACTGAGGTTGGATTCTCTGACGATGGTTTTTGGCGAAATATAAGACATTTCAATTCTACCTACCTCCGTAAAGCTTTTCTGACTGCTCTTTTAAATGAATTAGAAAATCAAATCGGTCATTCTTTTAAAAAAAGTTCATAACTTTTTTAAGTCTTAAATACCGCTGATACACTAACCAAATTTACAAGGTTAATTCTCCGTTTTCAAATTTTTCAAGAATTTTTTGGCGCTCTATACTATCTTCAGATTTGAATTTCTTACGCAAACTTATTACATCATTTGATTCTTTAATGCTACCTCTGTCTTTAATTATCCCTTTATTATATAAAATTCCCATAACAGCAGTACTCCTGTTAACCTTATTACTATTATAAAAAGTATTGATGGAGATATTGTTTTGTTCACACCAGTTGCGATCAGAGAATCCGCTGCTGCGGCATTCCTGAATCAATGACAGCCATTCTTCATCCGTCCTTCTCTTATTACGCATAAGTTGTTCCTCCCTGAAGTAGTAGATCACAGTGATTGACTACCTTTGATTACGAAAAGTGCAATGATGCGACAGCATCCAGATCTGAAAATAGATAAAGTAGTCATTTACTGTATATCCCAGATTTAAAAGAATATTTGGAACGGTATGTTATTCATCGCTTACTAAGCAATCAACTTTATGATAAAGAATCTCAATTTCAGTGGACAGATTCGAACAAAAGTATAATATAGCCTAAAAATACCAGTAAGGGATATCCTCATCTCCCTTACTGGCACTTCTTTTAACTCACTGCAACTCTAATTCTTTTTTTAAGTGTTCCAATTCAGAAACACTCATATCACATACACATATTTCAATAATGTCATCTGTATCAGACAATCCAAAATACACTTTGTCCATTTTTATATATTTGGAACTATTTTTATCTGATAATATTATTCTGGCACCATTAGAATACAAAATAGTTTTAAAAACAGAACACTCAACATCATCGCTATGAAGTATTATTTTTCTATCTTCAAAATTTTCCACCACTAGCTTATTCGTAGTTTCTGAATACTCCTTGCAAAGCAATAGCGTTATTCTTTTTATCAACTTACTCTTTATACCCACTGTGAATTCCAATGAAGAAGTTTTATCTTTTGAATATGAAATATATTCAACCGCTTCCTCATCCTTATTAAATATAATCTTCAAAGGAATATATTCTTCCAATTTTATATTTATTATATCTTGCATATTCTTGTACCTCCTAATGCCATCCATTAAACTGTGCATGTTTTATTACTGGCAACTGTCCTGCCTGTCTTGGCTGAGCAAATATAAATTCCCAATTACCTTGAGTAATCTTTTCCCCATAAACAATCCCTGACTTAGTTGCCTCCTGAAGTGAACCATAAAAATCACTCATAATTTCTTGAGTACAAAGATTAGGATTTGTATATGCTGTGCCATTTCCTGTAGTAATCCCCTTATAAACATCTTCATACATATGTTCAGTTGCATTTCCATGCACCCACATCTTTTCTCCATTAACCTCTACCTCAAATGATTTTGGAATATTAGTAAACGGATAATTTTCTTGGGTTGGGGTAATATTATCCCATACAGTACCAGTCTTACTGCCACTCTGGTCTTAGCATCAAGTCTGACTACTCATGTTTTTACAAACAGTTCCTTCTCCCTTGAATCACCACTCTCCAAAGCAACGGTTTTTACTACCTAAAATTTTACCGCTGACTTGAAATTAAAAATTCCTATGCAGCGGTAAATTCCATCACGCCTAAAAAAGCTTTGAGATAATTACAAATTAAATATCGTTATACGGATTTTTTTTAAGAATTTCTTCTATTTCTTCATCTTTTCTTTTCTGAAAATCTTGTCCAAACAATGAAAAAATTTCTTTTTCTTTTGCAAAAAGAGCTCGGCGAAAATCCTTTCCCTTTTCTCTATTGCATATTGCAAAATTTATTATAATATTAGCAGAAATTATCTCTACTACATTCCATAAAACTTCTCTCTTTTCATCTGTAACAATATCACTTCTTATTTTCCCTTTTTCAGTAAAAAGAATATGGTATTCATTGTTCTTATTAAATATATATGTTCCTTCTACACTATTATCTGTTCCTTCGGCAAAGAACAAATTTCCACAAGAAACCTCTCCTAACCGCGTTCGAATTTCATTATATACATAATTTTTTAATTCTTCTGTCGATAACATCTTACACCTCTTCCTTATTTTGGTACAATATATCCCTCTTTAATCAATTGTATTATTGGTTTTGGAAGTTCATATTGTAAACCACCGCCTGCCGAACCACCCCACGGTGCAATCTCTGCTTGTATAGTTCCTGATATCTCTTTTATTACTTCAAATTCTTGATAAATAGCAGGATTGGTATTCGGTGGCAACGCTAATTTACTGGCATCTGCTCCTGTTTGTGTGACAAAATTACTCTTTTCTCCAATATTTCCATATCTTCCCAGTGTACCTCCTGGTTTTAAAGTCATATTAACTTCTGTTCCTGGCACAGCACCATTATTGGGCGGATAATTGATTGAACCATCTGGTTTATACCAACTTGTGTCTATACCACTTTTTACTGCCTTACCCTCACTCTCCAAGCCACCGTTCACATTCCTTAAATCCAATACATTCTGATATTCAGCTTTCTGGGATACCAGCAATGCATCTGCTTTTTCAGTTCCTACCAGTCCGGCACCTGTCAATCCATCTTTGCTTCCATTCTCCAAAAAATCCAGATACTTTGCTGCATCATCTGGTGACATCATGTCTGCAAATGATTCGTATACTGTCTGGCTTTCCTTTAACATTTTTTCGCCTGATGCCACTGACTCGGCTGTCTCATCCGAATACTTTAGTGCTCCTATTACCGGGATCAGACCGATAAGGTCAAATGCAAGCATTCCGATCAGATTCCATCTTACCCTGTCTGTTTCTGCAAGGTTCTTTACATCTGCAATGATATCCCGGATATCACATGGCAGATCCAGATCTAAAATTCCAAGTGTGATCTGTCCAGCCACGCCAAGCAGCGTTACTTCATCCGTAAAATTTCCAAGGACAGCACATTCTGCACTCCGCATCAGATAACCCTACTTTTTCCACTATAGCATCAAATTTCTTTGCTGCCACGTCTTCTGCTCTTATACTTCCTGCACCATAAATAAACGCATCATCTTCATAATAGCAAGTACCATGAAAACAATGCGTTCTAAAAATTAATGCAAGTCTCAAATTACCAAATATCTATTGTAGATACTTCAAAATGAATACACATCCCATTTAACATATCTTTTGGGATTTCATTTTCATCAATATGTAAATCAAAATCCATTTTGCATATTTTTTAATTCATCCCTTAATTTATACTTAAATTCGCTATGTTCGTCCATATACCCAACCCGACAAAATTTCGCTATTGTCAATTAATTAACATCATGGATTCTTAATTACTTTGCAACAGCCATGATAGTTAATCAATAGACGTGCAAGAGTTGTAGGTTGTTGTGAGTCCAAAAGTATACCCCTAATTAAAATATAAGTTTCTCTCCGGTTTCAGATTTTACAAAATATTTTTGTGAGCCATCATACTCTAAGGTCAATTCTGTTCCAATTGGTAATTCAAAAATTGGAGCAATTGCAGGCTCTATTTCAAAAATTGTGCCCCAATCACAAATGACCATGTTTTTTGAATCTGCCAGAAATTCATCTGTATCTATTTCCGAAAGAAATCTCCACCCATTATCAATATTATTTACACTCTCTTCTCTAAAACACCATTTTACTCGTCCTCTTTTTTCTAATATATTTTTTGAAACAACAGAACCTCCTAAGTTCATTGTGCTATGCATATTTTTCCTCCAATCTTTTTTTAAGTTCATCGCTTCCCCTTTCCATAATCAGTTTGCGAATGCTAAATCCATTCTTGTTTTTCTCATCAACATCAGTTACTTGTTCAAAACATTTTTCAATAAAATTCATTGTACTCTCTGAACGTTCCTTAAAAGCTTCCATGCATAACGAAAAAAAAGCTGTATTACCATACTTTACATCTTTTTGCATTACTGAAGTACCTTTACTTAGCAATAATTTTCCAATTTCAACTGCTTCGATACAATTTATATTAGGAGCCAAAAAATGAAATTCATTATTACCTTCCTTTGACACTATATTTACTTTTGCATTGTTATCAAGTAAAAATTTCGATATTTCAAATTTTCTGGATATTAAGCTTCTTTCAAGAAGACTAATGCCACTATCATCTACCCAATTAATGATATCAGCTACATTATCGTTTTTTATCTTTATTTTTTCATGTAAGTCTTTTAGTGTACCAAATTTAACAATTGTTCCATAATCTGCTTTCTCAATATTCATTTTATTTCCTCACTCATATTTATGACTTCTATTTGTACTAGGTAATTCTGGTCTGTAATTTTTAGGATTACGATACCATTCTAAAAATTCATCTTTTGAAATCACATCATCCATATATAATTGATGCATTTCAGAGTATTTCTCACCTGGAATATGCCCCATATCCCATTGACCATTTCTCGATTTAGTTTTATCCCATGTAATTTCAACGCCAGATGGATCATAAACTTTTCCTGTAATAGGGTCTTTCGCATTCTCCCAAACTTCATTTACTTGGTTTTTACCATAAGACGGGCGACTGTTTGTATATGGTTTATTTCCACTACCACTCTCCAGCAAATCACCTGCATTCCTTAAATCCCATACATCCTCATATTCAACTTTCCGGGATACCAGCAATGCATCTGCCTTTTCCACTCCTGCCAGCTCGGCACCTGTCAATCCTTCTCTGCTTCCATTCTCCAGAAAATCCAAATATCTTTTTGCATCCTCCGGTGACATCATATCGGCAAATGATTCGTATATTGTCCCGCTTTCCTTTAACAGCTTTTCTCCTGATGCCACTGCTTCGGCTGTCTCATCCGAATACCTGAACACCTTTACCCCTTGCAGCCATGCTCCAGCCTCATCTGCATGCCTTGTTACTGCTCCAACACCATCTGCGCCTTCTGCAACAACACTGACTTTTCCAGCATTCTTAAACAGTGTTCCGACTTCATCCGAATACTTTAGTGCTCCTATTACCGGGATCAGACCGATAAGGTCAAGTGCAAGCATTCCGATCAGATCCCATCTTACCCTGTCTGTTTCTGCAAGGTTCTTTATATCTGCAATGATATCCCGGATGTCACAGGGCAGATCCAGATCAAAAATTCCAAGGACAATCTGCACACCCACTCCAAGTACTGTCACTTCATCTGTAAAATTACCCAGGACAACACATTCAGCACTCCGTATCAGATAATCTTCCGCTTTGTCCAGCATTTTTTTATACCAGACAGTCTCTATCTCATACAGTTCTGCCTCATAATCCGACTGTTCCTGCTCGTGGGTATCCTTGGCATTCTGATAGCCGGTATTGATCCCCTCCAGTTTTTCGCGGTATTTATCCGGGGATAACCTCAGTTTTTCCGGCTGCAGCATGGCACATACAGCCTCAAATTTTTTCCCGTATTCTCCAAGCAGGCTGCAGTATCCTTCTATCTGTGCTGCGTAGTTTGCATCCACTTTCCCTGCTTTTTCCACTATAACATCAAACTTCTTTGTTGTCACATCATGTTTGTCAAACATATGCAAATGGTAACTGTTGATGTCATTGATATAGTCACCAATCACTCCACCGCTCTGCCACGGCTTCTGCTCTTATACTTCCTGCGCCATAAATAAACGCATCATCTTCACAGCAACAAGTGCTATGAAAACAATGCGTTCTAAGTCCTAAAAAATATTCAGTTTTGAATTTGGATGTCCTTATGTACAACCAGATGGCAAATTTTGCCCTATAATCATTAATCTACATGAATGAACCGCCTTCGGCATGTTTGAGATACAGTCTATGTTGGTCATTTACTCATTGCTATGATTATGGTAATGCTTTAAGTAAAAGAATGTTAGACGTCCTTATGTTGAAGCATAATAAATAATATTTATACTACTAATATTACTTCGTGCATCATAAATCGACTTGATTTCTCCCCACTCAAAGTTACTATTTTCAAGCACTCCAAGCTCCTTCAGTATTAAATCATGTAAGTCTTTTCTTTTAGATTCATCTTTCTCTGAATACTCCTCATCACAACAAATTAAAGATAACATATATATTTTTCCGTCTCTAAAGAATAGACTAACTATATATTTTCTATTTTTTATAATCTGTGGTTCATCCAAGTATATAATTCTGATGCCATCTTGATTTGTATAATATTTTGTTTCTTTAAATTGCTCAAATGTGAAATTAGGCTTAACAACCAGTTCATTATCAATTTCTACAATTCCTTTGCTTATATCCATCTTATAGTCAGCTCCTTATTTATATAACTTAATATTATCGAACTATATCCTTTGAAATTATTTCTCCATTTTCAAGATTAACCCTAAATCTTCTTCCATAAAAATCTATTGCTCTACAATTCCCATCTACTATATCAACTCCGACATACGGACTTCTAGCAGTCCCTCCAATAGCAACTGGTGCTGGTTTTATCCTCCAGAGCAATTGTAAATCTAGCGTATAACAAAACACATTATCATATCCGCCATCTTCATCAGTCTCAAACACGATAACTACTTTTCCTTCATGTTCTGCAGCCTCAATAATTTTATTATCAAATTGCAATTTTTTTCCATCTAACAATATTTTATTATTTTGAATTTCTATCATTGTCCAATAATCCTTTCATTAGTAAATGTACCAACATTTTTTCCATTTATTATTAAATCATACTGTTGTCCACCACCATCAAATCCAAACAGAGGATTAACTTCTCCTGTTCTCAGTCGTATCCCTACTTCCAAATTAACATCACATATATATTTAGGCATATTTGGCAATGCAAACTTATTCTATAACTATATGTATTGTTTTTTCAAGCCGTTTGTGTCTTATTGGGTATAAAAGAATAATTTTTGAGTATAACATAGCAGATATTCTAAATTCCGTGTACGTATATTAAAATCATAAACAAAGGAGAATTTCTACAATGAATCACTTACAGAATCACATTGACAACTATCTAGTACACTGCCAAACGCAAAAACGACTCGATGCAAAGACATTAAAAGCATATCGAATGACTTACGCCAATTTTCCGAACAACTTAGATTACCGCTTTTTTGACCAATTTTTATGTCTGAAATATCGCTTGTAAGACTGAATTTTATAAAAAACTTACCATTTATAGCAAACTTTCATAGAAAAACTCACCTTTTCGCAACATTTTGATGCTCAGAGTGCATTACATCCGCATATTAGTAACTTTTAGGGGCTCTATAGATAATATTACATGTTTTCTATTGCATCATTCATCCTATCTATCAAATATTCAAAAAAATCTTTATATGCTAAGCTACATTTTTTTTCTCCCAAAGACCACATATCAATGTTTCCATTTTTTGTATCTATACAATATATCCATTCATCGCAATTTTCAATTACTATCATTTCATTTGGCAAACCATACTCTCGAAATTCTAGTGTTTTATTGACAAAAATTATTTTTCCATTTTTTCCCACACCCAATGTTTCAATGCCGCCAATTCCACCATGTCCATATCTTTTTAAAAACCATTGATATTGTTCTGGTATATTTACATCAAGAACTTTTTCAGCCTCAGCTATTATGACATCATTTACAACTGCATATGTAAAATCCCCTTTTTCCTCATACTGATTTATAAGTTCAACAACTTTGTCATACATATTAATTCCCTCCTATAATTTGTTCCGCTCTCCATTTCCAATATGAACACCTAAAATTATTATACTGCTTATTTAATACTGGATTGTTTCTAAAACTTGCTCCATCCTCAATCACTCCATGTAATTGTGAATAATATTCTTGATGTGTAATTTCTCGGATTTCGACCATTGGTCCAACTTCCTTTTGCAATATATGATGTAACTGAATTGGATTACCGTCCGAACCTATTGGAGGCTTACCTGCTTGCATTCTTTCTAGGTTTGTTAGTCCTGTAGTCTCATCAAAATAATTAAAACCAATATCATTTCGCTGATAAACTTTTCTGCTTACATCTTTTATTTCCCCATTAACTTTTACTGTGCCTTTATATTCTACTGGATTATATATTTTAGCATTACTACCACTCTGGTATGCTATACACATAGGAATTTCTAAGCAGTCTTTTTCTATCTATTGCTTTTATTTCATTCCTATACCACAATTATCCTGTAATAGATAGAGGTGTGCGTCACCACTCTTGAAGTACTTGTGACTTCGTTCATTGAGACTGCTCCCTCTGCTTTGCAGGATTTTGCGTATTAGCTGGATGTTGGCAGCATTTCAACTCTGTGAACCGGTTTCTTTTGTCTTGCCATAGTAAAAGGCCCTCCTAATGATATTTATTTTATCATAGAAGGACCTTATCGTGATTATTTTACAGAAAAAATTTCATAGGCATTCTGCATGCAGCGTACTTATCTTCTATCCACTGATTTTAAAATCACTTCTATAACCGAATATGCCACACAATTTAAAATCAATCCATTATATACCATTCTCAACAGTCTAGAAATTTTTACGACTTCTTTTTCAACTGTTAGAATTCTGATGATGATAACATCAATTGACATTTTCACTAACTTAAAACATCTATAAAAAACTGAGGAAAAGATAATCAGTCATAGCCTTTTAAATCAATATCACACACATTTACTTTCTAACCAATCCAATATTGTTTCTGGTATAGTGGCATTTAGTTCAGCGTTTCCTGTCAAAATTTCTTGTACAGGACGTCCATCATACGGTACTTTCCTGTTTACGCAACAGGTTCTCAATGTAAAATCCGTATTTTCAAAATAATGACAGGATACATATTCTAAATTATCCATTTCAATTTTTTTCACATTTTCAGCAGAAGTATAAGGATCCTGCTCCACACTTCCTATAAAAATTGGAATATTTTTGGAGATTGTTTTGATTTCTTTTATGTATTCTTCCAACGTTTTTCCTTTCATATCTTCTTGAAAAACCATGGAATTATTATACTTTATGATTTCTTCAAAATGATTGCGTTTTTTATTATGTGTCCACAAATTCAACTGTTCCAATTGAGATTCACAACTCATAGCCGCACCGCACATGGAAATCACTTTTCCAACTGACATATTGTGGCACAGTGTATCAAGTAATCGATTGCATGGTCCGTGAAGAAAAAGTATAATTTCAGTATCCGGAAAGTGTTTTTGTGCAAACGCTTCTATTTGATCTGCCAAATCTTCAATCTTTAAACTTCCAGCCTTTTCCCTTATATTTTCCCCGCGTTCCAACTCCATACACATGGTTGCATACCCACTGCGCACAAAACAGTCTGAAAGTTCTTCGTATGCCCCCACATTGGCCATCTGCTTCATGACATCTTTTCCCGCTTCATGTGCGAGCACATAATAATAACCGTCACTGCTTTGCAGTAAAGAATACGAGCTTGGGCAAAAGACGATCACGCCCTTTAATGGTTCTTTCTTTTTTGACCGGGTATAAATACACCGATAGCGAACCTGGTCAACTTCCATCCATTCTTCTTTTTCAATAAAATCAAAATATTCTCTGTGCTTTGCATGATGCACAGTTTCTTTTTGTATACAAATACCTATATAACAGATTGTCGCCAATTCTACCCACAGAAAAATAAATCCTATTTTCAAATAGGAAATTTTGATTGGAAAAATCTCAGTATGATAGTATAACAAGCCATATAGGACATACAAAACCCAGCCAGCATCCAGTGCCAAGACCAGTCTGTCTATTCTTTTGGCCTCATCCGGCAGCCACAATATTCTTTTGACAAACTTATTCTTTAATAGAATCCCTTTATTTTGTCTGACACCATCCTCCATCGTGATACTCCATGCATTAACCCCATACATGACCGCTGCCAGAACAATGCCTATAAATAAATCTGATATTATAAACTGCATCGTTTCTTATACTCTCCCAGTGTATTTGTAAAAACATATGTCCACCATGCACTATTTGTTTCAACAATTCCGTCAAAAATTATTTGTGTACAAATTTGTTTTCCCAATTCACTTCTACTTTCTTTTAATATCTTTTCTCTAATACCATTTGATAAATATGTTCCATTTATATTATGATCAGAATTTAGTCCTATATTATTACTTAATTTTCCCATGTTTGCATACTCATATCCTACCTGATTACAATATAATTTCTTACTTATCATTGGTCCAATCCAATTATTAACTCCCGACGTAATACCTCCTATAATTCCACCTAACCAAGCACTCCTTTCTACATCCTCCATTATCTCCTCATTACTCATTTCAGGTTTAGTCCACTTATCGCTTACAAAACTACTTGATGCAGCCAATGCGCTATTTACTATTATTTCTGTTCCTATCTTTGCACTTACTGACAATACCCTACTACTAGTTGCAATTAAAACTTTTGCACCTACTTTTGCTCCTGCAACCGGAATAACACTTGAAATAGCCCCTACTACTCCAGAAATCATAACTTGTTTAACATCTACTTTTCCGTTATCCCCATATTGAATTGCTGCATCTAACCCAGCACCTAATATTGCACCGCCTACTACTGTTCCAACTCCTGGGATACAAATAGAAGCCACTCCTGCTACTGCTATACTTATTGCCCCAATCGTAACTGCAACAATATCCTCTTTATGCTCTCCTATCCATTTACCAGCCGTTTCCATAAATTCCGGCCACATTCCATTCAAATCTACCAAGCCCAATGGATTATTCCAACAATAAGTATAGTTATTGAGTGTAAATGGTGCTTCTAATATGCCTTTCATAAAGTCTTCACTTACAAATCGTCCGGTTCCTGCATCATATCTTCTGGTCTGTGCAAAATATAAACCATCTGTCTCATCCATTTGATATCCTGTAAAGCCAAACGGCTGTAATGAATTTTTAAAAATGTCCTTTGTCCGATAAATTGATGCCCCAAACTCATCATACGCATAACTTTCTGCAACTCGTCCATCCTCTTCTAAAAGTTCCATCGGACTTCCAAGATCATCTAGCAGATAAAAATTTTTACTTCTACCTTTTTCCAATCCAACAACATTTCTATCCCAGATAAATTTCTGATATACTGGCTCTGCATTCTGATAATCCCATGTTGTCATTTGCAAAAGATTATGATACTGACGTGTCATATCAGTTATATATTCTATCCGCTTCTGTGGTGTCTCTGCATTATTTTCTGTCAAGCAATTTATCTTCTGTGAAATTCGGTATCCTAATCCATTGTATTCAAATACTGCATTTTTTCGCACACTTCCCTGTGTTTCAATAGTATTCGTCATTTGATTTGCCGCATCAAATGTAAACTGTTTTAAAACCTCATCTCCGCTTTGTATCTTTGTGAGATTACCTCTTCGATCATAACTATACCGTAATACTTTACCATCTGTAGATTCAGTCAAAAGCTGATTTCTTTCATTATATGTATAAGCTGTCTGTTTTTCTAGTCCCTCTATATACTCTATTTTTTTTATTCTATTTCCAAATGCATCATATTCATACTCTCTTCTTATATTTTCGCCTTGTACAACACATTTCAAACGATTTAATGCATCATAATGATAACCCAATCTTCCATTATCTTCTTCTATCGAAGAACGTTTTTTCTTTTGTGATATCTTGTTTCCCGACACATCATACTTATAAGTATAGATTTCTTCCAATTCTGCTCCATGATATGAAATCTCGTCCAATCTTCCTAATTCATTATACCGATAGTTTGTTTTTATATCTCCTGGCATTTTCTTTTCTACTAACTGTCCAAACATATCATATTCATAATGGACTATATCGTCCCCAGCAATAAGTTCAGTCAGCTGTAAAGCCTTATTGTACTTATAATCCACATGTTTTCCATCCGGGTAAATAACAGATTTACGCTCTCCCATTGCACCCCATTCATAGCCAATTGTCCCACCTGTAGAATCCGTTACCGATAGCGGTCTGCCAGCCATATCCAACAAAAACGTTGTTGTTCCCAACCAATCTTTTACTTCTTCCAACTGTCTGAGTGCATTATAAGATAAGTTTACTTTTCTTCCATCTCCATAAAATACTTCTTTCAATTGTCCTGTCTGATTATAGCCAATTTCTGTCGTATAACCATCCTTATCAACTTTAGAATGTATTCTTCCTATCTTATCATATGTATATTTCTCTATATCTCCTAATGGATCAGTCACAGAAACAATTCTTCCCTCTCTGTCCCATGCATAACTTGTAAGATGTGCCGTTTCACCTTTCATTCCTGCACACACTGTTTGTATCAATCTACCCATGCAATCATAAACATACTTTGTTGTATTTCCCAATGCATCTATTACTTTTGTAAGATTTCCGTTTGGTGAATATGTATAATGTGTCTCGTTTTCATTTTCATCCCTTATACATATAATGTTTCCTACAGCATCATAACTATACTTTCTCACGCCCCCAACGGGATTAATAATTTGTGTTATTCGATCCATTTTGTCATAATAAAATGTCAGTCGATTTCCTAAACCATTTTCCCGAAAAACAAGATTTCCCTTTTTATCATATCCATATGTTTCAGTCTCACCATCTGGATAAATGATTTTTTTTAATCTACCTCCAATCTCATACTCAAATACCTTACTGCTTCCATTCGGATAACAGACTCTCTCTATCTTACCCAATGCATTATAAAACATGCTGGTAGTATTTCCAGAAACGTCTGTGACACTAGTTCTTCTTCCTACTTCATCATATGTATAGGTAGTAATTCCTCCCAATGCATTTGTCACACTAATAATATTTCCATCTCTATCATAGCCAAAACATGTTTTTGCTCCATCTGCCTCTGTCATTTGTATTATATGGTCTGTTTTATCATAAACAAATGTAGTTATATTTCCTTCCGCATCTATGATTCCAGTTCGATTTCCAACTACATCATAAATATATTTTTCAGTACCACCTTCCGGGAAAGTTGTTTGTACCAGACGATTCTCCATGTCAAATACCGATTTTGTAATACCTCCATCTGGTGCTGTCATTGCAGAAATATTCCACATACTGTCATATTCATAATTCGTTACATTTCCTTCTTTATCAGTAAAACGCACCATACGACCAATCTCATTATAATCAACAGAAATCTTATTACCATCAAAATCAGTCACTGAAATTACTTTTCCACCAGCATTATAAACGTATGACCGGGTATTTCCCTCTGCATTTTTGACTTGGATAATATGTCCGTCTGGATCGTATTCATAACTTGTTTTATTACCATTAGCATCTACAGACGCTATAATACGATTCAATTCATCATACTGATATTTTGTCTCACCTCTAACTGCATCTTGATAGCGCTCTATATTCCCTTTTTCATCATAAGCCAGTACAATCTGGCTTCCATCCACCTGCACTATATTTACTGGTCTTCCAAACTCATCATTTTGAATTTTTACCCCTGCCGCATCGCAATTTTCACTGCAAATCAAATTTCCCTTTACATCATAATAATTTCTCAGCCTTTCTTTTCCATTTACGCTGACATTCAAAAGATGGTTATCTGCATCATAAGTCATATTAATTCTTCGCTTTGCAGCATCCACTGTCTGTGTCAAATTTCCCCGACGATCGTATGCCATTCGCGTTGTTCTACCAAGTCGGTCTGTCTTACTGATACATAAATTTTTATCATTATAAAGAAACTTTTCTCTCGTTCCATCTTCATAAATGGTCTCTACATTTCTTCCTTTATCGTCGTGCACATAAGTAATCTTTCTACCATTACGTTCTGTAAATATCACTTTTTTATCTGCATCCAGATATGTAAATTCCATCTCACCGCCATCTGCAAATTTCTGACGGACAACACGGAATTTTTTATCATATTCATTGCATACTGCATGCACTTCTCTTGCATTTACAAGTTCTTTTATTCTTCCATTTTCACTGTATTGATAACTATAGACAGAGCCTGAAGGTACCGTAACTTTGACAAGTTTTCTTTCCTCATAGACCAAAGCAACTTTCCTTCCAGTATGGTCTGTGACAAGAACCAGCCTCCCATTATCATTATACTGATAACGAAGTCTATTGCCATTGTCAGAAACAACCTCTGTCAATTGCTTCTTTTCATTATAGAAAAAAGAAATGCCACGCCGATTACAATTCTCCATGCGTTCCACATGACCAGATTTATCAAACAGAACCCATATATTATCAGGCTGCCTTAACACATATCCATCCTCAGTTTCTTTTAGCATATCAAGTGCTGTATTTTGTCCCTGATATATTCCTTCTGCTGTTCTAATGAAATGTACTCTCTGCCCATCCGCTTTACTGATAGTCACTTTACCATTTTCATTTTCAAGAAGTATCTCATAGTTGTGACGGTAGCACACTCCCATACTTGTGTCTGATAAGTCTCTGGAATTATAATATCTGTGAAATACTAATGGTATCTCTCCCCCAATATACATGTCCTCATGTTCATATACAAAGTTTCCGGTACTCATATTTACCGGATCTCCTCCCATCTTATTGGCTTTCGGATTCGTTCCCAGCAATTCTTCCTGAATTTCTTTTTCTACCGTTGCCTGAGCATCTTTCAAATCTGCAACTGCGGCATCGAGAACACCTTTTTGTGAAGCCATATCAAGGTTACCTCCGGCAGGATCTATCGTCTGTGCCAGAGTATTCATTAACTTAATGATTTTTTCTGCACATGTATTCATCTCTGCTCCGTGCTTGAGATAGGCTGTATCTACATGTTCTACGGCTGTAAAAATCTGTTCGATCTGTTCAATGGTTGTATCATGCTTATTTAGAACAGTCTGGTAATAACCATCCATTTGAGATAAATAAGCATAACTGTCTAACGTATGCAGCCAGTTTTTAATTTTTACATCCATGTAATCAATACTATTCTTTATAATCTGCCAGATACCATCGGAAGATGTATCATTCACATAACTTATCAGCTTTTCTTTTGCTTCCTGTGAAAAATCCCTGAACATTTTCTTATCCCCATGCTTTCTTTTTCTTCCTATGAAGAAAATGTTTCTGAATGTGTCTTTTCTTTCGTCTCAACCGAGCTTTTTCTCTGTTCCATGTAGGAAATCGTATTTTCCAACAATAAAACAAATGCCTCCTGCATTTTCTGATACTGTTTTCCCATTTCCTCAATCTGAATAATCGTACTGCCTCCACATTCTCCGACATCCGGTATTGTAACTTTCTTTGCAGACCATTCTGTATACAGATTTTTCATCTCAACAATATGACTTCCCAGTTTCTCTGTATCTATAATATTTGTCATCATCTGCCCCTCCTAGAATAAATACTGATCATTTTCGTCTATTTCATCTTTGAACTTCTGACATGTCTTATTTACATTCACAGCATGCTCTGAAATCACATCTTTCAGTTCCTCTGCATAGGTAATAAATGTATCCAATGCCTGTGCGGTTTCCCCTTCCTTAATGGCATCTTCACTAATTTTTTTCATAATTTCCAAATACTTATCTACACCTGACTGTAACTCCTTCTCTTTCTCAGAAAGAGTTTCTCCCATATTTAAAACATAATCATCATCTATTTTAAGTGCCGTTCCTGCCATGCTAAGCTTCCTTCCTTTGAATTGCTTTACTTATTTCTTCTTTGACGTATTCACGGCTGCCGTTCTCGCTGCCTCACGGGCTGCTGCCTCTCTCGCCGCTGCTTCTCTTGCTTCCTGTTCTGCTCTCTCAATGCTGGCTATTTCTGAATGAAGCTGACTAATTCTGTTGTTGCAATCTTGTATTGCCTGATTATATCGGGCTATTTCATTTTGTTTCTTTGCAATTTCCAACATAACACGCTCAATTGCCTTATCAAGCCCACCGAAAACATTCTGAAAAGATGCGCCATTATATAAATCATTCATTCCATCATAGAATTTAGAAGTAAATTTGCTGTTAATTTTCTGAATATCCCCAGTATTTCCCAATCTGGATGTTCCTGAATTTTTACATTCTGAAAATGATCCCTGAAGCGAACTAATCCTGCTTTTCACCTGATTTAATTCCGATATTTCACTGTTAAGCTTTTGGATTTTTGCATTGTAATCTGCAATCTCCCTTTGTTTCTGTGCAATCTCCGCATAACACTGCGACTTCGTCATGCCTTCTCCTCCACTGTATATCACTTTTTATCTTAAACACTTTCATGTTTATGTTCAATTATTTTTCTCATTTTTCAGGATTATCCATGCGGGTTCCTGTTTTTCAAGAATCCGCATGGATAAAAGATTAGCCTCTTACAGCCGCAGCACCCTGTGCATCATCATCCTGTCTGTTCTGCATGTAATTCTGAATGAAATCAGAAATACTCTGGATTGCATCCCTTGCATTCTCAAGTGCCGGTTTGTATTCATTCTCAAAACGTTCAATGAATGCGTCTGCAGTCTGGTTTGTCCAGCCATCCTGCAACTGACCATTCATCTGCACTAAAGAATTGATCACATCGTCAAGTGCTCCTGCCTGATTTGAGTACACGCTCACTCCACTTGTAAGCACCTCATAATCCACTTTGTTTACTGCCATCTTTTTGTTCCTCCTTAAAATTTTTATTATATGGTAAATCTGCATATACAGAATTCCATCATGATAATTTTACTGTTTTAATTTTTGTCAGCTCATTCTCATTCACATAGAATGCATCGCAAAATTCTATTGGTTTTGCATATTTTTTTGCAATGCTCACTGACAGATCACACAGTTTAATATTGGATATATCATCAAAAATAATATATCTCCGGTTATCTTTTACAATTTTCATTAAATCTGGTGCACTGAATGGAATTGCCGCATTTTCCACATTGGTCATAAGTATGAGCACTTTCATCATGCGGTATTTGCCGAGCATTCCTTTTATAGTTCCAATTATTTTTTTGTCTGCGCTTATCTCTGCAATTGCGTCCGAGCTTTCAATGACAACTACGATCCAGTTCTCATCATCCAATGCAGCTTCCTGTCTCTGTGCAAAATCTTCATATCTGCTCTGCACCCGCTGATCGACCTCATCAAAAATGGTCCGGATAGATCCTGTTGTATTGTCATATACAGCTGTGTCCGGATGAAATTCATAATCAGCCCATCTCCGTGTCATATCATCCAGAATGTACAGGTCTGTACCTCCAAATGCCGGAAGCAGCATTGCTTCAAGCAGGTATTTTACAAAGATATCTTTTCCTTTTTCCTTTTTACCTGAAATCGTAAACATTCCTCCCTGCGCAATTTCTAACATCATTGGAGAAACCGTATTATAATCAAGTCCCAGCATTACTTTTCCTTCCTCTAAATAATCCGGGTAAGTTTTCTGGATGTAGGATAGTGTCAGTTCTTTTGGAATTTCCGGTATTATCGCAGCTTTCATTCCGGTGTATTTTTCATTCTGTTTCTTCACAAAATCCTGTATCTTCTGTACACGTTCGAATTCTTTTTCGCCTTCAAATGACAAATACATCTGGCTTTCATAAGTGTGCTTGTTCAACTGGATCAAACATCTTCCCGGAATATTTGGCAGCTTCATTCTGCAACCCTCAAACAACATTCCATACTCTGATGTTTCATTACAAAACAATGCAATTCGTCCTTCAAAATTATTCAGATAGCGATAGCCAATACCGGAAGTCTGAACATTTGCCACAACAAATGAAATACCAACTGCTATTCCATCTCTGCACAATGGCAGCAGATAATCCTGATCCTGCAGATACATTTCTTTCAATGCCGTCAGATTATCAATCACTACAACAATCTGTGGCAGGTCACGGTACCCGGCTTCTTTATAGGCAACAAAAGAACTTACCCCAGACTGTGCCAGTATTTCTTTTCGTTTTACCATCTCTGTTTGCAGCAATTTAAACAGATTTTTTAATTTTTCATCATCTGATACGCACACGACACCACCACAATGATGAAGCTCTGCAAAATTGCGCAAAATCATGGAGCCAAAATCGATAATGTAAAGATTTACCTCCTCCGGTGTATAGTTTTCTGCAAGACTTCGGATAATCGTCTGTAATACATTTGTCTTTCCGCACTGTGCAGAACCGATCAGTATATAGTTCTGTGCCGTAATGTTAATTTTCAGGTTTTCCTGACTTTGTCTGTCCGGATCATCCAGAAGACCTATGTAAGCATAAATTTCTTCTGAATCCATCCGTGCTCCATTCACATAAGTCAAGAGTTCCGGCAATGGCGGCATACAAATATTCGGAAGTCTCCTGATTCCTTTCTCCTCGCAGTATCCTGCTATATAATCTACAATTGCCTCCAGCTGGTTCTTCGTATGGGAATCCTTCTTTTTTATTTTCTTTTTCTGGTAAACCACTTTTTTCATTCCAGCAAAATTCAGTTCGGAAACACTAAATTCTTTATTTCCTTCACTCTCATCAAGCGTTGCAGGTGCTCCACTGAACGCCGATTGAAACAGTTCAAATATTTCGTTGTTTCCAACTTGAAGGTATGCCCGTCCCGGTTCTTTAATCTCCGCAGCAAGTGGTGTTTTTAAAACTTCGTTACTGTCCTCTTTAGACTGTACTTTCAGACAGAGTTTAAATTTTGAGTTTGACCATATTTGTCCATCTACCACACCACTCGGCTTCTGAGTGGCAAGAATCAGATGTACTCCAAGGCTTCGTCCAATACGCGCTGCTGATATCAGTTCTTTCATAAAATCAGGCTGCTCTGCTTTCAGCTCTGCAAATTCATCCACAATAATTACCAGATGTGGTAATGCTGTCTGTACTTTTTTCTCTTTATACAGTTCAATATATTTATCAATATGATTCACACCAGCCTGTGCAAAAAGGTTCTGACGCTTCATTAATTCTGCCTTTATTGACTTTAATGATCTCTGCACTTCATTTCCATCAATGTTAGTGATTGCACCGATCAAATGCGGCAGATTCCGAAACTGATTCACCATTCCACCACCCTTGAAATCGATAATGACAAATCCTATCTCATAAGGATGAAATATCGTTGCAGCCGACAATATATAACTTTGCAGTATCTCGCTCTTACCCGATCCTGTGGTTCCTGCTACCAGTCCATGTGGTCCGTGAAATTTTTCATGCAGATCCAACGTCACAATTTCATCTTTCGCATTCACTCCCAGAGGTGCTGCCATTGTCTTGTAGATCTGTGATTCACTCCATCTTTTTCCAAGGTCTAAATCTTCCGCCGCAAATATATGAAGCAGTTCAAATAATGTAATATTTTTTCTGAGAGAATTTTCAAGTCCGATTTCTTCACAATAAACAGGTGCCAGCATTTGTACCACTGCTCCTGCCTGCATGTCTGATATTGCCTGATACTCAAATTCCTGCACCTTATTGCCATTTTCAGAAAGACAGATATTTCCCTCATGCCCGGAAGTCAGTGTAACTATTTGGTTGCAATGCAATGGCAGTTTTTCTGCACTTGTCTCGAAAAATACAAAAACCATTCCAAGTTCTGCTGCCCTCTCGATGTATCTTGAAATTGGATGATTTTTGATACCAAATTCATTTTCAACAAGAATGACACAGTAATAGGGAATATTTTTTGTCTGCTCCCTATAATTTAATTCACGGAACAAATTTTCAAAAAGATTATTTTTGCTCTCATTATTGCATACGATATTACGTGTTCCCTTCTCATTTCCAAGATGCGGAAGCATACGGACCCACTCATATTGCTTTTCATCATCCACCAGCAGAAAAAGTCTGACATCACCGTAATAATGTCTGACTGAGATATCAATCGCAATATTTTTGAACATTGCATACAAAGCCTTTTTTTCTCCAACAACTCCAACTGCATTTGCATTTTTCAAATCTGCATAAACAGGGGCATGATCAATCTTTGCATACATATCACAGATTTTTTCAGGCAGATCTGTAAGTTCATCGCCTACTTCCATCCGTTCCTGCTTCCTATAATCAATCTGCCGCTCGGATTCCACGCTTCCCTTTCCAAGATATACACACAGGAAATCTGCATCCTCTCTTGTTCTTTCAAATAATCGGCGATCAAAATTCATTGCTGTGTCAACATCACTCGCCACATCACAGTATGTATCTCTTAAACTTTCCTCTTCTTCCTCACGTTTTATTTCGATTTCGTGTTTCTTCTTGTCAATATAGCTATTGTATTTTGTAATACGTTCCTCGCAGTCCTTTTTATATTTTTTATTTCCCGACAGAAACCCTAATATGGTAGTCACCACCCCAAGTGCCATGGAGCATACACTCAAAATCACATACGAGCCGGATGAACCAGAAGTGTTCATAATTCCACGGAACACAACAACAAGCCCAATCATTGTAATAGAGGGCATCAGGTTCATAACAATATTATTTTCCGGTTTCTTAGGAATCTCAGGAGCATCTAAAATTTCTATCTTTTCATCTGGAAGCTGTTTTATGATTCTCGTATTCCGGTTAAATAACGGATATTCCAGTTCGTTGACACAATGTCTGATTTCATGCACCGGTATCTTGTTTATCCGCAATCCAGTCTGATCAAAATAAATTTTTCCTTCCTTAAAATAAAATTGGTACTCATCCACCGAAAAGAAATCACAATCATGAAGTTCCACACTTTGCTCTATCTGTTGTCCATTTCTCAACACGCCGAAAGCTGACTGCACTTTCTGCAGAAAATAACTTTTTCCTCTTTTTTGTATTACGAGCTGGATATTTTTTTCAAACTGACTCCTTAAAACAACTGCTGCTCCCGGTTCCGAAGATATCTCTATCCGCTCTGGAAGTTCAATGTACCAGTTGTAGTTTGGTACTTTCGCCTCAAAGTCAATCATAAAGCGCATTTCAAACGCTTCGTTCCCTGTATTCGAATAACAGACTGATATCATATCTCCATGGTTGATCTCCATGGAATATATTTTCCGCATGTCACCTCTGCTAAAATACAATTGATCCGCACAGTCCATATTCCATTTATTGCTATGTACCGAAAACTCAATCTCGATCTCTGAAAAAAAAGTTTCCGGATTCAATCGAAATTCACAGGATGAGGTTGTTCCAAGTCTCACATTCTCTACCCCTGCTGCAATTTCAAATTCCTTATATACTGTTCTGTTGCTGACGATTATTTTATACTGATAATCCATATTTACGCCCTCCGGTAAATAATATAAGAACCGTTTCTGATACCAAATTCTTTTAATGTTTTATTTCCTCTTAAAAAAGCAATCGGATTCTCAGCAACAAGATAACAGCTGAAAATATTCTCTGTATCCATTTCCAATCCATATGCCTCATTCAGTGCAAGTACAAGATCATTTGCTGTTATTTCCAATGGAATTTCCAGATCCACATGTGTCTGTTTCATATCATTGATAAATTCAACTACAACTTTTTCGTCCATTCCTTCTCCTTTATGTTTATTAATCACACTATTTTTTGTTCGTCCATTTCCATTAACATTATAGTTATATGCCATTACTATACCCTGAAATTTTCTATTTTCAAAAAATGTGTGATTACAATTATTTTTTCTGAATATTGTTCAAATATTTATACAGGTATTTAACAGGCTCTACATTGAAAATCTTATTTATCACATAACATAAGAAGATACACATTGGATCCAATACTAACATAAAGCATACAAACAATACTTTTTCCCCGAATACCATGTCATTATCTAATATCGCAGCTATTCCAAAAAACGTAAACCCTGCTGCAAATATAATTTCAACTATTATAAATAGTATTAAAAATATCTGGGCAAATGTAATTTTTCCCTTAATATTCAATTCTCCGTCCTTATGCTCTATACTCCATTTTGCAGTCGTTATATGCCGGTTCTCGGTTCCTTTCCATAAATATAGCATTTGCATATTATTTTTTGTTTTGCATACCATAAACCATTCTTTTGCCAATTGTACTTTACTGTCATTTTCCAGACTGTGTAATTCTATTTTTTGTTCTACTTTTCCTGCACTATCAACTGCCGTATTCCTTTTTTCCGTAGATACTTCTTCATCGGTGCGTGTCTCTTCTATCGTCTTTTCCGCCTTTTTTTCAGCCAACATTTTCTGTACATGTATTAACTCTTCTTTTGCCCGTGGTGTACCACATTCCAATTCAAATTTATTTTCACCCTTAAATCTGATCAAAATCCTGTCACTGTCATCTTCGACGATTTCTAAATCTTCTTTCTCCCCAAATCCTTCCTTCTGATACTTATGATATGTAACTACCCCATTATCGAAAATAAATAGTTTTTGATGTGTATACATTCCATTGATCAGTGCCAAAATATATTCAGCCCATGCAGAAATTTTCCATATTTTCTCAACCGCCTCCGTATAACCGCCGGTAAGAGAACCCACTAATACAAACAGACACACAGATGTTGCTAATGCCTGTACCAAAAGTAAAATCCAATATTCTCTTCCCCATAAATAGATTTCTGTACGCTTTCTTTTTATCTGCACCCTTTGGGTCAGGGCAAGTAACAATCTTCTTCCAGTAAGTACAAATAAGAAACATGCGACTGCTATCCAGATAAATGCAATTTCTTCCTGATGGTTTGACAATACCTCCCCTTGTATTCCAATAGATACTCCTGATAAAATTCTGGGTGTGTAAAGAATAACCGGCATATAGTACCCAGCCAGAATATAAATAAAAAATATCCCTAATATTCCAGCAAACCACTTAGAAAATATCCGGGTTCCTCTTGGCGATACCTCTACCTCTCTTTTGCTGTTTATATAAGTCTGAACCTCGAATATAACTCCGCCAAAAGCTTTACATAAGAGTATTATGCAAGCAATAAAACTAAACATTACCATACAGTAAAATACAAAACTATAATATACTACCATTTTTTTCACATTCATCATGGGCAATTGATGAAATATTCCCTCCTCAACTTCCTTTTATTATGAAACATAGCGTGACTACTTATTCACTTGCAGGACATCCTTCAAATATTTTTTTAGAAGCATAATCTGCTACAATATAAACACAACCTCCCGCAGAAAACCCTCCCAAATTTGAAAATGCTTGCCAAATATAGTACGACATTCCTGCTTTAACAGAGTCAATTCCATTTGCTAATCCAAGCTGATTATTTGCACCTCCCACCAAACCTTGTCCTATGCCAGTCATAGCCGATGTAAAAAGAATTTCCTCTTGTCTTTTATTTACACCATCATAATTATTTAATTCTTCAGTAATCATATTTCCAGCAAAACCACCAGCAAAATTTGCAATATAACCCATACCAGCTCCAGCTCCTGGAATTGCCGTCATGGCTCCCACAATTCCACCATTAACAGCACCTCCAACAACCCCATTAGCAAAACTTCCTCCTGTCATCATATTAGAAAGTCCACCCGATACTCCCCCTACAGTAGCTCCTACTGCAGTTCCTGCTAAAATAGCTCCTGCTACTCCACCTGTACACACTGATGCTACTGCTATTGCCGCAATTACAGTCACCGTTACAGCAATCTCTACTGCTTCCCTATGTTCTTTAACAAAATCAACTCCGGCATCTACTACATTTGATGCAGTTTCTTTGATTCCTTCTACAGCACTTTGTGCGGTATCTGAAACTGTCTCAGCAACCGAGGATAACGTACTTTTTATTCCCTCCCCGATATCTTTCAAGCTAGGCCACATACCATTCAAATCCACCAGATCCATTGGTCTGTTCCAGCAGTAATTGTAATGATTCATTGTGTACGGTACTGCAATATGTCCTTTTATGAAATCTTCACTGACAAATCTTCCAACTCCGGCATCATATCTTCTTGCCTGTGCAAAATACAGCCCTCCTGCACTATCCATCTGATACCCCGTAAAACCAAAGTTCTGTAAGGAATCTTTGAAGATATCTTTTGCCGTTCGGATATCATTACCAAATTCATCAAATCCATAGGTTTCCTCACTTCTTCCTGCTTCATCTGCAAGCCGCATCGGACTTCCCAGATCATCCTGAAAATAAAAGTGCTCCCTTCCTTCTTCTTCCATTCCCGTGACATTACCATCCCAGAAGTAGGTCTGCTCCTCATTATTTTCTGTTTTCTGTAAAAGATTATGATACTGGCGGGTAAGATCAAGTGTATAGCGAATGGTCTGTTCCGGGGCTGCATCCCCTGCTGCAACGCTTTGCTCCATTCTATGTCCTAATCCGTGATACTGATATACTGCCTTTTTGATTTGTCCATCTGTCATTCCCATAGAGCTGTTCATCTGGTTAGCCGCATCGAATCCATATGCTCTCAAAACCTCTTCACCGCTTGTTACGGATAACAGATTTCCTCTGTGGTCATACGCATAATCTTTCGTTCCGTTTGCATTTGTTTCCTGCAACAGCTGATTTCTGGTGTTATAACGGTATGTTGTCACCAGCCCTCCTGCTGTCTGATATTCAGTTTTACTGCTTCGGTTTCCGAATGCATCATAGCTGTATGTTCTTAATGTCTGTCCATTCTGCGCTACGGTGGTCAAACGGTTTAATGCATCATAACAATAAGAAAAACTTCCACTGTCCTCCGGCAATCCCGGTCTTTCCTTTTCTGCCATGACCTTATTTCCCACGACATCATAGGAATAGTGGCAGCGCTCTGTAAAATCTGCTCCTTTATGTAAGATTTCTTCAAGTTTTCCGGCCGCATTGTATCGGTAATCTGTATAATTTCCACCCGGCAGCTGCTTTCCAATCAGTCTTCCGAATTCATCATAACTGTAACGAATTGTATTCTCCCGCATTTCCCCGGAAAAGATTTTCATGGCTGACATCTGCATGGCTTCATTGTATTCATATACGTTCTTTTTTCCATCTGGATAAAGAACTGCCGTTCTCTCACCCATGCTTCCCCATTCATATCCCACGGTTTTTCCATATGGATCTGTGACAGAGGCAATACGTCCTGCCTCATCCATAGCGATTTTTGTCGTGCCGAGCCAGTCTTTTACTTCCTCAAGCTGCCTTATGGCATTATAGGTTAAGGATACTTTTCTTCCATCCGCATAACAGATTTCCTCCACCTGACCATTTGTGCCATAATGGAAGGTAGTCTCATAACCATCTTTGTCTACTTTTACCCTCATTTTTCCTGCCGGGTCATAAGTATAGCGTTCTATATCCCCTAAAGGGTCTGTCACGGTGGTCACATGACCTTCTTTATCCCAGGTATAGACTGTATTCTGTGGTTCTTCCCCATTGGTTCCTGTACAGCTTGTCTGTACCAGCTGTCCCATTGCATCATACTGATAAAATGTTTCATTTCCTAACGCATCTGTCACTTTTGCTAGATTGCCATTTGGAGTGTATTCATAACAGGTAACATTTCCCTTTTCATCTTCTGCTTTCGTTACACGTCCAAGTGCATCATAGGTAAAATATGCCACACCTCCTGCCGGATTTTCAATGGATGTGATACGGGCAAGACAGTCATAACTATAATGGTAACATTCTCCCGCCGTAGTGGTACGCTCTGTGAGGTTTCCCCTGGCATCATATCCATAGTGTTCTCCTGCACCATCCGGGTAACGAACACTCTTTAATCTTCCACCTTTTTCGTATTCATAAACAGTACTGCTTCCATTCGGATAACAGATGCGCTCTGCTTTTCCAAGTTCATTGTAGAATACACTTGTCGTTGCACCAGCCGCATCTGTAACACTTGTTCTTCTTCCTAAATCATCATAAGTATAACTGGTCGTCTGTCCGGATGCATTCGTCTCTCTGACAAGATTTCCCTCTCTGTCATATTCATACACAGTCCTGGCTCCATCCGGTTCCAGTACTTCTGTCAGGCGGTTTACGGCATCATAAAAGTAACGGGTTGTATTTCCTTCCGGATCCGTCATTTCTGTGCGGTTTCCAGCCGCATCGTAGGCATATTTCACTACTCCTCCCATCGGGAGTATCTGTTTTACAAGATGATTGTCACTGTCATAAAAATATTCCTGCTTTCCATGATCCGGCGCTGTGACCGAACAGATGTTCCACATTTTATCATAAGTGAAATGTACCTGCTGTCCCTCTTTGTCTGTGTATGCTTCCACTTTTCCAAGTGGATTATAGATAAACTCTGCCGTATTACCATCAAAATCCCGGATTGCCGTGATTTTTCCACCTGCGTTATAAGTGTATGCTCTCTGATTACCCATAGCATCGGTTACTGTTGTGACACGGTCTGCTGCATCATAGGTATAACGTGTCACGTTCCTATTTGCATCTACTGTCTCAATCACACGATTTAAGGCATCATAGCCATAAGTTGTCACATTTCCGGTTACATCCTTTAACTGTACGATGTTTCCGCTTTCATCATATCCAATCTCCCAAACGCTTCCATCTGCATAAGTGATTGTTTCCGGTCTTCCTGCCCCATTATTTATCACGGTAATTCTGTTTCCGTACAGATTTTCCGTGCCGATCAGATTACCTTTCCCATCATAATGGTTTTTCAGACGTTCTTTTCCGTTAATACTTACACTGATAAGATGACAATCTGCATCATAGGTATAGTTGACCCTGCGTTTTAGGGCATCCACGGTCTGTGTGAGGTTCCCACGGTTATCATACGCCATTCTCGTCGTTCTGCCAAGCCTGTCTGTCATGCTGATACACTGGTTTTTTTCATTATAGAGATAATGCTCTTTTGTCCCATCCTCATAAATAGTCTCTGTGTTACGGTATCGTTCATCATGCACATGAATGATTTTACTTCCATTGCGCTCCGTGAGTGTGACACGTCGGTTTTTATCATCATAAGCAAACTCCATCATTCCACCATCTGGAAATTGCTGATGAATAATACGAAATCTTCTGTCATAGGTATTCTTAACAGATGTGACATGACGGGCATTTTCCACTTCCGTGATTCTTCCATTTTCCCCATAGGCATAGCGGTATTCTGCACCGGATGCCGTTGTCACCTTTTCGAGTTTTCCTTCCCTGTATGCAAGCTGCACGATCCGTCCGGTATGGTCGGTCACTTTTTCAAGCTGTCCTTCTTTATTATAAGAGTAGGTCAGGCTGCTCCCATTGTCTGCCTCCGCTTTTTCAAGTTTTCCATCTTCGAGATAGGAAAAAGATATGCCCCTTCCGTTCCGGTCTTCTTTCCGGAGCATCTTTCCGTCCCGGTCAAACGATATGATCTCCGTGCCCGGATGTTCGAGCACGTATCCTGTTTCCGTTTCTTTTAAGGATTCGAGTGCTGTATTTCTTCCTGTCAGTTCCTCCCTGCCGTTTTCTGAAACTGTCCTGTCATAATGGTTGACCTGTCCGTCTGCCTGGCGCACCCTGACGGCTCCGTTCTCTTCTTTTTCGATGGCTGTCTGGTAATTATGCAAAAAGCAGTCTCCAAGCACACCGCTGCGGCGGTCCTTGGAATTATAATAACGGTGGAACGATAACGGTATCTCCCCTCCCACTTTTAAGTCTTCATGCTCATAGATGAAGTTTCCGGTGCTCAGGTTGACCGGGTCTTCGCTGTTCATGCAGCCCTCTGCCTCAGTTCCGAGCATTTTTTCCTCGACTGCCCTCTCAGCCGTCGCCCTGGCATTGCGTATGTTCTCGACATCTGCATCCAGAACACCCTTCATCCTTCCCATGTCCATGTTCCCTCCATTCGGGTCAATGGCACTGGCAAGGTCACTGATCAGTTTTATGATATCATCCCCGCAGGCTGCCTCACTTCCTGCGATGCTGAGGTATCTGGTATCCACTGCCTGCACGTTCGAAAAGATCTCCCCGATCTGCTTTGCCGTTGTGTTATTTTTATCGAGTACTTTTTTATGGTAGGTGTCTACGTCATTGACATAGTTCTGGATGTTGAGCTGTCCGAGCCAGCTTTGTATGGTCAGTCCGGCATCTCCAAACCAGTCTTTTACCCTGTCCCAGGTACCGTCTTCCGTCACTTCGTCAACATACTTTAAAAGTTTTTGTTTTGCTTCATCCGAAAAATCTCTAAACATCTCTTTCCTCCCCATCTTGCTTTATCTAAATAAACATGTATGACACTTTTTCTATCCCATTTAACTGTGCAAGTTGTCTTGCAGTTAACAATGGGGTACTCACTTCATCAATATATTCCCTGATGGAAAACTCTGACTGTAATCCCGACTGAACATATTGGTTGTCTCTTGTTTCACTGTATTTGTTACAAATGACCATGTATTTTTCATGATCTCCGAAATCAAGGCACTCTGTGATATAGCGCATTTTGTTCGTTGAGACATCATCCTGTAACGTAATAAGCATCACTTTATCAGAATCCTGCAGTAACTGTATTCTCCATCTGCTGTATCCTGCTTCCACATCCACAATAATAAAGTCATAATCTCCACTGTCTTTCGCTGACTGTATTAATTTTCGATAGATCGTAAAATCAAGATTTCTTGCATCGAGCGTTGATTTAAATGGAGGCAGATATGTAAATCCTTCTTTTCTTAATGTAAAACGAACATTCTGATACATATGTTCCTGTTCATTTTTCATGACACGATACCCTTCATTCGGCATACCGGTTTTGTTTTCAAGATAATAAGAAAAATCCTGCACAGATTCTGTATTTACGTAGAAAACTCTCTTATGTTTTTCTGACAGACACCGTGCAAGTCCGACAGATAATGCTGTCTTTCCTGTTCCCCCGATTGCAGAATAAAAAGAAATGATCTGTGTCTTATGTTCCTGTGTCTGTGATTCCGTCAGCCGATCCCTGCTCTGATAAGTCAGTTCATTGAAAAGTTCCCTGATACCCAGATATTTATACACTCTGTTTACAGACAAATCCTCCGTGCTTCCATTCTCCTGTTCTTCTGCTAACACACACAGATTGGAAATGTTATGCCTTTGAAGTCCTGTTGAATATAGTGCTTCTGAAACAGCCAGGATTTCCACCGAAACAGGTGTCTCAAAACGTTGTTCAAAATAGACCGGATCAGATATGATTTCTAACTCTATCTGGTCATCAAACTCTTCCAAAAATTTTCTTTCCAGATTCTGCAGATACAGCTCATCTGTATCTGCAATAATGATTAATGGCTTACTCATTTTTTTATCCTCGTACTATAAATTCTGCATTTGCAATTCTCAGCTGACTTCTGTCTGAAATAGGCTCTGGCACATTTGGCTGTATTCTTTTTCCATTAACATAAGTACCATTGGAGCTTCCCATATCCACTACAAAATAGCTGCCATTCTGCCTTACGATTTTGCAATGAACTCTGCTGACCGCATTATTTCCTGTTATCACACCCTGAACTCTTTCTCTGCTTTTTCCTATCAGGAATTCATTTTCACAAACAACAAAGTGAAACTGCCCATCTATGGATTGTATTGATATCTGATTCATGTCCGGCATATCCACTATCTTTTTCTGCCCAATATTGGGATCTGCAGAAGTATTTTTTGTATTTCTATGCATTACAGGTTTTTCCGCCTGTATACGTGTACTAATGTCATGAAGTTTTAATATTCCATCCTCCAACGCATCTATCACCTGACGCATTTTCGGATGATCCATCATTCCTATCCGTTCTATTTTCTGCACCAGCTGAGCCTTTATTTCATTTTCAAATTCATTTTTATTTTTATGAACACCCGTTATATTTACAGGCAAATAAATGATCTTCACATTATTCGTGCCAGACTCTACATATATATGGCTAAGGCGATTATCAATACATGCCATATTTAAAAATCCAAGATTTTCAATCTGAATTAAAGCTTCGAGCAGACTGTGAATCGCATTTAAGATCGTATCCATATCCGAAGATGCAATGTAATCTTCCAGTGATGTATATTCTCTTGTGAAATAAATTAGTTTTATTTTTCCATTATATTTGATTCTATGACACCTTAACAGGTTGGCATTTTCCTGATTCTGCATCACTTTATAGCCAACGTCATAAAAGACCTCATTATTTTCCAATAAGTAGGCAGTGTCTTCAGTGTCTTGAATTTCTGTCAATTTATCTGCAAAGTACTCGTCCATTTTTTCACTTCCTAATCAAAATAAAATGTAAATTCTTCATCTGCAATCTGAATACTGTCATGATCCGAAAGCACATAAGAATTTTCAGCATCCAGCATTTCTCCATTCAGATATGTATGGTTCGTTGAACTTTTATCCATAAGATAATAAGTTCCATTTATCCGCTCAATTACCGCATGTCTGCGGCTGACCGCCTTATTATTTATTATTGTAAAATCATTTTCTTTTTCCTTACCGATATTAAAAATATTTTTTCTGACAGTCACGCTCTCCCCTGTGCTGATTCTCTCTAAAATTGGATATCTTTCCTCCTGCTGCAAAAGAGTTGTGTCTCCCTCGTCATCCTCCTGCTGTGTCAAAAGGGTTGTACCACTTTCATCCTCCTCCATCAGTAATGTCGTTCCACCTTCATCGTTACTGTCACTGTGATAATGTCTTTCATAGGATGAACGGTCATTTGTGATGTAACCGCTTTTTCCCGTCTCTGCTTTTACGATTTTCCGGAATGCCTGTGGACATTTTTCGCGGATATATCTCTCAATGTCCTCTATTTTATAATTCTTTGTATCATTGAGGAATACCTGGAATTCCTTCAGAAACTGCTCTGGCTCTTTGCCATATCTGCCTGCATACTGTACGGTATCTGCAAGAAACGCATAAACATTTCCACTCGTAATTCTGCTATTGATCGGCTGATATACAAAGAACACTTCCCTGGTTCTTTCACATACAAACACCATTTCCGGCTGTAACATGAGATTATGCAGATACAACCCATTCATTTCAATTTTTTTAGTCATCTCAATTGTCTGCGCCGCAAGCAGAAAAAACGTTTCTTCCTCCACACCCTTTTTCAGATATGATATAAGAGGTACCACATCTGGTGCTGTGTAGATAATCGTCTTTTTTCCTTCCTGTCTCGGTCTGAAACAGCCGCGGAAAATCTGCTGTTCAAAAATATTGATTTCCCGCTCATTAATCTGTTCCCCAAATGATAACTTACTTTTAATCGTAACTATATTTCCCTTTGAAACTATGCGATACTTTGCCATATCTCTCAGTCCTTTTTTTATTTTCTCTTACGTCTTATTTTGATACGTCCGCTTCGCAGTGCGATCGCTGCACCGACGCCACCGCCTGTTACTACTGTTGCACCCGCAATAGAACCTGCAAACAATGGCTTATTGTTATACCAACGGATGAATGTGTTGGTTGTTACAAGAATTCCATTTAAGACATAGTTTGTTTTATTGCCAGCTGCATCCACAGCCATAATTGTGACATCCTGTTTTTTCGTATTGTTTGGGATATCGAACTGATAGTTTTCACCATCCACTGTGTAATCACATTTTTTATCACCAATATAAATCTCAACACTATCTAATACCAGGTTGTCGTTGACTGTCACATTCGCTGCTTTCGTATCCACAGGATACTGGGTATTACTCTCAACATCAATCGGAATAACGACAGGAGCTGTTTTGTCAACACCGAATGAAATCTCTGCTTCTTTGGATTCATCAATGTTCTCATTGACATTTCCTGCAATATCCTCTGAATACAGTGTCACAATGTAGCGTCCATCCCCGGCAAAAAGAGACTTGTTGATGGTGTAATCATACTGATACCATTGTCCGTTTCCACCAGATTCCTGCACCTGATAATCAATACCTTCTTCTAATGTTCTCGGTGTTCCGTTTGTATCTACTACTACTTTGATTTTGTCGTGTTCCAGACTGTCTACGTTCACTTCTTTTAACTTGACATCAATCTCGTTCTGAATATAAGTTCCTTCAATATCCTTTAAGGTCTGATCAAACACGTAAACTGATCCAAAGCGATTTACGGAGAACGTAACTGTTGCATTGCTCTCATTTCCAGCCATATCGGTCAATGTGGCATTTATCGTATAGATGTCGTCATAGCTTTGCTCTTTCGGGAAGTTCTGGAATGTAAATGTCTCTCCATTTCCCTGATTCGTATAAGAGCCTTCCGGTGCCACACTTCCCTGATTTGCACCAACCAGTTCAATGTTCACACCATTGGTATCAAAGTTTGTATCTGACATTACGATCTGTGGAATAACATCTCCATTATTTGCCGAATAATCTTCGATACCAACAATTTCAATTTCCGGTTCAGTGAGATCCACATAGTATTCTTCCCCTGTATAGGTTTCAGCTATGTTTCCTGCCATGTCCGTGTATTCCACATTAAAATTGTATAAACCATCTGTACCACATGTAATGGTTGCGGTATGAACATCTCCATTTCCGGTAAATCCGCCAGACTGTGGGAATGAGATTCCTGCTCCGTTATCAGTTGCTGTTCCTGTTATCCTTACCCTGTTTTCAGAGAAATTATGTTCTTCAATCTGAATCGTTGCTGTACGCGCTGCTGCATAATAATTGCCATTGACTGCATTATTGTTGTCATAAGTAACCGTAATCACCGGACGGGTTTTATCGATGGTAAAATCATCTGCTTTTACTGTCTCTGCCTGATTTGCTGCCTTATCCTTTCCACTGACAGAAAGCGTATAATCACCATCTTCTGCAAATGTAATGGTTGCAGTACTTACACTCTGATCCGGGTTTTCCGTATTTTCGGTTGTCTGCCATGCTGACAACTCAGGAATTACACCATCTGTATTGGTAATATCTGCCTTAAAATCTGCCGCCTCAAAGTTACGTTCTGTAACTGTAATGGTAGCAACTCTGTTCTCTTTGAACATGGTTGTATTTTCAGCATCCGGTGTCTCATTATCAAATGCAATTTTGATTTCCGGTTTTGTCTTATCAATACTGAATATCAGTTCGTCTTCTGATGTATTTCCTGCACGGTCTGTCATTTTGATATGCATTTTTATCTCATTGCTGTTATTTTTTACAGTGAATGACTTTTTCAGTTCTGTAACAAGGTTTTTGTCTTTCTTTGTCTGACTCCAGCCATCCGCATTTCCACTGGAAAATGCACCCTGATTACTGATCTCCACATTTCCTGACTGATTGTTTTCTTTATCATAAGGCGATTCCACTGTCCATTCCACAGAACGGATTCCCGAAAATGTATCTGTCACTGTAACATCTACCGTTACATCTTTTTCATACAGTTCATTTCCCTTTGCATCCTTGCTTGCAGCTGCCGCCTTGTTAAAATCAATATGTTTCTCACGGGCATGCTGCTCGGCTGTTTCAATGATCAGACTGCTCGGTGTCACATATCTTTCTTCGTGATTATTTAACATATCGTAAGCGCAGGCATAAATCTGTCCTTTAAATCCTGCCTGAACCACAAATGTCACTTTTCCTTCTGCATCTGCCTGTACAATCTGCTCACTGCTTTTTGTTCCATTGGCATCTACCGTATAATAGTGGATCTCCTTTACACCGGAATCCCCTTCTTTTGAGCCGTCCGTAGCCGTTACAGTCACCTTTGTATTTTCCACAAAATAATAACCATAATCCGTCTCTGTATAAGAAACACTTCCATCTGCTTCTTTATTTCCTGCTGCTTCCATATCAATGCTTAAAATTTCCGGAGCTGTAATATCCTTGTAGACACGCTGTGTTTTGGAATATTCATTTCCAGCATTGTCAATGGCTGTAATTACCATATCATAGCTGTTGGTATCTGCATTAATGACAGCATCCTTTGTGTTGATCTCATAGCTTTTCGTAACCGTTTTCTGATCCGGATAAGAAACGTTCACTAACTCCTTGTTATTAACGGAGACTTTCACACTATAAATTCCAGAATCTTTATCTTCTACTTTAATGCTGACTCCAGTATCACTGTTGTTATAGATGATTCCATTTTTTCCAACATATCCTTCTGCAGATAAAACAGATGTAATGGTCGGTTTCACTGTTTCAATCATTAAATTGCTGTTTTTCACATTCGAATTTGCTGTCGTCACAAGTGTCTTTTCAGACTGGTTGCCAACGTTATCCGTAACTGTTGCACTGATTTTTTTATCTAAATATACTTTCTGTTCATTTAAAACAGTCTCTGCCGGGAGTTCAAATACCGCTGTATTATCGCTTCCGACTGCCTTTGTCTGATAAGCTTCTTCACCTACATATAATGTAATTTCGTTCAGTCCGGCTGACGGTACTTCTGAACCATCGTCACTGTGTAAATCATCTGCTGTTACAGTAACTTTGATCACACCATTTCCATAGTTACCAAAGGTAAAAATATTTAAAATTTTTGATGCATCTTTCTTTTCAATATTAAATCTTGTAACATCTGGCTTATGTGTATCAAGACAGATTGTTTTTGTGTCAATTGTTTCATTTCCTGAGATATCTGTATAGGTGGTGACAACTGTATTTTCGCCTTCCTGTACATCCTGCAAATCGCTTGCTGAAAGTGTAAGAGAATCCTCCTGCACAATCTGATCACTACCTGTAATACTTTCCACAAAGTTCTTTGTCTTCGAAGTAAGTTCAACTCCGTTTACGGTCACAGTTCTTGCCGCAAGACCACTTCCGTTAGTCTGATCTTTTTGATCTGTAACCTCGCATGCAATCGCTGGAATATCTTTGTACCAATACTCTGTCTTTCCATCTTTTGCATTTTCATATTTGCCATCTGCCTGTGGCGTCACCTTTACTACAGGTGCATCTTTTTCCAGCATTAAAACATCCGATACAATACCATTATGATTCTTAATTTCTGTTAATTTATATGCCTTACTCTCATTGCCCAATGCATCCACTGCTTTGATATGAACCTCTTTCAGGCTTGCAAATATACCAGCTTCTTCCAATGGAACCGTAACTTCTATCATTGCATCACTTGTTCCACTTACTTGTGTACTTACAGTTCCCGTATACACTTTTGTATCATCATCACTGTATACGCGAATTTCTTTCACACCAACTGCCGGATAATCCGATTTGCTGTCTTTTACATCCACATCTTTTGCAGTAACTTTTACTGTCATATTTGCATTGTAATAATTTCCAAAATCGTATTTTTTTATTGTATCAGCAGGAATCAGAGACACTTCCGTAATTTCAGGTGCTGCACTGTCCCGATATACAGTAATAACTCCGGCTTCTGAACACTGTTTTGCTTTATCAATGGCATAAACATAGATTTTATCAATGTTCTGATTTTCTGCTAATTGAATGCCGCTTATTTCAAACTTACCATTTTCATTTAATACTGCTTCCTGTTTTTGATTCAGTACAACATCATCCGGTGTAAGTTCTGTTGCTGACCAGACAACCTTTTTCAAATTTTCATCCACGGCTGTACCTGTGATATCCACCGTCGTGTCTGCTTCCGTTTTCCAAATTGTTTTCTCATCGTCACTCAGTTCAATTGTTGGTTCTGTTGTATCAATCACAATTTTCACAGACGGATTGAGACTTATTTGCTTTCTGCCAATAATTCCACCTTTATACACTGATGAAATGATAGTTGTTTTCGTTAAGTTGAGTTCCGTTTTGCCCAATCCCCATTGCGAAAGACTGATTTTAGCTCCATCCTTAAATTTTAAAATGGCTGATGATGAATAATAGTTTCCATCCTCATCCGCTGTTATTTGATTATTTCCACTATCTAACAGATTCAGACCTGCAAGAGCCAACGAATCTTTATTTTCATTTTGAATATCTTCAAATTCAGCAGTTACATTCTGGTCACCATTTACGTTTTCAATCTTATAGACTGCTGTTCCATCTTCATCCTCTGTTAAATTATTTTCCTGTATCGGCGTACCATTGACCGAAAATATTTTTACTGTTTTACCTTCATTTGGTTTTACAATGATTGCAACTTCTGCTCCAGAATCTACAATAATATTTTTTTCACTGGAACCATTAACCTCAACAATTCCTCCATCATCAGTTGTAACAGAAACTGTGTACGTATCAATTTCTGCTGTCACTTCTATACTATGTGCCTGTTTTATTCCTTCTGAAAATATATATTCTTTCTCTTTTAAGCTGTTATTTATTTCGTTTTCATTAAGCTTTTCATCATTGTCCACTCTAAAACTTGTAAGATGATACTTGTTGTCTGTAACAGCTGCTTTTATTTTGTACTCAGAATCTGTATATGGAACATTCCGGCTACCGTCTTCTCCACTCTCGGTTGTGATTTCAACTTTATCATTTTGTGCATCACTATTTAAAATTAGCTTTCCATTCTGACTGATTTTATATGTGATTGTGAACTGTTTCTTTGCGAATGTGACTGTAAATGCATAATTTGCATCTAATGTTTTATCCTTAAATTCTTCATATACAAATGCACCGCTCGCATTTATATTCTTGTTCCACCAATTATCGTTGGTTTCTCCATCCGGTTTCCAATCTGCAGTTTCTTTTTTTACTGTTACAGCAGTGATTTCATAACCTTCCTTTGGTGTTGCTGTTACAACATTATTTTCTACCTTTACTTCTCCAGCATCATCTTTTTCTGAATGATCAGAAGTTTCTGCATTTGCAGTAACTGAATATGGAACAGACTTTTCTTTAAGTGTAATTGCACCTAACTCAATCTTTTTTGTTTTTACCTGATCTTCTGTGACAGTTTTCTCTTCACTGGAATAACTGTCATATGTACCTTTATCCACATCTGCTGGCTCAACTTTAACCGTATACTTATTATCCGTATTTAATGTCCAATTACCAATAGAAATATTAAATTTTCCATCGTCTGTTGTAGTCGCTTCATTCGTTACAGGAGTCGAACCGCTTTGTGGGTATGTTACCGTCACCTTTGCACCTGCATATGGAGTTCCATTATTCGTATCTGTGTTTTCATCATCATTACCTGGAACCATCACCTGTCCTGTGATTGTGACTGCATCACTTTCATCTGTTGTAGTATCATCTGCTGATGCACTGATACTTCCAAATGGTATCGTTGTTGCCATAATTAACGCAATCATTAACCATGCTGCAATTCTTTTTCCTTTTGTTCTCCAAAACATTTCCATTTTCTAAATTATCTCCTGCGTATGTATGATGATTTCATTCAAAACCAGTTCATACCTTTTATCTGTGTTTTTTATATTTTCATCCAGCACAACTGTTTCATCTTCCTGTAATACAGTTGTAGTTTCTTCTAAAACAGTTGTTTCCTCCTCAACCATCTGAAGCGGCATAGTGGCTTCTTCCCGCAGCAATGCTGTCTTTTCCTCATCTTTTTTCGGAAGAACCTCCGTTTTTTCATCATTTTTCAATTCCACTGTTGTGCGTTCCATCAGACTGCTTTTCCTTGTTTCAGATGATTTGGCACTTCTTTTAGACAATGGATTTTTCTGTCTGTTATTCTCCTCCCGCATTGCCATAATCTGACGTTCTGCCGATTTACCACTAAGATCATCTATGATTCCCCGTACATCCATTTTAAAAAAAAGATAAATGGATATCAGTGTTAAAACTCCTGCTAATGAAAATGCAATGATGGATATGAGTTGTAAAGTACCTGCATTCATGATGCTTTCACCTCCGTATCTTTTGCATATGCATTTTTCACTGCTGCCTCTGCATCCTGTAAACGCTTTAGAATATCATTTTTCATTTCTTCTGTTTTGTCTGTTGTCGTATCAACCTGCTCCGTACCAGCTTTTACCTGTTCCAGCAACGCTTTCATATCTTCCTGTGCTACGTCATCTGCCTTAAATTTTCTTGCATAAGTTTCCACAGCATTCATTGCCAGTTTGTATACTTCCAGATTTACAATTTCATTCTCATCCTGACTCTCAGATACGGTTGCTACGAGTTTTGTTATATTCTCCCAATATGGAAGATAGGTTCCTTTATCAGATGCTTCCTGCACATTCAGTGTGATATCGCGGTTAAACTGTCCTATATCACGGTACATTTCAGCCATCGTATAATAACTGCTGTCTTCACCGCCATAAGTACATGCCGCCTCAAACCACTGAATCGCACTTTTCATTCTGGTTATCTGATTGTCTGAATTTTCTGTTTTTCCATAATCGTAGTAATACCAGTATAATTTTCCTATCTCAAAAGCAAGATCCCCATAATCGCTATTCTGCTGCAAAACAGTCAGATTACTGTTTATTTTCTTTTTGAATAATTCCTCTTCTTCCAATGAAAAGACCGCGTCATCCTTAAATGCCTCGATTATTCCAAAATACGCTTCCGAATTGCCCGGCAGAATATCTATTGCTTTGGCATAATAATCGATTTTTTCCTCATCTGTCGCAGATAATTCTGCCTGCTTGATGTTATTATCATAATCGCTGTTGTTCACATGAACCCTCATTCCTGTGCATACACACCCTGCAATCAGAAAAAATACAGCTGAACATGCTGTAATAAAAAAAACTTTCAGCTTATTTTTCTGTTTCTTTCGATACCCCTCGTCCATCTCATCATAATGATCCAACGCATATAACAATTCTGCACATGATTGATAACGGTCTTCCGGGTTTAACTGGGTACATTTTTGAATGATTGCTTCTAATCCACTGGACAACTGCGGATTCCAATATCGGATTGGATATATCTCATAAGGAGGTTCACATGGATTCTGTCCTGTGAGTAAATGGTATAGCGTCACGCCAAGACAATATACGTCTGTTCTGGCATCCGTCTGACCTTTTCCTCCAAACTGCTCCGGCGCAGCATATCCTTTTGTTCCAAGACTGACTGTATCTGCCAGATTCTGTTCTTTGTATTCCCTCGCAATACCAAAATCAATTAACTTGATATTTCCATTCGGCTGCAGCATAATGTTTGCCGGTTTCATATCCCGGTAGATAATTGGCGGATTCTGCGTATGCAAATAATCCAATACCCTGCATAGTTCCTTTGCCCACTCAATTACAACTTCCTGTGGCTGTGCACCTTCTTTACTCAATACACTGCTTAAGGTTTCTCCCTCAATGTAATCCATGACAACATAGATTACATTTTCTTTTTCGATAATGTCTACAATTCTTGGCAGTGACGGATAATCCAGTTTTTTCATCATGTTTGCTTCCGCCATTGCACTTGCAACTACAACTTCATTGTTCTTATCATAAGCTTTTCTCTCGATTTCTTTGATTGCCCACTGCTTATTCAGGTTTTTGTCCATCGCCAGGTAAACTTTTGACATTCCACCTTTTCCGATCAGCTTTAAAACCTCGTATTTTCCCTCAATAATTGTTCCTCTCTCAGCCAACTTTCATTTCCTCTTTTGCCTTATTTGAGTTTGATATAAATTGCAGAAATGTTATCCGTTTCCATCCGTTGTTTATTCCATTCGATCATTTCTCTCAATTTTTCTTTTATCTGCGCTTCATCAAGATTTTTATGCGGATTCAGTGACTCAGAAATTTCGTCTTCTGATAACATATGACGGAATCCATCTGAGCATAACAAAAGGGCTGTGCCATGCGCCAGCCTTCCATTCTCATATTGTGGTTCAAAAAATTCATTCACACCGATACACTGAAGAAGCACGTTTCTGCGATTATCCTTTTTAGCTTCCTCTATTGTCATATTCCCACGTTTTATTTCTCGCGCAATGAATGTATGATCCTCGGTCAGCTGCTGCAACGTATCCGATAATGTATAAATTCTGGTGTCTCCAACATGACAAAGCATATATTGTCCATCACTGTTTAATAAAACCGCACTTATTGTTGTTCCAAGCTGAATCTGGTTTTCTTTTCCATACCTGATCAGTCTGCCATTTATTTCTTCCAAAAGACTCTGCCACTGTTGTCTTATTCCTTCATCCCCAACATGCATTTCGTTCTTTATGTAAACCTGTTCAAACCAGTCTGAAAAAGCCCTGACGACCGTTGCACTGGCAAGCTCCCCTTTTTCCATGCCACCCATGCCATCACAAATTGCGATCAGAAGTGTCTCTCCATGTTCCTCAGAACATCCTTTTAATAACAGACTGTCCTGATTGGTCTTCTTTTTTATCCCAACGTCTGTATCATATGCAATATAAAATTTCTTCAACTTTTTCCCCCTGTTTTTCTTTACAATTATTCTTTTTATTATATTATTCTCCTACAATTCACACCATATAATCTGATGTAATTTGGGTAAAATATTTACATTTTTTCTACACGCAAAAAAGACACCATTCTCTAAATGGTGTCCTTTCTAAAATAACAACTCTTTTATCTCTTATATTCTTCTATCACACATTCATGTGCTTTACTTTTCTTATCATAATTAATGCCTACTAAAAGTATATTTCCAGTGTACTGCAACAATGATTCAGGATACTTTTTGTCCTTTATCTGTTGTAACGCTGTATGTGCACTTTTATTCCATTTTAATTCGACTACGAGTGCAGGATAATCTACTCTGTATTCCTCTTTCGGTATAAATACAAAATCTGAAAACCCTCTCCCTGTCGGTAATTCCCGAATTGGTTTAAAATAATATTTCATGGCGCTTAAGTACGCAATTGTCAAAACACTGCTCAATGAATTTTCATTATGATATTGAATTGCTGACGCATACTCCATATGAATCTGTTCGATATAATCTGCAACCAGCGTTTCCTCTCTATCAAGAGTAGCCTCTAACAACTGCTCGGATTGATATTCAAACTCCTGCAGTTCATTCCATTTCGTTTTCTTTGCTGCCGCTAAAAGTTCCTGCCGTATCTCCTCATTTGGAATAAATGCGCACTGTTTTCTCTGGTCATATGCCAGATATCCAAGGTGGATCAGGTAAGTTATCACATCATCCCTGCTAGAAAAGCTTACCGTATCGTTTTGAAATGTTCCGGTATCTACTTCTACTGTCGAACCTGAAACCATCTCTATGATCGCCTGTTTTAACCCATCAAAATCCATGTTGATCAGTGGAACCACAACCTCATATGTTCCGGTCTGCGACCAGTAGCTTTGGAAATTTCCGCGCAGCATGACACTGACAACTGCCTTCGGATTATAAACCTGCTGATTTTCCAGCACGTATCCATCATACCACCTTTTTACCTCTGCAAAATCTTTATGATATTTATCACAGAGTTTTTCAACTTCCAGCTCCGTAAACCCAATATAAGAAACCAGTGCCCCGGCATCTAACATTGTAAATTCATCAAAATTGTTGAGTGCAGATTGCGTTTTCATTTTCTTGATTGGCAAAATTCCTGTCAGATACGCCAGACTGATAAATCTGGTAGGTTCTGTTCCCTTGAACATTCCACGCAGAAAATTAATGTAATTTTCCTGCTCGTCCCTGTTATTTGCCTCGTCACGAATCAAAATATCCCATTCATCAATGATTACAATGAATTTATTTCCGGTCACAGTATAGATTTCTGACATTGCTTCCGGCAAAGATACCGTTTCTTCCGAAATAATATCCGGATATTTTTCTTTTAATTCTGCTATGACACTTTTTTCAATATAAGAAACAACTCCTGCTGCTCCCTTCGCTGGAGCAAGGCACCACTGAATATCAAGATGTATGACATCATATTTGTTCAGATGCTGTCTAAAATCCCCTGCATGGCTAATTTCATAATCTGCAAATATATCTGCTGAATCGCAGCCTTTGCTGTAATAAGCTGTAAGCATATCCGCTGTGACAGACTTTCCAAAACGACGCGGTCTGCTGTTGCAGATAAACGCCTGCTTTGTATTGATCACTTTATTGGTATACGCAAGCAAACCTGTTTTATCAATATAAATTTCTGAATTTAACGCTGTCTCAAATGCACTGTAATCAGGATTAAGAAATCGTCCCATGTGTCATGCTCCCTCTGTATTGTCTATTTCCGTGTCTTTCAATGATTCGTATGTCAATTATACAATTTGCTGTTTTTCTTTTCAAGGTGAACTATGATATTGTCATTTCCTTTTCACGATTTTCATTGTACATTACAGACGTTCTATTTCGAGTTAACTCTGTCCCAAAATGTCCCTTTATCTCTATCATATTAACATGGGGTAATCCTGATCTTTTCCCCGACTTCAGCATTTTCATATTTTTCTTTTCCTATATAAAAAATACTTGCATATCCCGATGTACTGTCTCTTCCTTCCACCGGATAATGATATATCATGCATGAATCATCCGATGCTCCTGCATCCCTGCTTTCTGCCTTAATCGGAATTTTTCTATCTACAAATATCTCAATGTAATGACTTCTTTTAGCAATTCGATAATTCGATATATTTATGACTGCCGTTAAAATAAAGAAAAAAATGAGCAAAACCATGGCAATATCAATTGCATATGACATGGCAGGTAATATATAAGAACAATTACTGCATATCTAATTGTCATCTGTTTGTAGCAAGCCATTCTTCTCTTGTCGCATATTTTCACTATGTATAATTCATTTCCGTGTCAAGAGCACAATAGATATACATACTATAATGGTCAAGACCAAAGTATCCGGATGCTTCCGAACTGAGAAAGGTGGCAAAGATTATCTAAAAATCATGTCCTATGTAGGCACGGCACAGAAACAGGGATACAATGCTGAAGCAATCAAAAATGCGATCACAGGTCACCCTGAACTGTTCCTATTGGTAATATATTCATTCTTCTTTTTTCTCCTTTTCATGATTATTTTAAAATGCATTTTACAAATTGGCCGTTCTATATATATACATATAAATAGTACAAAACATAACAATACATTTATCCAAAACAAAATTTTGCTGCTCGTTTTCAATAAAGCTGCTAAATAAATACATTCAAATATAAAAAACAACATTTTTATCCAGAAAAACTTTATACGAAACTTCTTTCCATCACGATATAATTGCCAACATTCATTTGCAGAAAGTTTCAATGCATTTTCCTTTATAAAAAGTTTTTCGGTATAATTTAATGAATAATTCACAACCCAGATTGCGGCTACCAGCCCCATTAACACACTTATGCAAGCTAACATTCCACTCGGCAAATGATAACTTGCTTTTCCAAGTACTGGATACAAAAAAATGCCTATAATACCTCCATAATATCCACCTTTTCTTGCTCCTTTCTCTGCATTTTTTGATGTTTCTCCACCATCAATACAATAAACACACTCGTCTCTAAAATCATAATAATACAATATTTTTTTTCTTCTATTATTACATATCAATACATACTTTCTCATCATATCTCCATTACTTTAATCATTTTTTCTTTGAATTTCGTAAATGCGCCATAGTGGGTACCTACTATGACGCATTTACAAAATGAAAACCCTTTTTTCTACGTATTGCACAAAAACTACAATCCTTTAGGAGGATTGGTGAACTCTGTAATCGGATGCTTTGCGACAATGGAGAAGCCTTCCATAAGAAGCCTGTATTGTTGAGGTGTTATTTCAAGAGCTTCTGATGTATTTCGAGGACAGCTGTATGCACCTACTTCCAGTCTCTTATATAAGAGAAGAAATCCATCGCCTTCCCAGAGCAGCCCCTTGATTCGATTATTCTTCTTTCCACAGAACAGGAACAGAGTATCCTTACTTATTCCGTGGTTTGCCAACCATTCTTTTGTCTTAAGGCCTGAATGCTGACAATCGCGAATCATCCCTGCCCAGTATTGTAGTTTTGCTTAATCAATTTCGTCCACTCAAAATATCTGCCTCCTATTGAGAAATTCGCAAAATTCGTCACGAAAAACACGAATTTTGCTACAGATATTTTATGACGGATGAATGCTTATTTTAAAGGTACTCACTATGGAGCGTTTACTTTTATATTTCTCTCAAATAATTTTTTTAAATTCTTTCCTATATTTGCGATTTTTCCATGAATAATTCAGGCTAATTTTTATAAACCAATAGAATTAAGATCTACATGATAAGATTCGTAATTTTTTCCACTATAATATACTCTGACATTTTCTCCCTGATAATCTCTTTGAGGTTCCCCCCACTGCCCTCTGGATGCAAAAATATGTATTTTCCCATCCGGTGCATCATATCGGCATAACACTGTATACCCCATAAATGCTCTGTTTTTTTCATCAACCGGAGTTTTAAACTGCTCACTTAAACTATCTGTAACTTTCAAAAACATTGGCTTTACAATACTGTTAACCTTTATTCTTCCCACAAGTTCCACCCCACAGGTTACCGCATTTATATAATTTCCTTCTTTCAGTAAAGCACGTTCTTTTCCTCTACTATCAAACTTAAACTTATGTAAAACTGCCGAATCCGGCAAAATAGAACTTGTATCTACATAATACTTCTTTGGATTTTTCAAATCGACATAAATCTTTAATTGCTTCTCTTTAATTAAAGCCGATGGATTATATAAAAGTGACTTGCTTTTAAACAGATATTCTTTCCCATTTGCTTCCACATATTTACATACAACAAAATAGGGATTCATTGAAATACGGTCTATCTGTACTTTCTGATATACATTTACATCAATATCGACAATATCTGCGTAAATATATTTTCCATTTGCAATTAATTTTTCTTTTTTTCCTTTTTTCGTAGTATAAATTATCATGCAAATTATTCCAACGATTAAAAAAACTGCCAGAACGCTGCCAAAGATAATTGAAAACAACCACAAAGATGGGACTATGAAACACAAAATCAGACTACCTAAAACACCCAAAGTTCCTATACATAAAAATATAATACCTAGCTTTTTTAATAAGCTTGCACCGTTTTCCATGATGTCGTTATTCCTTTTCCTTTATTTTTCTTTTTTCAAATTAAAAACCAAACCTAATACTCCAAATAACATAATACCAATTGGTATTGCAATGGGAACAATAATCGTAGTAGGTTTTATGTCCCTGTTATTGGTATAAATATACGGATTCTCTGGATCAACCCATAATGTTATTTTTGTTCCTTCTGGTACAGGATCTGATGTTAGATTATGTATAGTTGTTTGTATTTTTTTATCTTCAACAACATACTCAACAACTTGATTATAACGATAACTTTGACCATAATCACTGTCAGATTTCAAATCTGATTTATTATCAATAACAATTGCTTCGACCTCTAACGTACATACCTCCGCACTCTGCTTTATTGAAGGTATACCAACCAGAAGTGTGAATACAAGCATTGCTATTCCACCTATCAAAAAAATAAAACTAACAATTATATTTTTTGAATTCATCTTTTTTTTCATGTTAACCACCATTTACTCTTTTTGAATTTACTGCATTTTACTCATAAAATACAAATTTTTCATTTGCAAATTCTATTTGAGTTTCATCTTACCTGTACGCAGTTGCTATTTTTCATTATTTGCCTTTTAAACTTATCCTTACTTTTCCACCTATTACCGCATCATCATACTGCTCTTGTGTTAAATAATAGATACTCTCATACCCAATTGTTGTATCTCTTCCAACAATCGGATAAAAATTGCTATCTGTTCCATCATTTGAAGACGGTAATGCTTCAATGTATGCAGATACCTGCACACCATTCATCATTTCTTCTATCTCTGTCTTCAATCTTTTGCATATGCGGGTTGAAACATACTCATCAAAAACATAATGCCCCTCTTTTTATATCTCAGCTTTAAAGATGCAGTCAGGATCAGATACCGGATAACATTTTATAGTAAAGGTATCATTCGTCAGTGTTCCCCCACGTCCTCCCAGTGAAATGATTTCAAAGTCTTCATTGTATTTTTCCTTTAATACTTTTTTCGCAATGCGAACCTCGCTTTTTGTTGAATCAAAAATTCCAGCACACCCACTTTGTCCTATCATAAGACATACCATGACCATAATTACTGTGATTCTTCTCAAGTTTCTCATAATACTGCACCTCACCCTTCATATATCAAGCGATAACGTCCTGACGCTGTTCGTAGTTAGTGTCTGCTGACCAAGCAGTTATTTGCAGCTTTCGACTCTTATATCAGTTCCAATCATGTAAAAATCGGAACTGATAATGATTCCTATGGCAATTATACAATTTGCCGTTTTTCTTTTCAAGGTGAACTATGTGTAGTCCTGCGAATCTATGCAACCATCCTTCCCAATCCTTCCGCTGCACTCGCATACCTCTCCTGTCTCAGTGTTTTTCTTATTCTCTAATGCTTTTTTGTTTCAAACTTTACTCCTGATTTTTCGGATACAGTTCGTTTAAAATCATCAAAACCTTCATCAAAAAGTTGTAAATTTCTTCTTGCCTGCAATTATCTCTCATGTTACAATGACAGAAAGCATATTTTACAAAATCTTTATGGTGCATTTGCCATCTATATTCTGGAAACGGCTGATTATCTCTGATAATCTCCGTAATTCATTCGTATCTATGCTTTCAATTACCCATTAACTAATTTAAAAGCAGGAGACGGATATCAGAAATATAGATTTCTCCTGCCTGGACAGTTTTCCAACTGCCCCGCCGATCTCAGGAGGAATCATTTATGGCAAAACGAAAAAGAAAACTACAAAACACAAAGAAAACTTTCACAGTTAAAGTTCCTGCAGCCAACCGGAATTATAAAGACACCGTTTTTCGGATGTTATTTTCCAACCGTAAGAACCTGCTTTCACTCTACAACGCAGTAAATCAGAGAGATTATAAAAATCCTGATGACTTGGAAATCGTCACATTAGAAAATGCAATTTACATGGGTATGAAAAATGACCTCGCATTTATCATTGATACTAATTTATATCTGTACGAGCACCAGTCAACCTACAATCCAAATATCCCTCTTCGGGATTTATTCTATATCAGTAACGAATATCAGAAACTCGTGGATAAGAAATCTCTCTATTCTTCTACTTTGCAAAAAATTCCTGCTCCGAATTTTATTGAGTTTTATAATGGTTCAACGATATTATCCGACTGCACTGAACTTAAGCTTTCTTCAGCATTTGAAAATCTGTCAGGCGAACCAAAGCTTGAATTGACTGTCACTGTATTAAATGTAAACGAAGGACATAATGCTGAATTGATGCAGCATTGCAGCACTTTGAAAGAATACGCGCAATATGTCGCCAGAGTACGGCACTATGCTGCCAACATGTCTCTGAATCAGGCTGTAGAATGTGCTGTTGACGAATGCATAAAGGAAGGGATTCTTGCAGAATTTCTTTCCAAAAATCGTGCGGAGGTTATCAGTATGAGTATTTTTGAATATGATAAAGAATTGGAAGAGAAGAAATTGCGAAAGGCTGAGTATGAAGCCGGTTTTTCTGATGGTGAAAAATCCGGACATGAAACCGGATTTTCCGAAGGACAAAACCATGCTGCAATTGAAACTGCCAGAAGGATGCTGCAATCGAACAAATTTACTATAGAAGAGATTGCAAAATTTTCAGGTTTATCTCAACAGGAAGTAGAAACTATTTCTTCTGACACATAAAAGGAAACAAGCCGCCACAAATGTGGCGGCTGAATCAATGATACACTATATTTTATCCATATTTTGCTCTCTGTTTTTCTTCTTTTCTCCCTTGCCATCAATGCATATCATATGGAAAAGATATTACGAAGCTTTCACCTGAAACGAAGGATCTTCCTCGATCAATTCAATAAATGCTTCTGCGACATCCGGATCAAACTGCGTGCCTTTTCCTTTTTCTAATTCCCCGATCGCATACTCCACGCTTAAGGCATCCTTATAAGCCCTCCGGGACACCATTGCATCAAAGCTGTCACACACTGCAAGGATCCTGCCTAAAAGCGGGATGTCCGTTCCCTTGACACCGCCCGGATAGCCTTTTCCATCATAGCGTTCATGATGGGATAAAACCGCCGGAATGACATAGTTCATATTCGGGAGGAAATGGATCATCTCAATGGAATTCTCCACATGAGTTTTCATTACATCGTATTCCTCATCTGTCAGTTTGCCCTTCTTCTTTAAGATGCTTTCCGGGATACCGATTTTTCCGATATCATGGAGCAGACCTGCCACTTTTGCAGTCTGGATATCATCCTTTGGAAGCCCCATTTTTGCTGCAAGCTTCATCGCATACCCGGAAACATTCTCAGAGTGTTCAAAGGTGAACGAATCCTTGGCATCAACTGCTGCCATCAGCGCAAAAATCGTCGGCGTTACCTGCTCATAACCTTTCTCCCTGCTCTGTTCCTGTCCCTCAAAACTTTTCTCGTAAATCTCGATACGGTTTTTACCATTTCCTTTTGCATAGAAGGCTGCCCGTCTTGCCTGGCGGAATAATTTTCCTGCACTTTCTGCCATGTTTTTGTCCCATGCGATTCCAATGCTGAACGTAATCGGCTGGATGACTTTTGGCTTATCTTCTTTCTGTTCTAATATCGTATTCTGTATTAGCCGCGCAAACGACAATAGTATTTCTTTTCTGTTTTCTTCCGCAATAATAAGAAATTCATTGGAACCGACACGGAATACCGACATTTTCTCACTGCAGAGGTTCTGCACCTGGGATGCGCTCCACTTCAGGATCCGGTCTCCGGTCTCCTCGCCGTACAGATCATTGTATAACTTAAAGTTATCCATATCCAGATATATCATTCCTGTCGGATGTTCCTTTATATCCAGATTTTTCATAAATTCACTGCAATAGCTGCGGTTATACAGACCTGTCAGTTCATCATGAATGGACACCTGATATACTTTTTCATAGGCACTGATATTTTTTAATGCGCCGGATACACTGTTCCCGATCTGCCGGATACAGTCCGCCTCATCATAGATCAGCCTGTTTTTTCTGTGAAGCTCCACATATAAAAATCCATAAATTTTATCGTCATACTTAAAAACTGCGATCTCCGGTTTTTTATGAATGCCGCCGGTGCCGCAGAATGACCTCAGCCTTGCCTCCTCCTCTGTGTCCAGCACCCGGTCTCCGTCTGCCGTACACTCCACAAAATGGTCATCTCTTTTTTCAAAAATACGTGCACACGAGTCCGGTACCGCCGAACTGACGGTGCTTCGGATTCTCTGGTACAGTTCTTTTTTATTCAGGATTGAAGCCGCCATATCCTGAAATTCCACAAGGCTCTCCACAATGTGCTTTTTCTTCTGGTACAGGATACGCTCCAGCCATTTTCTGGCATAGCTCATGACCAGCACCATCCAGAGGCACTGCAGAACGACAAACACTGTGATAAACTGTCTGGTAAAGCTGTCCGTCTGGCCAATCACATGGTCAATGTTTGGCTCCAAAATAATCATTGGAAGAAACGCTACAACTACTGCGATCAAATATACGGCACCTGTTGTCGCACGCATGGAAAATGAGAACAGATACTGTTTATAAATAATGTATACAAAACAGACCGCCATTCCCACTCCGCCAAGGGTATCGAATGGGAAATCACCGCTCCATGGCATCACGCACAGAATATTTCCACCCATGATGAGCAGTGTTCCTATTAATAATGGGACGAGTTTTTTCCGGTACTCTAATTGTTCCCCGATTTTTTTGTGGGCAAGCAGCGTTACATACACTAACAGAAATATCTCTGCTGCTGCCAGCAACCAGATGCCTGTTTTTGCATGATAATGGTAGGATATACCGCCATTCGCCATGATCTGCACTTCCGGCGGTGGGAGAATACAACCGGTAAAAACATTCAACAGGACAGCTGATACTGTCACAGCCATACAGCCATACAGAAATCTGTCCTTTCCCCGGATGTCAAGATAATGGAACAAAAATCCATATATCAGTATCGGGATCGTAAAAAGTCCCATCAGTGATACATGATACCAGAACTGTATCCCCGGGCTGATCTGCAGTCTCATGAGCACAGCGCCGCCTGTCCAGGACAATAATGCCGACAGTATTGCCTTGAGATCTCTTACTTCTGATGATTTCTCTGCAACATTCAGAAAACAGAATAGTAAAAACAGATAGCATATGAGTGCAGCCATTGGAATACCAATATATATATTTTTGATCAACACCAGATTCATGAAATGTTCCATTTTTCATTCTCCTTCGTGTGAAATATCATATTTCCATACGCGGTCTGCCGTCAGATACTGTCTCTGTACGCAGACATATATCATTATGTTACCATATTTTTACATTTCATACAAGAATCTGCACGCTTGTCCATTTCCGGTTCGGATCTGTCCCTGTTCCGTTTCAGTTTCCCTGCCGGAAGCTGTTTTTCTCCTTCGTAAGTTCCAGCATAAGCATAAGCACACTCCATTTCCGGTTCGATGGTGTAAGGACTGCTTTATAGTCAACCGGGATCTGTTTCCGGCGCAGTTCAAACAGTATTTTGTCAAAATGCTTTTCATTCACACCGCAGAATACCATAAGGCTCTCCTGTGGTGCGCTGCCGGTAAATGGTGCTGTGAGCACGTTCTTTTTTCCCTCTGCGAGATCCCCGATACTCTGCCGTAAATCTGCGGCTTTGATCTCCTCCAGACGGATTTTCATTGGCGCAAGCAGCTGTTTTACCGCTTCTTTTTCTTTTACCTGATAGATTAATATTTTTTCCATGTTTTTCTCTCCAGACCTAAGAAAAGCCAAACACAAAATATGTCTGGCTTTTTCTTTCATTCTATCATTTTTTATAACACTTCTTCAATAATTTTCTTTAAAGTGTCGGCAGAACTTTTCAGTTTGTCTGTTTCCTCCTCATCGAGAGCGATCGGAATCCGGTTTTCCACACCGTGTGCTCCCACGATTGCCGGCATGCTTAAGGAAATATCGGAAATCCCAAATTCTCCGTGCATCAGATTCGATACCGGTAAAATGGATTTTTCGTCGCGGATGATCGCCTCGCAGATTCTGCGCACTGCCATTGCAACTCCAAAGTAGGTCGCCTTTTTCTTTGCAATGATCTCGTAAGCACTGTTTTTTACATTCTCTGCAATACGCTCGGTCGCTTCGTCATGGTTGAAGTGTCCGCGCATCTCGCAGAATGTATTGATCGGCACACCCGAAACAGTGGCGCTGCTCCATGCTGCAAGCTCGCTGTCGCCGTGTTCGCCGATGATGAATGCGTGTACACTCCGGCTGTCCACATTCAGATGCTCTCCAAGGTTGTATTTTAATCTTGCAGTATCTAACACCGTTCCGGAGCCAAGCACCCGGTTTTCCGGGAAACCAGACAATTTCAATGCCGTGTAGGTCAGGATATCCACCGGATTGGAAACGATCAGCAGGATTCCTCCGCAGTTTCTTTTTGCAATTTCCGGAATGATGGATTTGAAAATACCAACATTTTTCTGGACAAGGTCTAATCTTGTCTCATCCGGTTTCTGATTGGCGCCTGCTGTCACGATGATGATCGCTGCATCCACAATATCATCATAATCTCCGGCATAGATTTTCATTGGTCTTGCAAAAGGAAGTCCATGGCTGATGTCCAGCGCCTCTCCCTCTGCCCTGTTTTTATCAGCATCGATCAGAACCATCTCGGAAAACAGACCGCTTTCCATTAATGCAAATGCTGTTGCAGATCCTACAAAACCGCATCCGATCATTGCCACTTTTCTCTGATTTACGCTTGTTTCACTCATATTTTCGTCCTCTCTTTCTTTTTTCTGAAATATCTCCTGTAAGTGGAGACAATCGCAGAATTTTACTGTTATTCCAGGATTCTTCCGTCCGTAGAAATGGTCACTACCTGCCATGGAATGAATTTTCCACTGTTCTGCAATGCTTTTTTCGCAGCCATCTCAATTCCGCCACAGCAAGGCACTTCCATACGTGTTATTGTAACAGATTTGATGTCATTGTTTTTGATAATTTCTGTCAACTTCTCAGAATAGTCCACATCATCTAACTTTGGACACCCGATCAGTGTCACATGGCTGCGGATGAATTTACGGTGGAAATCTCCGTAGGCGTATGCGCTGCAGTCCGCTGCGATCAGCAGCTTTGCGCCGTCAAAGTATGGCGCACGGACCGGTGCAAGCTTGATCTGTACCGGCCACTGTGTCAGTTCGGAACGGATTTCTCCTGCCGCCTGCAGCTCTGCGCTTCTGTCTGCATCTGCCTCTCTCCGGATGGCTCTCGCCTGACTTCCCGGACATCCGCATGGTGTCTTTGCCGCCTCTTTGCTCTTTTTATGTTCTTCCACTGCCTTCTCATCATAAGCTGCTGCCTCACGCTCCACAAAATGGATCGCATCTACCGGACAGGCCGGCAGACAGTCGCCGAGACCGTCACAATAATCATCGCGCATAAGCTTCGCTTTTCCATTCACCATTGCGATTGCTCCTTCATGGCATGCCTCTGCGCAAAGACCACATCCTACACATGCTTCCTCGTCGATCTCTATAATTCTTCTTACCATCTTTCATTCCTCCTGTTGTCTGCATATCTATTATTTGTTTCATTTGACTTTCTATGTGCATACTAATATAATAAAGAAAATTTTTCCGTTGTTTTTACAACGTAATTATGTTTTATTCTACGAACATACATTTGAAGGGAGTTTCTATGACAAACGACGATCTGCTTTTATTACAGACCTCTGTATTCACAGGGATCGCAACCGATGAGATCAGGGACATGCTCTCCTGCCTCTCTGCACGGGAGACGACATTTATCAAAGACGAGATCATTTTTTCCTATGGGGAAACCATCACAGGCATCGGCATTGTGCTGGAGGGGAGTGTACACATTGTAAAAGAGGACTTCTGGGGCAATGCCAACCTGATGGCAGAATGTGCCCCGGGCGATATTTTCGGGGAAGCCTATGCGATCAATTCCACTGAACCGCTGGAAATGAATATTTTTGCTGCTTCCACCTGCCGCATTTTGTTTCTGGAGGTCTCTAAGATTCTGACGGTCTGCCCATCTGCCTGTGCGTTTCACAACCGGCTGATCCGCAATCTTCTAACGTTAGTGTCCCGGAAAAATTTCCAGTTAAACCGCAAGTTAGAACATATGTCCAAGCGCACCACCAGAGAGAAACTGCTCTCCTACCTGTCCATGGAGTCAAAAAAAGCCAATGCTTCAACCTTTACCATTCCATTCAACCGCCAGCAGCTTGCCGACTATCTCTCTGTCGACCGCTCTGCCATGTCCAATGAATTGTGCAAATTGAGAGATGCCGGCATTTTGGAATTCAACAAAAATACCTTCACGATTTTTGAGAAAAACGATTAAAAGAAACGCTATGATGCTATTTCCTGCACCATAGCGTTTTTTCAGATTCCATTCTCCTTCAGGTAATCCACCCAGATTCCATATTTTGAACCATACAGATGAATGTCGTCGAACGTCAGACTGCTCTTTAAGTTGCCTTCCTCATCGCATACGACCTGATTCATGTCAAGGTAAAAGATATTTTTTCCGTCTGCGAGTGCAGCGATCCGCTCATTCCGCTGCTCGATCCCCACATTGTTAAAAATCGGATCTTTATCACTTTTTTCTTTTGCAACCTTCATGATCCCCTGAACGAAGATTACAGCGTCCGGCTGCAGTTCCCGGAATTTTTCCACAGAATCCTCATAGGCTGTCATGAAGCCATCCAGCGTTCCCCTTCCCATCTCATTGATTCCGATCTGGAAATAGATTTTCCCGTATTTTTTTGCCTTAAGCGCTTCCTCTAATGTCACTTTTTCCCCGTCCACTTCACAGAACTTTTCTGTCCAGAGGTTGTATACATTCATGCCGACGGTCGCATAAAAAGTGCTGTCATCGAGTCCGCCGTAATCATGAAGTCCCACGGTTCTCGAATCACCGATAAACACTGCGTCTGAGAAGTACCCGGCGTCCACCGGGTGAAAGCTTCTTACTTCCTCCTGCTCTGTCTCAGCCACTGCCTCCGTTTCTACCATACTCTCCGTTCCCGCTACGGCAGGTTCTGTGCTCTCAGTCGCGGATATCTGCTCCTCATCTCTTCTCAGTTCTGCCAGATGTTCCCATTTATCCCAGAGTGACTCATAGTCGCTGCTCCATGGGTAAATCCCATCGTGTATGCCCTGCATGACCAGAACAAAGTACGGTGTTTTTACCGGATCGACCGTATAACGGCTGTAAATCGTATCTTTTCCCAGAAATCCTATCGCTGACAGGATTGCCCAGCCAGCTAAAATCAGAATGGTGATTTTGCAATATCTGATTTTTTTCATTTCTGCTCCTTCCTGTTATCTAAAAATTAAAGTATAAAAATGGATTGTTTGCAGATACCGCAAGGTAGTACATGCTGAGTGCAAAGATCACCGCAATTGCCAGCGTACCGAGCATCCCCCGCTTTATTCTTCCATAAATCACCGCCGGAACCGGAGTTGCAAAAAGAACTCCCATCGCCAGCAGGCTGTCATAATCTTTCAGATATTTGATGTAATCCATGGAATTGACCATGCCGGTATGTGCATTCACAAACGGAAACATACGTGTCAGATAAATTCCAAGCTGATGCACATCCGTGATCGTAAATGCCATCCATGTCACAGGCACAAACAGCAACAGATAGACATGTCCGATCACTTTGCTTTTCTGTAAAAACGGAAGCAAAAACAATTTTTCCAGAAATAAAGCCCCGAGCAGCATGCCACCCCAGATCAGAAAATTATATCCTGCCCCATGCCACAGTGCCGTCAGTGTCCACACAGCAAAAAGGTTGAACATCGTCCGCAGTCTGCCTTTCCGGCTTCCTCCGAGCGGAATGTATACATAATCGCGGAACCACCGTCCCAGTGTAATGTGCCAGCGGCGCCAGAACTCCGTCACCGATTTTGAGATATATGGAAAACGGAAGTTTACCGGAATCTGGAATCCTAACATTTTTCCGAGTCCGATCGCCATCATCGAATATCCAGCGAAATCAAAATACAGCTCCATGGAATATGCGACCGCACCCAGCCACGCCAACGGCGTTGAGATACTGTTAAACCCGATCGTCTGCACGTTGTTCCACAACATTCCCACCCGGTCAGCGATAATGACTTTGGATCCGAGTCCGATCACAAGGATACGGATGCCACTCTCAAAATCCCGTGCTGTCACCGTCCTTCTTTTCAGGCAGCTGCTCACCTCGGTATAGTTTACGATCGGTCCGGCGATCAGCTGTGGAAACATCGTCAGATAGGTTCCAAGGTTGACATAAGATTTTTCTGCCGGGACAATGCCACGGTACACATCGATCACATACGCTGCGATCTGGAAAGTGTAAAAACTGATCCCCAGCGGCAGCTTCGTGGTCAGACCGCTGTATTTAAAGAAAAAGAGCATTCCGAAATCGTAGCAAAGCGCCAGAACAAGCAGTACTGCCTGTCTTCTGCCTCTTCCGTCCTCCGGTGTCTTATACATGCTGCGTGCGATCACATAGTTCACCGTAACTGACGCTAACAGCAACAGGACATACTGTGCCTCTCCATAGGTGTAGAAGGCAATGCTCCCCAAAAAGAGTACTGCATTGCGGAACTTCTTCGGTGTGATAAAATATATGATTAAAAAAGCCGGCAGAAACCGGAACAAAAATTCAAAACTGCTAAATACCATACGTAATTCTTTCTCTCATTCTCCTGCTTGTACTGCACGGTCAACGTACTTTTCTGCAGAAACTCTACCTGTTTTTCACAAAAAATACCTGCCTGTTTCCTTTTCTTATTATATGCACAGACTGTTGTTATTATAGATGAAAAAAATAAATATTACCATATGATTAATTTTAAAAATATATTAAATCCATGCTATTTTGTAACTTTTCTGTAATGATTAGGCACGGACGCTGCTTTTCTCAGATTTTCCGGAAACCATGTTACTGTTTTCCCTGCAGAAATGCTTCGATCTCCCCGATAAAATACAGTGAGCCGAATGCCACTGTCTTTTCTGTGGATGATTTTGAGAAATCCGGCAACACATCCGCAAGGTTCTGATACGCCTCCGCCGGGATTCCTTTTTCCCGGATGCAGTCTGCGAGCGCCTCTCCCTGCAATGCCCTCTCACTCTCCACAGTCACTGTCTTAAAATCCAGTGCCAGCGGAAGAAGTTCCCGGATCATCTCCCCATAATCTTTATCCGCCATGACACCCATGATAAAATGGAATTTTTCATCCGGATACATTGTCTCCAGACTTTTTTTCAGCGCCTCCACACCGTTACTGTTATGCGCACCGTCCATCAGGAAAAACGGATCATTGCTCACAAGTTCCATGCGTCCCATCCACTGTGTCCGGTCGATCCCTTCCCGGATCGCATACTGCAAAGCTTTCCGTTCCGGCACATTCTTTTTTCCTGCAAAATATTTTTCAAAAAATAATTCTGCTGCAAGCATTGCCGCCACGGCATTTTCATACTGGTGCACACCGAGCATTTTCATTGTGACAGCATTGTATCCAGCGTATGAAAAACACTGTTTTCCGTCCTTTTGTGGCAGGATCCTGATCTCATCTAAGTTTATGACTTTTGTAGTTTCGATATCTGCACGCTCTGCGGCTTTGTTTAACACGTCCATCGCTTCTTTTTCCTGGCTCTCTAACACAAGCGCTGTGCCGTGCTTGATAATTCCTGCTTTCTCTGCTGCAATTTTGGCGAGTGTGTCACCGAGGATCGCCATATGGTCAAAACCGATTTTTGCAATGACGGTCACATCCGGCACTCCGCAGGCATTCGTGGAATCATACGTTCCGCCAAGTCCTGTCTCCAAAATCACAACATCACACTTTTGTTCCTTAAAATAAAGCAATGCCATTGCAAGACAGTAATCAAACATTGTCGGATAAATGCCAAAATCCATAGAGAGAAGCCTGTTTCCAAGGCGCATGGTATCCTCTTTTGAGATCATATCTCCCTGCACCTGGATGCGCTCCCTGAAATCCACCAGATGTGGAGAAGTAAACATCCCGGTTTTCAATCCTGCACATTCGAAAACAGAGCGCAAAAAAGCAGAGACGGAGCCTTTGCCGTTCGTCCCTGCTATGTGTATGATGCGTAAATCTTTCTCCGGGTGTCCTAACTGCTCTAACATTATCTTTGAGATCTCGACACCCTTTAAGTTTCCAAATCTTCTTTTATTTTCAATCGCTGTTACTGTTTCTTCGTATGTTAATGTCTGCATCTGACTATACTGCCATGATCACGCCGCCGTCGTTGGCATACATGCTGCTGACACCTGCGGTATTGATGATGATGATCTTTTTGAACTTCGCAATCTTCTCGATTTTTTCCTTCACTGCTTTTGCCCTCTCCGGACAGTTACAGTGTGAGATCGCAAGAATACGGTTCTCACAGTCTTTTGTCTTTGAGATCATATCCTTCACCATGCGCTCAAGCGCCTTGTTCATGCCGCGCGCCTGACCTAACTGGCAGATTAATCCCTCCTTCGTTGAGCCCATAACAGGCTTGATATTTAATGAATTGGCAATAAATGCTTTCAGGTTGGAAAGTCTGCCATTCTTTCTCAATGTCTCTAATGTCTCCAATACAAAATAGGTGTTCATGGACTTGATGTACTCTTCCACCTTCTCCACAACCTCTTCAAAACCGCATCCGGCTTCCTCAAATTCCTGTATCTTCATGCCGATGAGAGTTTCACCGATGGACGCTGATCTCGAATTGAACACATAAATTTTCTTTGTATCTCCGTGCTCTTCCTCATATAGATTCTTTCCGAGCACTGCACTGTTGTAAGAGCCGCTTAAACCACCGGACAGGGTCACGACATAAACATGGTCTGCTTCGCCCTCATAAGCATCCATATACTGCTCCGGTGACGGGCAGGAGGACTTTGGTCCTTTCAGGCTCTCTCTGACTCTTCTCAAAAAGTCTGACTGATTAAAAGTGCTGTCATCTTTGATACGGCATCCGTCCACTTCCAACTCTAATGAAACGGTCTCATAATGTCCGTCCTGTTTTAATTCTTCCGGTAATTCCCCACAACTGTCGATTACAATCTTATACATAGTATCCTCCTTGTTTTCTAAATGTTATTCATTATTATATCAAAAGTTTCTTTTTTCTATTACATGTAGTATTGATTACTACGTAACATTAACACAAAAACTTTACTTTGTATAGAGGATATTATGTTTTTTATTAAAATTTTATAGTCAGCACGTTCTGGTCGGAATCTTCCAGATAATATAAAGATGTCAGTCCTTTGCAGTAATGCACGATCTTCTGTTTCGTGATAAAGTAGGCGAATGCCTGTTCATACAGCTCCCTGTCTGCAAACCTGACGGAGCAGAAACCATCTCCCTGCTCATAGGCAGCCCGATATACATTTCCGATACTGTCTGCATCCCATGTGTCAAAATAAAGATTTTCATGGACATAATAATTGTCTTTTACCGCCTGACACACCGGAACGATAATATCGTCATTCGGCTGGTGCGTTTTCTGTAATTCCCCAGTCGTAACTGCAAAATAATTATAATTGATAAAGGAATCCAGCCCCATTCCGTCACCGCTGTAGGTGGCATTTCCCCAGGTCGTATCAATATAGTAATACTCTCCATCCAGCTTTGCCAGATTCCATGCATGAGACTGTCCGTCTGCCGTTCCGGCCACCACTGCACAGGGAATGCCCAGTTTTTCCAAAAGATACTGCGTTGCTGCAGCGTATCCCTGACAAACCGTTTCCCCATTGACAAACACACTGATGATGTTCTGATTGTCCGGCGCACCTGTGCTATACGCAACATTCGAAGCCAGATAATCAAACACATATTTTGCTTTGTCATAATCCGGCGCTTGCGCATCGATCCCTGCCAAAATCTGACTGACTGTCTCATCGATCTGTGCCTGCATGTCCATCCGCTCGGCATCCGTCATGGTAAACTTTGGTGTAAAATGGAGATCCACCAGCTTTTCCCCTCTGGTATACTGCGTGTAAGTGTAGCCCGATACCCAGAACAGTCCGCCGTGATCCGCCATCACCGAAACATACGCCTGATGCAGGACTTCGTTGTCTAACGTGCTCAGCGCCACATCTTCTTTTTCATAGAGAATCGCATCATAAACCTCGTCGTACACAGTGCGTACTTCCTCCGGAAGCGTCTGATATGCATAACAGTCCACAGACTGCTTTTCAACGGATGGCTCTTCCTGCTTCTCTGTTTCCCCGGAAACTGCTGCCTGCTCAGTGTCCGTCTCCTGTTCTGTACTTTTTACTTCCGTGCCTTTTCCTTCTGCAATTTTCTCTTCCACATAATGGGTAATATTGGATAATTGATCCGTTGTCTGCTGACATCCCGAAAGCAGAATGAGTGCTGCACACGCCGCACTCCCTGCCACATAGGAAAAAAATTTTTTTCTCACCTGATTCTCCTGTCAAATGCATACTTCATGCTGTATGCATCTTTTTTTGCCTTTCAGCCAAAATAGGCGCTCACCAGATCCTTCAATGCCTGCTGGTCTGCTGCTGCCATCAGTTCTCTTGCAGAATGCATTGCAAGCAATGGGATTCCGATATCTACTGTTTTAACCGGAAGCAATGCAGATGCGATCGAACCTAATGTGCCGCCTCCTGCAAGATCTGAACGGTTCACAAATTTCTGATATGGGATCTGATCCTTCTCACAGATCTGCTGGATCACTGCGACCGCACCACAGTCTGTCGCATAGGACTGCGAGCATGCTTCCTTGATACAGAATCCTTTTCCAAGCACCGGCTTGTTGGTCAGATCCATCTTTCCGGCATAGTTTGGATGAAGTCCATGTGCCACATCCACAGATAAAATCATGCTGTTGTACAGTCTGTTCCACACCTCTTTTTCCAGTCCACACTCGGTCAGAATGCGCACCAGCATATCATGGAGCAGAATGGAACCGGCACCCTGTTTGGAACGGCTTCCAATCTCCTCGTGATCGAACAGTGCAATGAGATTCATGCCGTCCGCCCTGTCGCTGTCGATGATCGCAGACACCAGTGCAGAACAGGAATTTAAGTTATCGAGTCTGGATGCAGAGATAAACTCATCGTTTAATCCCACAAACTCCGGCTTTTCTTTATTATAAATGGTCAGCTCAAAATCCAGAATATCCTCTTTTTTCACAGCAAGCTCTTTTGCAAGAAAATCAAGGAAATAGTCTGCATCATCGGAAAGTCCGCAGATTGGGAGCAGTTCCGTCTGCTTATTTAATTCCACGCCCTTGTTCACCTCACGGTTCATGTGGATTGCAAGATTCGGGATGGTCATAAGATTTTTTTCAGACTGGAACGTGACCACTTTCGGTGTAAACACATCCCCACTGCGCACTGCAACACGTCCGGCTACCCCAAGCGGACGGTCGAGCCATGTATTTAAGATTGCGCCGCCGTAAACTTCCACATTCACCTGCGCATAGCCATTTGTCTGAATATCACAGGATGGCTTGATCCTTAGGCACGGAAAATCTGTGTGTGCTGCTGCAATGCGGATTGCAGGCTCTCTGTCACTCCAATTCTGCGGTAATGTGAATGCAAACAATGTCGTTTCATGATGATTTACCACATATTTTCCGCCTGCCTTTAAGTTCCATGCCGTACCATAATCCACCACTTCAAAACCGGCATCTGTCAGTCTTTTTTCACATGCACTCACTGCATGTGCCGGAGAAACTCCCTTTTCCAATAAATCAAATAAAATTTGTGTCTCTGTCATATCTGTTACCAACCTTTCCATCAAACCTCAGACTTTTTATCTGCGGCTGCAAATCTGTATCATTATTCCGTATTTTGCATTCGAAATCCTCTGTATTCTAGCATATTTTCTCTCATTTGTCATTTCAGTTATTTACAAGAAAACAAACCAATGATAAATTTATGTTGATACCATTTTCTTTTGGGAGGATTTTATGATTGCTTTAAAAATTGCCGAAGTCAAAGACTTTATGAATAAATTACTGTGCCAGGATGTGTTTGACCACTTTCTCATTCAGGAGGCTGTCATCACAACGAATGTATCCTGCCATATCGACGGCACGCTGCAAAAAGACTTCTACACCTTAGAAGAACTCGAAGAACAGAATCTCACCGGGCTTTCCTTTGTTCCGTATGGTCTTTTGCGCAGTTCCTGTTTCAACCTGATCAAAGGAAAGAAAACACCTTCCTATTTCAAGTTTTCCCTCCTGTTATCGCCGGAAAATCTCAAACGCACCCTCTCCCAGACCGGAAGTTCTTTCACGGAAAATGATATTTCCGCAGTGTTCTTAAATATCCGCTTCCAGAATGGAGAACTGACCGTGACCACGGGTATCTCCTACCGGATCTTCTCGACCGACAAAACGCTTGAGCACGAGTGGGACACACTCCTCAAACGCTTTCTGACGAAAAATCAGATTTCATTTGACGAATTGTAGCGTCTGGCTTCCCCCTCTCTCCCGGCTTTTGCCAAAGTGTAAAGCTATGGAATGGATAAAAGGGTTCCTTATAAAACTTTTGTGAGAATTGAGTGCATTTATCAGTGTTCACATTTTGACTTTAAGTTTATGTACATTCATCAATGGACAGTCCGCGCAATGTGTCCGTCTGGGCCACACTTCCTTTATCTGTATCTAGCGCAAGTAAATGCCGGAATCAGCATCCTTTATTGCAGGTCAAAAATCAAAAAAAAACCGAGTGATTTTTGACCTGCTCATCTGCTGATTTTCCGGCATGTAACTTGCGCACGATACAGATAAGAAGGAAGTGTGGCCGCAGACGAACACATTGTGCGGACTGTCCATTTCTGAATGAATATAAACAATCAAAAAAGTCAAAATGTGAACACTGATAAAGCCGCAATTCGAGCAAGTTTTATAAGGAACCCTTTTATCTATTCCATAATGAAAACCAAGTAAAAGCCGGGAGAGAGGGGGAAGCCAGACGCTACAATGCCACGGTAAATAAGATTGATTTTCCGTCCTCGCTTTTGGCTGAGATTTTGCCCTTGTGTGCTTTCACGATCGCATACACGACGGAAAGTCCGATTCCAAAGCCCCCGGTCCTGGAATTGTGGGAAGCGTCCATACGGTAAAAACGTTCGAAAAGCATGTCCAGCTTTCCTTTTTCGATCTGGTCTGTGGTATTCCACACGGTGATGATTTTGTTTTTTCCGGAAGTTTTTAGTGCGATGCGGATGATGCCCTGCTCTGAGGAATATTTCATTGCATTGTCCAAAAGCAGGGAGATCATCTGCCGGATATTTTTTTCATCGCCGACATATTCCACATGCTCTGCCACATTGATCTCAAATTGTTTTCCTTTTGTTTTTGCGACAGAGCGAAATCCCTCTGCGGTATCAAGCACTGCATCCGAAAGTGAAAATGACACTTTTTCCAGCTTTGTCCCTTCCTCATCCATGCGGGAGAGAAACACCAGTTTTTCCGTGAGGGAGGTCAGTCTTGCGATCTGTTTTCTCGTACTCTGCGTCCACTCGTTTTCCCCCTCCATCATCTCTATGACTTCGGTGTTGGCATCGATAATCGTGAGCGGCGTTTTGATCTCATGGCTTGCGTCCGTGATAAAGCGTTTCTGTTTCTCATAGCTTTCTGACACCGGTTTTAACACTTTTCCGGAGAAAAAGTAGATCATGACAAACACAATGACAAGTCCGAGTGCTCCTGTTCCCACGCTCGCGAGAACATACGTTCTGATGGTAGAGATTTCCCGCTGACAGTTTAAAAATACATACATCGTCGAGCCGTCACTGTCCGTTGCAAGGTATTTATAATCAGCGAAAAAACCTTTTTTCTTTCCTTTTTTCCACAGCTCCGCTGCGTATTCCTCCGCTGTCCCGGCTGAGATGGAAGCAATTTTTCCGGTATCCACAGATTCCACTGTACCGTCCGGTGCGATCGTCACTGTAAAATACCGGGTGTCAAACGGACTTTCCTGCGAAATTCCATGCTTTTGCAGGTCATTCATTGCCGGTGGCTGATCTGACTTAGGTTCCAATTTTTTCCCAAAATCTCCGGGTGTCATATCCGGGAAAGTGCCTCCGTTGTCAGCGATCAGGGAGAGTCTTGCATCCAGCGCCTGATTGGTACTGATGTAGTTTGCAATATTGATCGTACCGACAATTGCGATCAGCACGATAGAAACAGACAGCATTGCAATTGCAATAAATTTTCTTCTTAATTTTTTAAGCATTGTCTTTCTCCAATGAATATCCAAGTCCTCTGGCCGCCTTGATCTTCACCTGACTTCCAATGGAGGTTAATTTTTTTCTCAAATAGGAAATATATACCCATACGACATTTTGTTCCGCTTCTGAATCGTAACCCCAGATTTTATCCATAAAAAGATCCGGGGAAATGACCTGTCCTGGATTAGACATGAGCATTTCAAGCATCTGGTATTCCTTGCCAGCAAGACGGATACCTTCTGGATTCTCCGGTCCTGTGAGCTGATATGTAGAACGGTTCAGTGCAATATCACCAAATGCCAGCACATTATCGGTCGTGTCCGTCTGTCTCCTTGTCATTGCCCGGATCCTCGCCAGAAGCTCTTTCATGGAAAATGGTTTCGGCAGATAATCGTCTGCGCCACTGTCTAAACCCTCCACACGGTCATCAATCTCTGCCTTTGCTGTGAGCAGCAGGACCGGAACGGAATTTCCATGTCTGCGGATTGTTTTTAATACGGTGATACCATCCATTTTGGGCATCATGATATCTAAGATCACGCCGTCATAATTGTCACCGTTTTCCAGATAGTCCAAGGCTTCTGCACCATCGTACACAGCATCTACCGAGTAATTGTTATGTTTTAACACCGTGACAAGCGCACGGCTCAAATCCTCTTCATCTTCTGCAAGCAATAACCTCATACAAAATCCCATGCCTTTCGTTTATTTCACAGTGATACCGATTCCTGCCCTCAGCTGTTTTTATTCTGCGGTCACTTCTGTCGTCGTTCCCGATGTTGTGAGCGTGTACGTTGCTCCGCTCTCCACCTCTGCGGTGCTGATGATCACACAGTCATAGGTTTTTAATGCCGTGTAACTTACGATCACATTTCCCTCACTGTCTGTCAGCACAACGTTGCCGGCTTCCATTTGTTCTCCTAATTTTACCATAAGAACCTTCTGTTTGGAAGAATCACTCATCACCTCTGCCATGCCGCTGCTGCCGATTGCCACAAGCGTTCCGCCGTTCACATACGCAGACGACCGGTCGCCGTAATCGATCGCACTGTTTCCGTTATCAGACGGACCGTCAATGTAGATCTCACCGCCGTTGATCGTCAGATCGCCGTTGGAATCCACACCGTCGCCGCCTGCCAGAATGTGGATATATCCACCGTTTAATTCCATTTTCTCGCCTGCTGTATTGATACCGTCATCACTTGCAGTGATATCAATCGTTCCATCGTTGATTGTCACCGTCAGGCCTTCCAGACCTTCATAACTCTCTGTCACGGTGATCGTACCACCATTTACTATCAGTGCATCATCTGCATGCACACCATCATCGCCTGTCGCAAGCGTGTATGTTCCATCTGCGATCGTAATATTTGCGTTGCTGTGGATGGAATCATCTGCGGAATCAATCTGGTAAGTGCCTCCATTTAAGTACATGCTGCCACCTGCCTTGATTCCTTTTGTGCTGGTGCCGCTCTCGTCAGTTGTGGTATCCTGTGGCATATTTTCTCCGTCCGGCTTTTCGCCCATCTGTGGCATGCTTTCTCCGTCCGGTTTCTCGCCGTTTTGTGGCATTCCGCCACCCGGTCCACCCGGCACATCTGACTCATGCGTTTTCAGACTGTTTGCAACGCCGCCCCCGGCTGTGATGTCAAGTGTTCCATCCTCAATCTGCACGATATTGGAAGCGTCCATGCCATCGCCATCACTTGTGATCGTAAAATCACCATCTGCAATATAAATATAGCCCTTTTCTTCATCATCTGCATTTTCCGCATGAATGCCATCTTTTTCTGCGGTTAAAATAAAGGTTCCATCTGCGATACGCACACTGTCTTTTCCCGATAATGCGTGCCCTGCTGCTGTGATATCGTATGTACCGCCTGTGATTTTCAGATCATCTTTGGATACAATTCCATGTCCTTCTGCTGATATGATCGTCAGACTTCCAGTGCCGTTTGTAGAGTAGGCGGATGAAAATTTCATCCGCCCCTCATCAAACCGTGCATGAGGTTCTCCCTCACACGGCTTTCCGACATTCTTCTTTCTACAGCATTACGTCATGCTCTAGCCATTTTCTTTAATCCTTT
>OGEC01000019.1_pt1 | contig 157704 bp, 133 predicted proteins | sample 1570551 | NCBI WGS metagenome assembly OGEC01 (sample SAMEA2582127, study PRJEB24529) | metagenome | biome: Human gut stool | place: China | collected 2011 | reverse complement strand
GTCCGCTGGTAGCTGCCGCTGCTGCGGTGACAGGTGTGATTACCGATCCGAGAGAACTGATGTAATAGAGTTATAGGACGATCGGGGATTTACTGCTCAAGGAGTTTGTGAACGGAGATTGTCCGCCTGCACTGTAAATCGCAATTATTTAAATCGAAAATAAAAAGATGAAAGCAAAATTCAATATACTTACAAGTACTTGTGTACCTCTTCCATTAGAGAATGTGGATACAGACCAGATTATTCCCGCGCGTTTTTTGAAAGCTACAACCAAGGAGGGGTTTGGAGAGAACTTGTTCAGGGACTGGCGTTACGATAAACAAGGGAATAAAATAGAATCATTCGTGTTGAATGACCCTACATATGGAGGACAAATTTTGGTAGCCGGAAAAAATTTTGGTTCGGGATCCAGCCGAGAGCATGCTGCCTGGGCTATTGCCGATTATGGTTTCCGTGTAGTGGTGAGTAGTTTCTTTGCAGATATTCATAAAAACAATGAATTGAATAATTTCGTTCTTCCGGTTGTGGTAACCGAGGAATTCCTTGCAGAGTTGTTCGATTCCATCTTTAAGAATCCGAAGATGGAAGTGGAAGTTAACCTGCCGGAACAAACCATCACCAACAAAGCTACCGGAAAGAGTGAACATTTTGAAATCAATGCCTACAAGAAGCACTGTCTGATGAATGGACTTGACGACATCGACTTTTTGTTGACTAATAAAGATAAAATAGAACAATGGGAAAAGGCGTCAAAATAGAAATCATGGACACGACTCTCCGCGACGGTGAACAGACCAGCGGAGTATCGTTTGTGCCCCATGAAAAACTAATGATTGCCCGACTTCTGCTGGAAGAGTTGAAAGTAGATCGTGTGGAGGTGGCTTCGGCGCGTGTGTCCGATGGAGAGTTTGATGCGGTGAAAATGATATGTGACTGGGCTGCCCGAAGGAATCTGCTGCAAAAAGTAGAGGTATTGGGGTTCGTCGACGGACATACTTCATTGGATTGGATTCATGCTACCGGATGTCGTGTCATCAATCTGCTGTGCAAAGGTTCGCTGAAACATTGTACCTGCCAGTTGAAGAAAACGCCCGAAGAACATATCGAAGACATTCTTGCCGTAGTGGATTATGCCAATGAACTCGATATTGAGGTTAATGTATATCTGGAGGATTGGAGTAATGGTATGAAGGACTCTCCCGAATATGTGTTCCGGATTGTGGATGCATTGAAGGAGACGACTATCAAACGGTTTATGCTTCCCGACACATTGGGTATCCTGAACCCGCTTCAGGTGATTGAGTTTATGCGGAAGATGAAAAAGCGTTATCCTGACACACATTTCGACTTTCACGCACACAATGATTATGATCTGGCTGTAAGTAATGTGCTTGCTGCTGTGCTGAGTGGGGTAAAAGGGCTCCATACCACTATCAACGGTTTGGGTGAACGTGCCGGAAATGCTCCTTTGGCGAGTGTACAGGCCATCTTGAAAGACCATTTCAATGCCATAACCAATATCGATGAGAGTCGGCTGAATGATGTGAGTCGTGTGGTCGAATCGTATTCGGGCATTGTGATACCCGCCAACAAACCGATTGTAGGTGAGAATGTATTTACTCAGGTGGCCGGCGTACATGCCGATGGAGACAATAAAAGTAATCTTTATTGTAATGATCTGCTTCCCGAGCGTTTCGGGCGTATACGCGAGTATGCTTTGGGGAAAACTTCCGGTAAGGCCAATATTCGCAAGAATCTTGAAAGTCTGGGACTGGAACTGGATGAAGAGTCCATGAAGAAGGTTACGGAGCGAATCATTGAGTTGGGTGATAAGAAAGAGTTGGTTACTCAGGAAGACTTGCCCTATATTATTTCTGATGTGTTGAAGCACGATGGCATGAGCAATAAAGTAAAATTGAAAAGCTACTTTGTCACTTTAGCACACGGATTGAAGCCGATGGCAACACTGAGTATCGAAATCGACGGTCAGGTTTACGAAGAAAGTTCTTCCGGTGATGGACAGTACGATGCCTTCGTACGCGCTTTGCGTAAAGTATATAAGGTGACTTTGGGGCGTAAGTTCCCGATGCTGATTAATTATGCCGTAAGTATCCCCCCCGGAGGCCGTACCGATGCCTTCGTGCAGACAGTCATCACCTGGAGTTTTGGTGAAAAGGTGTTCCGTACTCGTGGATTGGATGCCGACCAGACAGAGGCTGCCATCAAAGCTACTATTAAAATGCTGAATATAATAGAAGAATATTAATTATTGAACAATATGGATTTTAAAATTGCTGTATTAGCCGGTGACGGCATCGGACCGGAAATCTCTGTACAAGGTGTAGAGGTGATGAGTGCCGTCTGTGAGAAGTTTGGACATAAGGTAAACTATGAATATGCCATTTGTGGTGCGGATGCTATTGATAAAGTAGGTGATCCTTTCCCCGAAGAAACCTATCAGGTGTGTAAGAATGCCGATGCAGTTCTCTTTTCGGCTGTAGGTGATCCTAAGTTTGACAATGACCCGACTGCCAAGGTACGTCCGGAACAAGGGCTGCTGGCTATGCGTAAGAAACTCGGTTTGTTTGCCAATATCCGTCCGATGCAAACCTTTAAATGTCTGGTTTATAAGTCTCCTCTTCGTGCAGAGTTAGTAGAGGGAGCCGACTTCCTGTGTATCCGTGAGCTGACGGGTGGTATGTATTTCGGTGAGAAATATCAGGATAATGATAAAGCATATGATACGAATATGTATACACGTCCCGAAATTGAACGTATCCTGAAAGTCGGTTTTGAATACGCAATGAAGCGTCGCAAACACCTTACTGTAGTCGATAAAGCCAATGTGCTTGCTTCCAGTCGTTTGTGGAGACAAATTGCACAAGAGATGGCCCCGCAGTATCCGGAGGTGACTACTGATTATATGTTTGTGGATAATGCTGCAATGAAGATGATCCAGGAGCCTAAGTTCTTTGACGTAATGGTGACGGAGAATACCTTTGGCGACATTCTAACCGACGAAGGTTCTGTAATTAGCGGTTCTATGGGATTACTCCCGTCTGCTTCTACGGGCGAGAGTACTCCGGTGTTCGAACCGATTCACGGTTCATGGCCGCAGGCAAAAGGTTTGAATATTGCTAACCCACTGGCACAAATCCTTTCGGTAGCAATGTTGTTCGAATACTTCGATTGCAAAGCCGAAGGCGCTTTGATCCGTAAGGCTGTCGATGCTTCTTTGGATGCAAATGTACGTACCCCCGAAATTCAGGTAGAAGGTGGTGATAAGTTTGGCACGAAAGAAGTAGGAGCATGGATTGTTGATTACATCCGGAAAGCCTGATTTCGTTTTTATATTTATAAAACAACAGACAATGCCGGAGAGGAGTGACATTCTTTCCGGCATTCTTTTTCTGTTTTAAGTCTGTATGAATGTTATAATCCGGTTTCATTTTTTCTTTTTGTGCTATAAAAACATAAATTAGATTTGGTTTGTTGTTTCAATATCCCTGTTTTATTTCTTATTTTTTGTATTTTTGCAGGATATTTACAATGAGGCAATGAATAAAACGATCAATTATCAACTGACTATCGTTGTTCCGGTATACAACGAAGAAGACAATATCTACTCTTTGGAACAGAAATTGGGAGAATTTTTGCCCAACTCTATTTGTACGGCTTGTGTATTGTTCGTGAACGATGGTTCACGTGATAACAGTAAGCAACGTATCATGGAGGTATGTGCGCGCAATAAGGATTTCTTTTATATGGATCTGGCAAAAAATTCCGGATTGAGTGCCGCCATGAAAGCGGGTATCGACTACGCTGAGTCGGTATATGTGGGATACATGGATGCCGATCTTCAGACTACTCCCGAGGATTTCAACCTGTTATTGAAGGATATTGCCGACTATCAGTTGGTGATGGGTATCCGTGCCAATCGTAAAGACTCCTTTTTTAAAAACCTCCAGTCCAAGATTGCCAATGGTTTCCGGCGAATGATGACCCATGATGGTGTTCAGGATACAGGTTGCCCTCTTAAAGTGTTGCATACGGCCTATGCCAAACGTATTCCGTTCTTTACGGGTATGCACCGTTTTCTTCCTGCGTTGATTTTATTGCAGGATGCTAAGATCAAACAGATTCCTGTCCGTCATTTCCCGCGTGTAGCAGGTACATCCAAGTATCATTTGTGGAACAGACTGGTTTCTCCTTTCCTCGATTGCTTTGCGTACCGTTGGATGAAGAAGAGATATATTAACTATCGTGTCGGCGACAATAACTTAATGGAGTAGTCTTGTGGGAGGTAACGGCTTTATTTATGTAATCGGTTTTTTGGCGCAGGCTTTTTTCTCTGCGCGCATCATATTCCAGTGGGTACTATCGGAAAAAGCAAAGAAGGTAGTATCTCCTTCCATATTTTGGATTCTGAGCATTGCCGGTTCTTATCTGTTGTGTATCTATGGGTGGTTGCGTGATGATTTTTCTATTATCTTCGGACAGTTTATTTCTTATTATATCTATTTGTGGAATCTGAATGAGAAGGGTATTTGGAATAAATTGCACGGAGTACTGAAAACTCTGCTGGTAATTACCCCCATTATTGCAGCAGCTTTTATGCTGCACGACGCACAACACTTTATCGATAGTTTTTTCCGAAATGAAAAGGTGCCTCTCTGGCTGTTGGTCTTCGGTTCAATGGGACAAGTCATTTTCACTCTTCGTTTTGTATATCAATGGGCTTATTCATTCCATCATAAAGAGTCTTTACTGCCTGCCGGTTTCTGGATTATCAGTCTGGTCGGTTCATCGGTTATTGTGGCATACGGTGTATTCCGTCTCGATCCGGTTCTGATTTTGGGTCAGTCGGTCGGTTTCGTAGCCTATTTTCGCAATCTGATGATTGGGCGTAAAAGCTCCAAGCAATCAGTTGCCTATGAAAAGTAAATTTCTTCCGTTTTTATTATTGCTGGCAGTATTGCCCGTGCTGATTTTCCGGGATTATACTCCCTCCAATGAGTTACGCTATCTGAGCATTGTCGACGAGGCACTGCGCAATGGTGATATTTTTACGTTCACCAATCACGGTGTGCAATATGCCGATAAGCCTCCTTTGTATTTCTGGATTCTGATGCTGGGCAAATGGTTGCTGGGCAGTCATGCCATGTGGTTTGCGTCACTTTTCTCTTTCATTCCTGCTCTGGTGATTATGCTGGTAATGGATCGATGGGTAGAACGTGAAACATCTGCGGCCAATCGTCTTTCGGCACAGCTAATGTTGATGAGTTGCGGCTTGTTTTTAGGGTTGGCAGTTGTTTTGCGTATGGATATGCTGATGTGTATGTTCATCGTTCTTGCCCTCCGTACTTTCTACCGGATGTTGAAAGGGCAGGGCAGCAAGAACCGGAATGCCTTTCTGTTTCCCTTCTATATTTTTATGGCTGTTTTCTCCAAAGGTCCGGTCGGTATACTGGTACCCTTGCTGTCTACTTTTGTCTTTCTGCTTATCACCGGGCGTGTGAAAACCTTCGGACGCTATTGGGGATGGAAGACATTTGCCGTGCTACTGTTAGGATGTTTCATCTGGTTTGGTGGTGTCTGTTGGGAAGAGGGAGGTTTGAACTATCTACATGATCTGCTATTCCGCCAGACTGTAGGACGGGCTGTCAATGCTTTCGACCATAGTGCACCCTTCTATTATTATTTTATTTCCGTTTGGTATTCGTTGGCTCCTTGGGCGTTATTGCTGATAGGGGTGATTGTGGCCGGGGCATGTCGTCGGTTAATCCGTTCAGATCTGGAGCGTTTCTTTATGGTAATCATCCTCAGTACTTTGCTGATGTTGTCTTGTTTCAGTGGTAAACTTGCCGTCTATTTGGCACCGACTTTCCCATTTTTTGTCTATCTGGCCGTACTTTTGCTATCACATTTCCGATGGAATCAATGGCTGGCGTTGACGTTGGTTCTTCCTGCCGTTGTTTTTGTGGCAGGACTGCCCGCTCTTATCGTGTTGGGACGAATGCCGGGCACCGAATTTCTGGGACAGAAGCTTTTTTACGTGGCCGGTGGAGTGTTGACAGTTAGTGGTTGTGCGGCTCTGTATTTCCTCTATCGGAAGAAATCGTTGAACAAGACTATCAATACGCTTGCCTTCGGATTGTTTTGTGCTATCTTTGTGGGCGGTTGGGATGTACCTGCCATTAACAGTGAATTGGGTTATTCCGAATTATGCCGGAAAGCAGTGGAACTTTCCAAAGAAAAAGGGACTTCCGGTTATTGTGTCCTGAATGTACGTCGTCCTGAGAATATGGATGTCTACCTGCACGAAGGGGTGAAAGAAGTGACTGAAGAAGAAGTTTTGGATAATAAATGTCAGAATACCATCCTGATGATTTCGAACAAGAAAATACGTTCGAACAAGGAACTGCAGAAATTTGTTGACGGTAAGGAACATTATGTTATAGGCCGTTTTTCCGTAATGGTACTCTAAATAAGATTGAATCATGAAAGTATTAGTGACAGGAGCTGCCGGTTTTATCGGCTCTTATACAGTAAAAGCATTGATAGCACAGGGTTGCGAAGTTGTAGGGTTGGATATAATCAATTCTTATTATGATGTGCAGTTGAAGTACGACCGCCTTGCTGATACTGGTATAGCAAAAGAGTTGATAGAAGATGGTGTATTGTTACCAAGTTCTAAATATCCTTCCTATCGCTTTATTAAGATCGATTTGACTGATCGTGACGGATTGAACCACTTGTTTGAATCTGAACATTTTGATGTTGTGGTTAACCTGGCAGCCCAGGCGGGTGTGCGCTATTCGATAGAAAATCCTTATGCGTACATCGAATCGAATGTTGTAGGTTTCCTGAATTTGCTGGAGTGTTGCCGTCATTACCCGGTGAACCATCTGGTATATGCCAGCTCAAGCAGTATTTATGGCCTGAATGACAAGGTGCCTTACGCTGAGACGGATAAGGCCGATACACCGGTAAGTTTATACGCAGCGACGAAAAAGTCGAATGAACTGATGGCCCATGCTTATAGCAAACTGTACGGTATACCGACTACCGGTGTGCGTTTCTTTACAGTGTATGGTCCGTGGGGACGTCCGGATATGGCTCCATGCCTGTTTATGAAAGCAATCCTGAACGGAGATCCCATTAAAGTATTCAATAATGGGCAGATGCGTCGTGACTTCACCTATATAGACGATATCATCGCAGGGTTGATGAAGATCATCGCCCATCCTTCTGCCGATCCTATTCCTTTCTATATTTATAATATCGGTAATTCCGTTCCTGTGGAACTGATGGATTTCATTTCTGTGATTGAGAAAACAGCGGGTAAAACGGCAGTTAAGCAGATGATGGGGATGCAGCCGGGAGACGTGGTATGTACTTATGCTGATACAAGCCGGTTGGAGAATGATTTTGGCTATAAGCCTTCTACTTCCATAGAAGAAGGAATCCGAAAATTCTATGACTGGTATATAAAGTATTTCAATAAGTAACGTACAAAATCTTACTTTTGATAACCTGAAAATCTTTCCTGATGGTCCTCAGTGGATAATCGCACGCAGACAGAAAACAAAAAGAAAATGAAGCGGTGGCAGTATATCCTCGGGACAAATAAATGAAAAGGAAATGATAAATGCCGGATTATGGAAACACTTGGAAAGATTATTTTTTATCTATCAAACTTAGCCTTATATCATCTTCTGATGTGGTGGGGAGTCAATACATTGTGTGTTGGGGTGGTAGCTGCCGGTTTTGAATATTGGATACTTTTTGCTGTGCTTATTTTCTTAGGCATAAGTACTTTCAGCTATTTACTGGCGCACTATTTTGGGAATAGTAGCTATTGGGGGATGTTCCTCAAAAATGCAGGTATGTTCCTTTTGGCTTTATTTGTTACTTATTTAAGAATGATGTTTTACGACCTGTAATTGTCGGGATGCCTTTCTGCATCTGCCTGAATTTCATGTTTTGGGGATACTTTTGCCCTTGAAAGAGTTCTTTTGATAGTAATGCCGTGCAAATACTTGAAAATAGGACAGTTGCTAAAACATTACCTTTTTTTCTACAATACCACGATAAAACAATTAATGTTCAAATAACCGGCATAAATTAATCACTATTTTAAATAAGATTTCATTTCGCCCAAAGTCCTAAGGCATAGAAAGAAAATCTGCTTGAAAGGGCAATCAAACTTCATCTTTGCAGCCAAGATGTGTGTCTTCGCAGCCAAGATATACATCTCCGCAGGCAAGATGTATATCTTCGCCGCTAAGATGAAGAAAGTTAGGCATAGAATTTGATTACATCCGGATGAGCCGGTAAGAGAAATATGAGGAGGATTGGAGTACGTATTGGATTGCTAAGTTCTTTCAGGACTATATCCGCAGTGTAGAAAACGCAATTCGGAGCTTTTAAGGCTAACAAATAATTCACATCTCTTAAGTCTTTGGCAGATGTTATGCGGCAAAGATAAGAATAAGAATTAATAAAATGCAAAAATAGAATCTTTTTTTTAATAAATACCAGAGAGCTTAGACTAACCAATCTTTTGTAGTAAATCGAAACGGCATCCTTAATTTCTATCTTATAGATATAAGTTGCATATATTCAGTGTATTATATTTTAGTTTGGTAGAATATAGGTACAAATAAGTATAAATGATACGGTTGTTCCTTCAAAAAAGCATCTGCATTTCTTGCTTTTACTCTGATAAACTGTACAAAATTCCTGTCTTTCCAAGTCCTGAAAGGACTACTCCCCAATGAATTGTTTTTCGGAATAGGATATCAGCATAGTTCAGCAAAGTTTTAATGTCGACAGAAAACTAATAATCAAAACTAAAAGGCCTATGAAGACTTAGAAGAACGACCAAACTGATTCCGGATTTATACATCTTCCGGATGGAACATTCCTTTTTTTATGTTTAACCGAAAAATTTAATGTATGACAAAAAGAACTAACCTGTTTCCGAGTTTGATCAAAGCTCGTGAAATGAATTGCCTCAAAATAGCAGGTACCAGTTTGCTGCTATTATGTATGTCACCCCAGTTTGCTGTGGCCGATAGCCTAAAGCAAGATGCAGTTACCGTCACACAACAGCACAATGTAAAAGCCAGCGGCATTGTTACCGATGAAGCCGGCGAACCTCTCGTTGGTGTATCCGTATTGGTAAAAGGGACTACTTTGGGAAGTATTACCGACCTGAAAGGAAGATTCTCTCTGGATGTTCCGGAAGGAAGCACTTTTGAGATTTCTTATATTGGGTATAAAACACAGATTGTCAAAGCGGAGAGGACTCCGATGAATATTGTTCTGAAGGAGGATACTCAGAAGCTGGATGAAGTTGTCGTAGTGGGCTTTGGTACCCAAAAGAAGGTTAACTTGACGGGGGCGGTATCGGCTGTGACCGGTGACGATATTTCGAAACGACCGGTTGCCAATGCCGCTATCCTGTTGCAAGGACAAATCCCGGGATTGCGTGTCAATCAGGGGCTTGGACAGCCCGGTGGCGAAGGGACTTCTTTCCGTATCCGTGGTCAGGGGACTTTCTCTTCTGCCGGATCAGATCCTTTGATCCTGATCAATGGCGTACCGGGTAGTATGACCAACCTCGACCCCAGTGTGATCGAGAGTGTTTCCGTTTTGAAAGATGCTGCTTCGGCGGCCATTTACGGAGCAAGAGCCGCCAACGGTGTTATTCTCGTTACTACCAAGCAGGGTGCCGTGGGAGATAAGGTGAGCATTAGTTATCATGGGAATATTGGTTTGCATACACCGACCAAACTCTACGACCGGATTACCAATTCGGCAGAATATATGGAGTTGGCAAATCTGGCCTGGAAGAACTCCGGAACCGGAAAGCAGTACACCCAAGATCAGATCAACCTCTATCGGAATAATGTCGGTGACCCCCAATATCCCAATTTCGATTGGCAGGACTATATGTTCCGTACGGCCGTAGTACAGACACATAATCTCTCGATGGCCGGAAGTACAGAGAAAACTACTTATAACGTGGCTTTGAATTTTGTAGATCAGCCGGGTACTATGCGTGGATTCAAATATAGAAAGTATAACGCCACAATCGACCTTACCGCACGCATTACCAATTTCATCAAAGTCGGAACCTATGCCAACCTGATGTATGGGGAAACGGAACAACCCCGTCAAGGCCAGAACGATGCATTCCTCTCTACTCTTTCGCAAGCACCGACCTATATGCCTTGGTTGCCGGACGACGGAACAGGGATTCGTCGTTGGACAAGTTCGGCTTATTCGTTCGAAAGTCATAACAAGAATATGCCTGCCATTATCGGAGAGAATGCGATGAAACGTGACAACAATTTCGATATTAATGCCCAGTTGTGGTTAGAGATCAACTTGGCTAAGGGATTGACATGGTACACCAAGGGTGCTGCCCGTCTTCAGTCGAACAAAAGTAAAGACTGGAGAGGGAGTACGACTTATACTTACGATTACCACACCGGAGAGAAGTCGTCCGAGCTTGATAAAGGAGGATTGGGGCTGAGCGTGGGCGATAGCCGCCGTTTCTATACCAATCTTTATAGTTACTTGAAATATGACCTGTCACTGGTGGAGAATGCACACAATTTCTCTTTGATGGTAGGTTATAATCAGGAATCGGAAAAATATGAAACGCTCAACGCTTACCGTAAGGACTTTGCCTTTGACCTGCCGGTGCTCAATGCCGGTGGTACGGCCGATTGGAGCAACAGCGGAGGTGAAGAAGAATGGGCTATCCAGTCTTTATTCGGACGTTTCAACTATAATTTTAAGGAACGCTATCTGTTTGAAGCCAATATGCGCTATGACGGAACTTCGCGTATTTCCGATGAAAACCGTTGGGGCGTGTTCCCGTCATTCTCAGTCGCCTGGCGTGCTACGGAAGAAGAGTTCATAAAAAAAATGAACCTCAACTGGCTGAATAACTTTAAACTGAGAGGTTCATGGGGACAGTTGGGCAACCAGAATATCGGGCTTTATCCTTATCAGGCCATGATTTCGGGGGTGGATGACTATCCGTTTACCAAAACTTCGGACGGAGTGGTTATCGGTTATCAGCAGACGGCTTATGCCAATCGTAACATCAAGTGGGAAACGACTACCATTACCGATATCGGTTTTGACTTACAGGTGTTTGACGGTTTGAGTGTGACCTTCGACTGGTATAAAAAGACCACCGATGACATTTTGCGCTCTTCACAGGTGTCCAGTTTGCTCGGACTTTCCGCTCCGACTGTAAACAATGGCTCGGTAGAGAATAAAGGTATAGAGGTTGCCTTGAATTATGCCAATATGGTAAAGGGAGGCACACTCAAGGGGCTCCGTTATAATGCCGGTGTTTATTTTGACCGTTCGCGCAACAAACTGACTGAATTTGGCGCAGAAGAGATCGGAAGTTACAGTATCAAACGTGAGGGACTGCCTTATGATGAATACTACATGCTGGAGTGCATCGGTGTATTTGCCGACAAGGCCGAGATTGACGCTTCGCCGAAGCAGTTTAATGACAACACCCAGCCGGGTGACCTGAAGTATAAGGATATCAGCGGTCCTGATGGGAAACCGGACGGAGTGATCGACAACTATGACCGCCGTACTTTCTCCGGACGCTTCCCTGGCTTTGAATATGGCATCAATGCCAGTGCCACCTGGAAAGGCTTCGACCTGTCGTTGATCGGTCAGGGAGTAGCTGATAAGAAATATTACACCACTGACTGGGGAGTGCAGCCTTTCATGCAAGGCGCTTCTCCCAACAAAGACTATATCAAGCACATGTGGACGGAAGAAAACCCGTATGGGGCCAAACATCCCAAACTTTATTGGCAGGATATGGGCGGAGGCAAGAATACACGTCCCAACAGCTATTATCTGAAAGACGCTTCTTTCTTCCGGTTGAAGAATGTGACACTTGGTTATACGTTACCGCGGGTATGGACCGAAAAGGCAAATATCTCCAAAGTACGTATTTACTTCTCCGGTGACAACCTGTTGACCCTGACCCCTTACAAAGGACTCGACCCCGAACGTAACGGTGACGGAAGAGATGCCATCTATCCACAAAACAGAATCTACTCGTTTGGTTTAAATGTTGAATTTTAATTAGGACATGCAATGAAAAAGAATATTCATATATTGTTAGCTGCCACATTACTTTTCGGTGCCACCTCGTGTGAAGACTTTCTTCAGAAAGATCCTCCGTCAAGTCCTTCGCAAAGCGTATTCTGGCAGAAGAAGAGTGACTTTGAATCAGCTTTGGCCGGAACCTATTCGGTCATGTACTCCGGTGTATTCTCTCAGATTATGCCTTGTCTGGACGGATTGACCGATAATGCAATCGTGCAACACAGTGAAGGTACCTACGGTTGGGCCAAGACCATCGCCCAGGGAGACCTTACTCCCAATCAGGGCGGGTTCGTGACCGACATTTATGGTAATTGCTATAAAGGCATTGCCCGTGTACATATCCTGATGGAACAACTCGAACAGTATACCGGATCGGATATTAGTGCAGAGGATAAGAAGTTTATGCTCGCACAGTGTAAAGCGTTGCGCGGTTACTTTTATTCATGGTTGTATCAGTGTTACAAAGAAGTGCCTGTCGTGACCCAGTCACTCGATCTGAATACAATGTACCAGCCTAAGGCCACCCGTGCCGAAGTGTTGAACCGTGTGATGACCGACTATGACGAGGCTATCAGCGAATTGCCTGATAAACTGTATTCCGACTCACAGACATCCGGACGATTTACCGTTTCGGCTGTCAAGGCTCTGAAGGCGAGAATTCTGTTGTTCGATGCCTACGATAGCAATGGGAAGGCCATCCCTTCGAAGATGGAAGAGGTGCTGACTTTGTTGCAGAGTATCAAAGGATATAGCCTGGCAGCACGTGTACGTGACAATTTTATCTCTGAGAAACAATTGGCATCACCGGAAATCATGTTTTCCGTCCGCTTCTTGCGTCCGAACCTGACTCACTCCATGGACTTGTATTATGGTGCCTGGGCTGTTCTCGATCCGACCCGCAATATGGTGGATGCATTTGAATGTACGGATGGAAAACCGTGGGGAGAGTCGCCTCTGACCGTACGTCCTGACGAAAGCATATTGTATGGTAACAATGATGCGCTGAAGAAAGCAGAACGTGCCAAGATGTTCATGAACAGGGACCGCCGTCTGTATGAGTCGGTCAATCACTCCATGATGGCTAACTTTGCCGGTGACGGATGGAAAGACGAAGAGGTACAGGTGAACGAATCGAACAATAAAGGACCTACCGGTTTCAGCGCCCTCAAATACATTCAGCCTACGGATGTGACACCCGGATACAGTACTGTTTCGGATGCAGATGTAATCGTGTTGCGCTATGCTCATGTATTGCTGATGATAGCCGAGGCGGAGAATGAAGCCCATGGAGCCACTACGACAGCTCTGGATGCTATAAACAAAGTAAGGACACGTTCGGGACAGCCGGCTATCGGGGCAGGTATTTCACAGGACGACCTTCGCGAACGTATCCGGAACGAATGGCGTATTGAGACTTGTTTTGAAGGTTTACGTTACTTCCAGCTGAAACGATGGAAGCTGATGGACAAACTGGTGAACGGAGCGGAAGATCCCGCCTATCCGGGATATATCAAGGTGTATAAACCTGCATTTGAATTCTTCCCCATTCCGCAGTCCGAAATAGACAAGGCAGGCGGTGTCCTGAAGCAAGATCCGGCCTATGAGTAAGGGTACGAAGAAGACATGACCGGTAGCCGGATTCACGGTTGGTAATAAAGATGATAAGCCGACGGAACGCATGCTTCATAAGGAAGAAGCGCGTTGCCGTCGGCTTTTTGTATTTTAAAAGAGGAGGTCTTTTCCAGAACTCCGAAAGTAAGAATGATTATGCCATGATGAAAGCGTAAATCAGAATTCCCAACGTGGTCAGCAAACCGGCATAGATCGTGATTTCCGTATGTTTCACTTTGCCGAAGGAGGTGCCTTTGGCTATTTTCTTCAACAGATAGCACATCAGTGCAGCTCCGCAGCATCCTATGACAGCTCCTACAATCAGGTCGCCCGGATAGTGTACTCCCAGATAGATGCGTGTATAGCAATTCAGTGTGGCCCATAGGAGAATGAAAAGGCTCAGCCACCGTTTGCGGAACAGGAAAACCAGGAAGAAGGCAAGTCCGAAAGAGTTGGAGGCATGACAGGATGGAAACCCATAGCGTCCGCCCCGGTAGTTGTTTACTACGTGAACGAGGTCGGAGATCGGATTCTCCGGGTTTGCCGGGCGCAAGCGCTCTACGACGGGACGTATCAGGCCGGCACAAACCTGATCGGCAAAAGTAATGGTCAGCGCGATGGCAGCCAGACAGCACAAAGTTATTTTCCAGTTGAAATTCTTTAGCAGTACATACAAGATGCTGGCATACATCGGCACCCAGATCCATTTCCCGGTGAAGGTACTCATGAAATAGTCGGCAAAGGTGTTATGAAAACCGTTGAGGTATAGCAGCAGGTTCTGGTCTACGTTGGCCAGTGACTGGATAAGGTCGTTAGTCATATCGTTGTTGGGTTATGGGGTGATTATCTTTTAGCCAGGTCGTCGTACAGCTTTTGCAAATATGCTTTAGCTTTGGGTAAATTCTCTCCTTTATGTTCTCCTTCGTCCGAAACGACAGAGTTCGATTCACAGTTGAATACGACTTCATTTTCCGGTGTCATCATTCCGAAAGCGTTCGGGAAAGTGAAGAATCCGAAGTGAGGAGAGGCCGGGTTAAGCATGTTTTTACTGAAAGCGAACTCTTCGTGCGGAAGTCCCAGTTGCCCCAGCAGTGTGGCGGCAATGTCGATCTGTGAACCGTAAGTATCGATATGTTTCGGTTCTTTCACCGCTCCTCCTATGAAAATCAACGGAATCCGGTAACGGTCTACGGTCAGGTTGTCTATATCCTGCGGATAGGCTCCCAGATGATCGGGTACAAGAATGATGACCGTATTCTTCCATAAAGGGGTCTCTTTGAACCGGCGTACAAAGTCGCCGGCACAACTGTCCGCATAAGCAAAAGCATTCAGTCTCGGATTGTCCAGCCGTTGAAACGGAACTTCGAAAGGTTCGTGACTGCTCGAAGTCTGTACTATTTTCATAAAAGGTTCTTTGGGAGGATTCTGTTCCAGGTCGTTCAGCAGTCGGTTGAATACCACATGGTCGTGTGCTCCCCATTTGCTGAGACGTTCGGAAAGAGGAAAATCCTTATCGGAAACAATGTTGTCGATTCCTGCCTGAATCAGGTAAGAACGCATATTGGTGAAGTCGGCATCTCCTCCGTAATAATATTGCAGGTCGTATCCTGCCTTTTTCAGGCTGCCGGGGATCGAAGGCAAGTGTTGCGTCTTCTTCGGGTACTTCATGATGCTGGTGGTCGGTTGTGCCGGATAACCACTGATGATGGCTGCCAGTCCGCGGTCGGTACGGAAGCTGTTGGCGAAGAAGTGGGTAAACAAGACCCCTTCACGTCCGAACTGATCCATGTTGATAGCTACGTTGGGTTCTCCTCCAAGGGTTTCCATCAGTTTGGACGAGAAGCTTTCGAGTATGATTAATACTACGTTCGGGCGTTCGGTAGTGAAAAGCTGAGGAACACTGTCGGCAGGAGTAACCGGATTATCCTTGAGTTCCGCGAAGAGTTTGTCGGCCTCCTCAGCCGTCATAAACCGGTATTGTTTGTCGAAATTATCCTGTCGCGACAACGACTCCATCAGGCTGAAACAAGGATTGATGGCCGCATGGTTCAGTCGCTGGTTGCTGCTGAAGTAAGCTTTGCTCAGATTCATGGTCGACACCGTGAAGCCTCCCCGTATCGGGATGAACAGGAGTCCGGTGACGAGCAGCAAAACTCCGGATACGCTTAACCGGTGGAAAGGTATTTTCAGAGGTTGCTTCTGATAAATCAGCACCCGATAGAATATCCAGTAAAGCAGGGCTGCATAAACGGCGATTGCGGCCAGTCCGGCTATTACGACCCAAATGCTGACACTGGCCAATGCGTCTTTGGGAGAAGAAAAGAGGTAAAAAAGCGGGGTGGCATCCAGACGGAATCCCCAGTATTCATATAACCCTAAGTCACCGATAAAGATACAGGATAGCAGGATGGCTATGATCATGAAGTATACCCGGCGTATCTGGCGGATAATGGAAGGTTGTATCCAGACCGAAGCGATCAGCAGTAGTCCGGGAATAGCGGTCAGATAACCGGCAAGCGAAAGGTCCAACGGAAGCCCGTGCCCTATCACGGAGAAATAATCAGTCCATGACACCTTATTATATAAGGTATGGTAGTAACCCATGAAAATTGGTTTCTGGAGGACGAATATGAGGACAAAAAGAAAATAAGTCGTGACGAATTGGATAAGTCTTCTCTTCATAAACTCTATACTTAAAAAGATTGAACGGTCACAAAGGTACGATTCTTTTCTTTATCTTTGCGCATTAACTGTGGTAAAACAGAGAGCTATATGGCAAAAATCGCAAAGAAACTTACCGAACTGATAGGCCATACTCCGTTGATGGAGTTGTCCGGTTATAGTCGTAAATACGGCCTGCAAGAGAATATTATCGCTAAACTGGAGTCATTTAACCCTGCCGGAAGCGTAAAGGACCGGGTGGCACTTTCGATGATTGAGGATGCCGAGAAGAGAGGAGTTCTGAAGCCCGGTGCCACGATCATCGAGCCGACCAGCGGAAATACCGGTGTGGGACTGGCCATGGTGGCTACCATTAAAGGGTATCGGTTGATACTGACCATGCCCGAAACGATGAGTCTGGAACGTCGCAATCTGTTGAAAGCACTGGGAGCACAAATTGTATTGACTGACGGGTTGGCAGGAATGGCCGGTTCCATAACCAAAGCTGAGGAACTGAAAGACTCGATCCCCGGTTCGGTCATTCTGCAACAGTTTGAGAATCCTTCGAATGCGGAGGTGCACACACGCTTCACCGGCGAAGAGATCTGGCAGGACACTGACGGACAGGTGGCTGTGTTTGTAGCGGGAGTAGGAACGGGCGGAACCGTTTGCGGGGTGGCCCGTGCACTGAAAAAGCATAATCCGGATGTATATATAGTAGCTGTGGAACCGGCGTCGTCTCCCGTACTTGAAGGCGGGAAAGCCGCTCCCCACCGTATACAAGGGATTGGGGCGAATTTTGTTCCCGGTATTTACGATGCTTCGGTTGTAGACGAAATCATGCCTGTGCCTGACGATGAGGCGATCCGTGGTGGGCGTGAATTGGCTTCTACGGAAGGACTGTTGGCGGGGATCTCTTCCGGAGCCGTTGTTTATGCAGCCCGCAAGCTGGCCGAACGTCCGGAGTTTAAAGGAAAGAGGATCGTGGCTTTATTGCCCGACACCGGCGAGCGTTATCTCTCTACCGAGTTATTTGCGTTTGACGCTTATCCTCTGGATTAAAAAGCACACTCGCGCTTGTCTGACATTTTAATATATATGAACCGGAGATCGGCTTCTGATCGATCTGTGGAGAAAGAAACTGTATGCTCAGCGTATACTCCCCATTACCGGTTCGTTTTTAATAGATTATTTATGAATCGAAAAACTATCATTGTTCCCTTTCCTTTGGGAGAGGGGATAGGAAGGAAGTATCTCTTCCTCCTTCTTTTCTCCATCTTTTCCATATCCCTTTCCGCCCAGACCTATCAGGAACTTTCTGAGAAGGCCGTCGAGTGTGTTGGAAAAGACAGTCTGGCGCAAGCCGAGGATCTTTTGAAGCAGGCATTGAGACTGGAACCGAAGAACCCCCATAATGCTCTGTTGTTTTCTAATCTCGGCTTGGTGCAACGCAAGCTGGGACGTTATAATGATGCTGTCGAGTCGTATACTTATGCACTCAACATTGCGCCGCTCGCCGTGCCCATTTTGCTGAACCGTGCCGCCATCTATCTGGAGCAGGGTATGCAGGACAAGGCTTATGTGGATTATTGCCAGGTGATGGATGTGGATAAGAAGAATACGGAGGCCTTGCTGATGCGGGCGTATATTTATATGTTGCGGCGGGATTATAAAGGGGCTCGTCTGGACTACCAGCGTTTGCTGGAAATTTATCCGAAGAATTATAACGGACGCCTCGGCTTGGCAACTTTGGAACAGAAAGAGGGCAAATTTCGTGAATCGCTCGATCTCCTGAACCAATTGTTGGTGGAATTTCCCGAAGATGCCGTTTTGTATGTGGCCCGTGCCGATGTAGAGCGGGATATGAAACATGAAGATCTGGCACTGGTGGATTTGGACGAAGCCATCCGCCTGGCGCCTAACTCAGTCGATGCCTATTTGCTGAGGGGGGATATCTATCTGGACCAGAAAAAGAAGTCGCAGGCGAAGGCAGATTTCGAGAAAGCTATTTCGCTGGGAGTGCCCCCTGCCGATGTTCACGAACAGATGCAACAATGCAAATAATTTCGGAAAATAATAGTCCGGAAGCTTGACTTTTGCTGTTGATTATCGTATCTTTGTAAGCGTAATCATAAACTATATTCAGATTAAAATACGGTAGAAGGGAGAAGTCGAAAGCTTTTCCCTTTTTTTATGCCTTTTCTGTTCATCGGCACGGGAAGCCGGTGTATATGGGGGGAAGCCCGGCTTTCGGATGATGAAAGCCCGGCTTTTCGGCCCAAACAGACGGTTGCTCCGACTCGGACAGACACCGTCTTCCGACCCGAATGAAGCTTTGTTCCGGTGCATTACAATATGTGTTATGAAAATATCTCCTATTGTTATCGGCCGGTGGTCTGCCCGGTTAATAAAACGTAAAACTGCTCTTGACAAAATCCGGTTGCGGTTTCTCTTCCGGTCATACAAACTGGCGGATCAGCGCGACAAATTCTTTTCCGTATTTTTTCTTTTTATATTCGCCAATCCCATTGATGTTGCCGAATGCTTCGACGGTTGTGGGACGCGACAGGCAGAGCAGGTGCAGCACTTTGTCCGATAACACGATGTATGCCGGGAGTGCTTCCTGGTCGGCCAGTTGCTTGCGCAACGCACGCAAGGCCTCGAAGAGGTCTTCTTCCTTGCTTCTGTTTTCTCCGTCCCATGCCTGTGCATGGACGTTTACGGTCTTTCTTCTCTTTCTGGCGGTAGCAGGCTCTTCTCTCCGGATGACAACCAGCATTGCCCTCTCACGGCCAAAAAGGACGTCACTTCCGCTCTTTGTTATTTTCAGGTGATTGTTTTCGTTGTAGGCTATCTCAAAGTATCCCATTTGCAGCATTTGCAGCAAATAGTCCTGCCAGTCGCGCGCCGGGATTTCTCTTCCGGCTCCAAACGTTTTCAGCTCTGTATAAGCTTTTTCGGTGATTTCAGCAGTAGGGTTCCCTCTCAGGATATCTATCAGGAGAGTTATGCCTGCCTGTTGGTTGGTACGGGCTATGGCGCTTAAGGCTTTTTGAACGATGACAGTTCCGTCGAAGCGCTCGGGCGGATTACGGCATACATCGCAGTTGCCGCAATCTTCAGTAGCCGTTTCGCCGAAATAGCTCAATAAGATACGTCGCCGGCAGATGTCGGCTTCGGCATATTGTTGCATCCGGTTTAATTTTTCCAGATTGATATTCTGCTGGTTGCTTTCTGTTGCAAACTTTGTCAGCAAAATCAGGTCGCCCAATGAATAGAATAAAATCGTATCGCTGGGCATACCGTCACGCCCCGCACGGCCGATTTCCTGGTAAAAACTTTCAATGCTTTTCGGCAGGTTATAATGTATCACCCACCTGACATTCGACTTGTCAATGCCCATCCCAAAAGCGATGGTAGCACATACCACTTCGATCCGGTCGTTGATGAAGTCGTCTTGTGCTTCGTCCCGTTGGCGGGCAGACAGTCCGGCATGGTAGACGCCGCAACGGATGCCGTGTTTTTGCAACATCTGTGCCACTGTTTCAGTTTTACTGCGGCTCATGCAGTAAATGATTCCGCTTTCACCCCGGTGGCGGGCAATGAAGTCTACGATGGCTTTGCTCTTCTCCTTGGGTTGGTAGCCTCTTTTTACAGACAGGCTCAGGTTAGGGCGGTCGAATGATGAAATAAATATCTCCGGCTGCTTCAGTTGCAGTTGGCGGACAATGTCTTCCCTTGTGATTTTATCTGCCGTGGCAGTCAGGGCAATCATGGGGATGTTGGGGAATTGAGTACGTAAGAATCCCATCCGGGCATATTCCGGGCGGAAATCGTGTCCCCATTGCGAAATACAGTGGGCTTCGTCTACCGCAAACAGTGAGATGGTCATATCCCTCAGCAGATAGTCGGCTTCGGAGAGCAGTTTCTCCGGTGATATGTAGAGCAGCTTGAGCTTGCCTGAGATACAGGCCCTGCGTAAGTTGGCATTTTCGGATTCGTCGTTGCTGCTGTTCAGTGCACCTGCAGGTATTCCGTTGGCACAGAGGGATTCTACCTGATCCTTCATCAGTGAAATAAGAGGTGAAATAACAATTGCAGTGCCTTCCATCAGCAAGGCCGGAAGCTGATAACAGATTGATTTGCCTCCCCCCGTGGGCATCAGAACCAGCGCGTCTCTCTTACTCATCAGGTTTCGGATGATCTCTTCCTGCAGGGGACGGAAGCTGTCATAACCGAAATAAGTTTTGAGGGTTTGTATCATTTGATATTTTTCATTCATCTTTCGGGCAAAGGTACGCTTTATTTCCGGGTTATTAAAAGTTAAATATTCTTATTAACGCCCCTTTTTACCCACTTTTCGACGATTTTGATTGTTTTTATATCAAAAATATATACGAAAAAGTTGTGTATATCAAAATAATGTATGAAATTTGTGACATCTAAAGTTACAAATTAATAGTGATATTTAAAAACAAACCCTAACCAGTTAATTCAATGAGTGATTTAGAAAACAAAACCCAGGAAGAAACTCCTAAAAAACGCCCTTACAATTTAAGGGAGAAGAAAGAAAAGAAAGCTGCTTACCGGTCTTTAATCAGACCAGAATTGGCAGATGAGTTGTATGACAAGATTCTGAACATCATTGTTGTACAGAAGAAGTACAGAGACCCTGACTATTCGGCTAAAGATTTGGCGAAGGAACTGAAAACCAATACCCGTTATCTTTCGGCTGTAGTTAATTCTCGCTTTGGTATGAACTATTCTTGCCTGCTGAACGAGTACAGAGTAAAAGATGCTTTGCACTTGTTGACGGATAAAAGATATGCCGACAAGAATGTAGAGGAAATCAGTGCGATGGTTGGTTTCGCTAACCGTCAGTCTTTTTACGCTGCATTTTATAAAAACGTAGGTGAAACACCCAACGGATATCGTAAAAAACACGCAGAAAAAAAGAAATAATTGCATTTCTTGAAACGGAATAAAAAGGAATTATCTCAGAGTACGGCTTTGAGGTATTTCCTTTTTATGTTTTATAACCTCAACGTCTAAAGGTATGAAGAAACATTTTATTTCAATGGCTGCGGCCGCAATCTTACTGACTGCTTGCGGCAGAGCCGAAAAAACAAACCCTGCTGCGGCAGATAACTTTAAATATACAGTGGAACAATTTGCAGATTTACAGATATTACGCTATCGCGTACCCGGATTTGAGAATTTAACTCTCAAACAGAAAGAGTTGGTTTATTATCTGACTCAGGCTGCGTTGGAAGGAAGAGATATTCTGTTTGATCAGAACGGAAAGTACAATCTTACCATCCGTCGGGCGCTTGAGACGATCTATACGGATTATGCCGGTGACAGAAACAGCCCGGACTTCGTGAATCTGACCACCTATCTGAAACGCGTATGGTTCTCAAACGGTATTCATCACCATTATGGTTCGGAGAAATTTGTTCCGGGCTTTACGCCGGAGTTTCTGAAACAAGCATTGCTCAGTGTAGATGCTTCCGGGCTGCCGTTGGCTCAAGGACAGACGGTAGAACAACTGTTTGAGGAGCTGTCACCCGTTATTTTTGATCCGAAGGTGATGCCTAAACGAGTGAATCAGGCGGACGGCGAAGACTTGGTGCTGACTTCGGCCAGCAATTACTATGACGGAGTCACCCAGCAGGAAGCTGAGGATTTCTATAATGCGATGAAGGACCCAAAAGATGAAACCCCTGTCTCTTACGGACTGAACAGCCGTCTGGTTAAAGAGAACGGAAAGATCGTCGAGAAGGTATGGAAAGTAGGAGGGCTTTATACGCAGGCCATCGAAAAGATTGTGTATTGGCTGAAGAAAGCTGAAGGGGTGGCAGAAGACGAAGCTCAGAAGGCTGCCATCGGCAAGCTGATTGAATACTACGAGACCGGTGACCTGAAGACGTTTGACGAATATGCCATCCTTTGGGTGAAAGATCTGAATTCACGCATTGACTTTACGAACGGATTTACTGAAACCTATGGCGATCCGCTCGGGATGAAGGCCAGCTGGGAGTCCATCGTGAACTTTAAAGACTTGGAGGCTACGCGCCGTACTGAACTGATAAGCGGCAATGCCCAATGGTTCGAAGATCATTCCCCAGTGGACAAGCAATTTAAGAAAGAAAAGGTGAAAGGGGTGACTGCCAAAGTGATTACTGCTGCCATTCTTGGCGGAGACTTATATCCGGCGACGGCCATCGGAATCAACTTGCCTAACTCTAACTGGATTCGCAGCCATCATGGCTCCAAGTCGGTCACTATCGGGAATATCACCGACGCTTATAACAAAGCGGCTCATGGAAACGGATTCAACGAAGAGTTTGTGTACAGTGATACAGAAAAGCAACTGATCGATAAATATGGTGATCTGACAGGAGAATTGCATACCGACCTGCACGAATGCCTGGGTCACGGTTCCGGAAAATTACTTCCGGGAGTTGATCCGGATGCCTTGAAAGCCTATGGCTCTACAATAGAGGAGGCACGTGCCGATCTGTTCGGACTTTACTATGTAGCCGATCCTAAATTGCTGGAATTGGGCTTGGTGCCGGCTGAAGAGGCTTACAAGGCCGAATATTATACCTATCTGATGAATGGCCTGATGACCCAGTTGGTGCGTATCGAGCCGGGCAACAGTGTTGAAGAGGCTCACATGCGCAACCGCCAGCTCATTGCCCGTTGGGTGTTTGAGAAGGGTAAGGCCGATAAGGTGGTGGAGATGGTGCAGAAAGACGGTAAGACTTACGTCGTGGTGAACGACTATCAGAAACTTCGTCATCTCTTTGGCGAATTGCTGGCCGAGATACAGCGCATCAAGTCGACCGGAGACTTTGCAGCAGCCCGTTCGCTGATAGAAACCTATGCCGTAAAAGTAGACCCCGAACTTCACTCCGAAGTATTGGCCCGCTATAAGAAACTGAACCTGGCGCCTTATAAAGGATTCGTGAATCCAAGATACGATGCGGTAACCGACGAGAAAGGAAATATAATTGATGTAAAAGTAACCTATGATGAAGGCTATGCCGAACAGATGCTGCGTTATAGCAGGGACTATTCGCCACTGCCTTCTGTAAACGATTAACCCATGGATGTAAAAGAACAATTGAAAGATATTAAAACACAGCTCCGTCTCTCTATGAACGGAGTTGTGTCCCAAAGCATGCGTGAGAAGGGGCTGGACTATAAACTGAACTTTGGTGTTGAGTTGCCCCGTATCAAGAGCATCGCCGCTGCTTATGAGAAGAACCATGACTTGGCACAAGCCTTGTGGAAAGAGAATATCCGCGAGTGTAAGATTCTGGCAGGTTTATTGCAGCCGATAGATACCTTCTTTCCCGAGATAGCTGATATCTGGGTAGAGGATATCCGCAATATTGAGATAGCAGAACTTACGTGTATGAATCTGTTTCAAAACCTGCCTTATGCCCCGGCGAAAACTTTCCAGTGGATTGCGGATGAGGCGGAATATACACAAGTTTGTGGTTTCCTTACCATTGCCCGTCTGTTGATGAAAAAGGGAGATATGGCCGAACGCCCTGCGGGTGAATTGCTCGATCAGGCGATTTGTGCCGTACAATCGGGAAGTTATCATGTCCGTAATGCGGCAATGCTTGCTATCCGTAAGTATATGCAGCATAGTGAAGAACATGCTTTCCAGGTATGTCGCCTGGTAGAAGGCATGGCCAACTCTGATAAAGAAGCGGAACAGATGCTGTATACGATGGTGAGAGAGGAAATTAGCGATTAACGATAAGGTTGTGTCGAAACTTCACCACAGATGACGCAGGTTCTCACGGATTATCAACATCGATAATCAATGACTTAAAACTCACTCAGTGTCACTCTGTGCCCTCCGTGGTGAAGTCTCGACACCTTTTCATCGTCCGTCTTTATCGTTCGTCGACTATTGTCACATTGCTGATAAATACGCTATCATATCTTTTGTGCCCTTTTGCCCAGCGATTGTTGTCATAACAGTCGATAAAGCGAAGACTTAAATCCTTTCGGATGGAATCCGGAATCAGTTGTTCCGCCGGTTTCTGTGAGATCAGAACAAACGGCAGGGCTTTTGTAATCTCTTCTTTATTGGTTAAATCCATGTCTCCGATCTTCTTATGTGCTTCGTATACCAACTCGATGCGTAGCACTTCGTCTTTGCTGTGATAGAATGGCAGAGCTCTTAGCTCCGGGTTTTCTTGGGTAGCGCTGATGCTTTTGGGATCTGAGTTACTCACAAAACTTCCGATATAAGGCATTACAAACAACTCGGCAACAGCAAATAACGCTACGACTCCCATCAGGAAAGAGAAAGGCCGGAGCTTGAGCGCAGAGCTGAATAGCCAAACTGCTACTGTCAGGAATAATACAGTCAACCATATGAACATCCCTGTACCTATCCGTCCTTCCCGGTACATGAAGAGGTAGAGAGCAACGGGAAGGGCCAATGTAGCCACTACAATCAAATAAGCATTTATCCGGTAAATCACTCTGTCTTTCAGGTGCGGCATTTTCTGTTTAGCCTGTTGAATCCAATATACAAATAGGTATCCCATAGTCAGTGCGGCCGGTAATAAGATAGGAAGCAGATAGCGTGTCTTCTTTTCCGGGAGCAACGACAGGAAGAAAAGGATCAGTAACATCCAGCTCAGGCAGAACATGTACTCTTTGGATGCTTCGACCCGCTTTTTCCAGAAAGGCACTATCAGTGCTGTCAGTGTCAGCAGCGACCATACTCCTGTTTCCAGGAAAAACTGCCAGTAATAATACCAAGAACGTACGTTGTGGTTACTCCAGGAAGAAGACTCTTTGTGGAATACATAGGATGCCATCTCCTGGTGGCAGATGTATGTGTAGGCATACCACCACGTGCTGAGCACGATGCAAATAAAGATCATGGTGAAGAGTGCGGTCCATTTTCCTTTCATTCTTGTTTCCCTGCGATAGAATAAGAGGTAGGCACAAATGAACGGGAGAAGCAGGGCATAGAAAGATACGGGCCCTTTGCCAAGGAAAGATAATCCCATAAAAACGCCTGCGGCAATGAAAAGAGGCCACTTGCAGGCAGTTTGCCGCAAAGCAAGATAAAGATAATAAATAGCTCCCATCATAAATGCGTGGCAATAAATGTCCCAGGTAGCTGTACGTCCCATCAGAATGATATTATAAGAGGTGCACAAGATCAGGGAAGATACCAGGGCATAGGTTCGGTTACCGGTCAGTTTCGTAGCAAACTTATAGAAAAAGAGTACTAACATGACGGCCGCAAGTCCGGCCATGGCTCGTTGCAAGGGAAGATTATCCGGCGAAATCACTTCTACCACGGCAGCAATCCATGTGGGAAGTGGAGGCTTTTCCAGTCGCAGCTCTCCGTTCATGGTAGGCACCAGCCAGTTATGGTCGTATACCATTTCGCGTGCAGTGACAATGTTTCTTGATTCCATGATGTCTGCAAAGATTGCGCCATTGTTTATAAAGAAAGAACAGCAGAACACAAGAAGTAATAGAGGCAAGTGCCAGCGATAATTTTGCGTGAAGGGGACTCTTGTCATAAAACATTTTTTTAGTGATTGGGTGCAAATTTACAGATATATTTTTGCTTTCCGCAAAAAACAATTAACTTTGTTGGCGCTAAAATAGCGCCGATATGGAAACTCAAAATGTGAAAGATACGGTACGGCAGATATTCACCGAATATCTAAATGCGAATGGACATCGCAAGACTCCTGAACGTTATGCGATACTGGATACCATATACTCCATTGACGGGCATTTCGATATCGATATGCTTTATTCGCAGATGATGAACCAGGAAAATTTCCGGGTGAGTAGGGCTACACTGTATAATACCATCATCTTACTTATCAATGCACGTCTAGTGATAAAACACCAGTTCGGCACTTCCTCCCAATACGAAAAATCATATAATCGCGAGACACACCATCACCAGATATGTACGCAGTGCGGTAGGGTCACAGAGTTTCAGAATGAAGCTTTACAGAACGCGATTGAAAATACCAAACTAAGTAAGTTTCAACTTTCGCATTATTCCTTATATATATACGGTATATGTAGCAAATGCGACAGGGCCAACAAGAGAAAAAGAGTAAATAATAACAATAAAAAAGAAAGATGAAAGTAGATGTTCTATTAGGATTGCAATGGGGCGACGAAGGTAAAGGAAAAGTAGTCGACGTCTTAACTCCGAGATATGATGTAGTTGCACGTTTCCAGGGTGGACCGAATGCCGGTCATACACTTGAGTTCGAAGGACAGAAGTACGTGCTTCGCTCTATCCCTTCGGGTATTTTCCAGGGAGATAAAGTAAATATCATCGGTAACGGTGTAGTGCTCGATCCGGCTTTGTTCAAAGCGGAAGCAGAAGCGCTGGAAGCATCGGGACACAACTTGAAGGAGAGACTGCACATTTCGAAGAAAGCGCACCTCATTTTGCCTACGCACCGTATACTGGATGCTGCCTATGAAGCTGCCAAAGGTGATGCTAAGGTAGGAACTACCGGAAAAGGTATCGGTCCGACTTATACGGATAAAGTAAGCCGTAACGGTGTCCGTGTGGGGGATATCCTGCATAACTTCGAACAAAAATATGCTGCAGCGAAGGCTCGCCACGAACAAATCCTGAAAGGTCTGAATTATGAATACGACCTGACTGAACTTGAAAAAGCCTGGTTTGAAGGTATCGAATACCTGAAACAGTTCCAGTTGGTAGACAGCGAACATGAAATAAACGGTTTGCTCGATGCCGGAAAATCCGTCCTTTGTGAAGGTGCTCAGGGAACTATGCTGGATATTGACTTTGGTTCGTATCCGTTTGTGACTTCTTCGAATACCGTATGTGCAGGTGCATGCACCGGTTTGGGCGTTGCTCCGAATAAGATCGGCGATGTATATGGTATTTTTAAAGCTTATTGTACACGTGTAGGTTCGGGTCCGTTCCCCACAGAGTTGTTCGATAAAACTGGCGATCAGATCTGTACGCTTGGTCACGAATTTGGTTCGGTGACGGGACGTAAACGTCGTTGCGGATGGGTGGATCTTGTTGCACTGAAATATTCAATCATGATCAATGGTGTCACCAAACTGATTATGATGAAGAGTGACGTACTCGATACTTTCGAGACGATCAAAGCTTGTGTGGCCTATAAGATGAATGGTGAAGAGATCGATTACTTCCCTTATGACATTACCGACGAAGTGGAACCAATCTACGTGGAACTTCCGGGATGGCAGACAGACATGACAAAGATGCAGAGCGAAGATGAATTTCCTGAAGAGTTCAATGCTTATCTCTCCTTCCTTGAAGAACAGTTGGGCGTACAAATCAAAATTGTTTCTGTAGGTCCCGACCGCGAGCAGACTATTGAAAGATATACTGAAGAATAAGAAGCCTCATCTGTATCCTTCTTTTTTAAAAGGAGAAAGAAGTAGACTTTTATAGAAGAATTAATTCAAAACGAGGCCTTTCTTCTTCCCTCTCTAAAGTAGAGAGGGGCGAGGTGAGGCCTTTATTATAATACTTATGAAGAAGCATTTTATTACTTTTCTCTTGTTATTGGGAATGACTGCTTCCCTGACAGCGCAACAAAATTATCAACCGACAGAGGCTAACCTGAAAGCCCGGAGTGAATTTCAGGACAATAAGTTCGGAATCTTCCTTCACTGGGGACTCTATGCCATGCTTGCTACCGGCGAGTGGACGATGACGAACCATAATCTGAATTATAAAGAGTATGCCAAACTGGCTGGAGGATTCTATCCCTCTAAATTTGATGCAGATAAATGGGTGGCGGCTATCAAAGCCTCCGGTGCCAAGTATATCTGTTTCACTACCCGCCACCATGAAGGTTTCTCGATGTTCGATACCAAGTATTCCGATTATAATATTGTAAAAGCCACTCCTTTTAAACGTGATGTGGTAAAGGAACTGGCTGATGCATGTGCCAAACATGGCATCAAACTGCATTTCTACTATTCACATATAGACTGGTATCGTGAAGACGCTCCTCAGGGAAGAACCGGACGCGGAACCGGACGTCCCGATCCGAAAGGGGACTGGAAGAGCTATTATCAGTTTATGAATAACCAGTTGACAGAGTTGTTGACCAATTATGGTCCGATCGGAGCCATTTGGTTCGATGGTTGGTGGGATCAGGATATCAATCCCGATTTCGATTGGGAACTTCCGGAACAATACGCATTGATCCATCGTTTGCAGCCGTCTTGTCTGGTTGGTAATAATCATCATCAGGTACCTTTTGCAGGGGAGGATATTCAGATATTCGAACGTGACCTTCCGGGAGAGAATACCGCAGGACTTTCCGGACAGAGTGTCAGCCATCTGCCTCTTGAAACATGTGAGACGATGAATGGCATGTGGGGATATAAGATTACAGACCAGAACTATAAATCAACTAAAACTTTGATTCATTATCTGGTGAAGGCTGCCGGTAAGGACGCCAATCTGTTGATGAATATAGGCCCGCAGCCCGATGGAGAACTTCCGGAAGTGGCTGTTCAGCGTTTGAAAGAGGTGGGAGACTGGATGTCAAAGTATGGTGAGACCATTTATGGAACGAGAGGTGGTCTGGTAGCTCCTCACGATTGGGGAGTAACGACTCAGAAAGGCAATAAACTCTATGTGCATATTCTTAATTTGCAGGACAAGGCTTTATTCTTGCCTATCGTTGATAAGAAAGTGAAAAAGGCAGTGGTCTTTGCTGACAAAACGCCGGTACGCTTCACAAAGAATAAAGAAGGAATTGTACTGGAACTCGCTAAAGTTCCGACGGATGTAGATTACGTGGTGGAACTTACAATTGACTAATTTTTAGCTAATTCTTCATAAAAGCGATGTGTGGGAAATCTCCTCTCCGTCGCTTTTGTTTATTTTTGGCAAGCTATTTGTATATTAGCTATCATAACAATTTAATTAAGAAAGAATATGGTAATAGGAATTCAATGGATTATTTTTATTGGCATCGCTCTCGTTAGCTGGCTGGTGCAGATGAACCTGCAAAACAAGTTCAAGAAATACTCCAAGATACCCACAGGAAACGGAATGACAGGACGCGACGTAGCTATTAAAATGTTGCATGACAACGGTATTTACGATGTTCAGGTGACTCACACTCCCGGACAGTTGACCGATCATTATAATCCTGCCAATAAGACAGTGAACCTGAGTGAAGGAGTTTATGAAAGTAATAGCATCATGGCTGCTGCCGTGGCTGCTCACGAATGCGGACACGCTGTTCAGCATGCACGGGCTTATGCGCCGTTGACGCTCCGCAGTAAGCTGGTGCCGGTGGTTTCTTTCGCTTCACAGTGGATGACGTGGTTATTGCTTGCCGGTATTTTGTTACTGAATTCGTTCCCGCAGTTATTGCTTGCCGGCATTATCCTGTTTGCTTTGACCACCTTGTTCAGTTTTATCACACTTCCGGTAGAGATTGATGCGAGCAAACGTGCATTGGTATGGCTCAGTGCATCGGGAATTACTAACTCGTATAATCATGCCAAAGCGGAAGACGCTCTCCGTTCGGCTGCATACACTTATGTTGTTGCTGCGTTGGGCTCGTTGGCTACGCTGATTTACTACATTATGATATTTATGGGACGCCGGGATTAATCTCTCCTTCCCATACGGAATAAAAAGAAAAGCTCTGTAGAGGAATCTATCGAGCTTTTTGTGTATAGGAAAGTATTTTTTATGTTTTAAGTGCTGATGGTGCTTTTTTTATATATCTTTGAAGAAATAAGAATAATGTTTATAGAAAAAAGTATTAATATCAATCAATATGGTCCCTATCTTATAAGTCTGAGAGGACAAAACGTTTTTGCATATCGCGTGGTAACGGAAATATCCTGTTTGGGACTTGGAGTGATAAACAGTACATCAGGTATAACCGAAAGTTGGGTTCCGGTAAATTGAAAAGTATGAGAATTAGAACAGCCTTTTTTATATTTTGCATTTCTTTATTGTCGGGAGCCTGTAGGCAAGTTGCGACAGAGTCTCGGGTGCAGCCGGTTTCTTTTGAAGACGGTTCTTCTATGATAGCTGATACGGTTTTCTTAGATAGCTTATCTCTTTTTATGCCCGAAACAAACGAAGAAGCTTTAATAAACAATATTGATAGAGTCTGCGAATCTGACGGGCGATATTTTATTCTGGATAAGCGGATGAAGCAGGTGCTTTGTTATACTCTTTCCGGGAAACATTTATTTACGATACATGCTGTGGGGAATGGGAAGGGAGAGTATGTTGACCTGTTCGATATCGCTATTGATGAAGCAGAAAATAAATTGTTGCTTTTAACCTATCCTTCGCAAATTCTTTACTATGATTTGGAGGGTACATACCTGTCTTCTTATCCATTAGACGATATGTATCAATCTTTTGCCGTGGATAAAGGATTTATTTATTTGCGGAATGATACTTATGCTAATGGAGTGGTATCAGATTATTCTCTGATAGTGATTAATAAGGAAACGGGTAAACAAACTTCTTTATTAGAACCTTTATACGAAACAGCACCGTTTTGTTCTTTTGGTAATTACCAAATTACGAATACTGCTTCAGTGTTATTTACCCGTAAGTTTGATAATTATATATATCGAATAACGGGAGAATCGATTGAACCACTTTATATGGTAGATTGGAAAAGCAAGGCTTTTCCGGAAAGTGATAAGCAGCGTCAGTTCCAATGTAACGATTTGAATCAGTTCTGTTATCAAGGGAAATATATATATACTATGACTGATTTATGTGATACTCCTTCCTGTTTGTTGTTTAGAACCAATCAACCGGGCGTGTGTCTGCTTTCAAAAGCTACCGGTACAGTGAACAATTATCAGGTAATTATCAATACGGATTATCAGTTACCTTTACCCAATTATATGCCGGTAGATGGGAAACAAAGTCGGATTTTTTTTATTTATTCATCTGAAGTACTATGCGAGCAGAAGAGATTGTCTGCTGAAGAAGGTATTAATGAAAAAATACGCTGCTTACTGGATCGGATAAAGGAGGGAGATAATCCGGTTATTTTTACATATCATGTAAAGTAAGTCATTTAAAGATTGCCCCAAACATCATAGATTCTATAAATGGCGTTTTAGAGTTGATGTTGTCTATGACGCTTGGGGATAATATCGTTTGGTCTTTTAGGTTTATTCTTGATAAGGCGATTGCCAGAAGTAAGAGTCATTATGTGAGTCGTAGGCGGTGGCACCGGGCTTTCCATTGGTACTGTATCCTTTCGGAACTAACGAGATATACATCGGCCACTTTTTGCCCGGATAGTTTGTTTCTGCGTTATATTCGCTTTGCAGAGGGCAAGTTACGTAATACAGGTTCTTGGCCATATAGTAATCCAGATAATACTCTTTGGTCTGCTTATTTTTATTATTCCAGTTTGCGTCTTCGTTTAGTACAACGGGTTGATTGTTGCGGAGGCGTTCGCGCACTTCACCAATGCCCAGAAGGTTTCCTTTTTCATCTGTTACATAAGCGTTGAATGTCGGGTCCATCCATAACCATTTGTTGAGGGTGTTGGAGTAGACCGCATTGATGACGTGGCAATCATTGATCATCACTTTGGGCATACAGGTGATGAAACGGGACTTGAATCCCATAGCCAGATAGCACTCGTTCAGCATTTGTGCCATCATCCGGCAGTTTACGCCCCAGTTCTCCTTTTTGCAAAGTTCTACCATGGCTATTGTGTTCCGCTCTTCCGGATTACGTGAATTGCCATCATGTGGAACTATGTTGTGAACCCAGTAAAGAAGGTTTTTGATTTTGGAGATTTCGTCTCCGCTTCCGGCGATACTATCCAGGTTGAAATGTTTCCGTAACTGTACCAGATTACTGTCGTTAGGATTCATGTAGGTGAAGCGGGGTAGAGTGTCAGTTACTGATTCATTATAACATATCGGTTTTGTTTCAGTTCTGTTGTATCCTTCGGCTTGTTGCAGAATATACAGATAGTCACTGTCCAGACGCATTTTAGCCATTACTTCCAGATACTTCTTCTCTTTACGTAAATTGTCGATGTCACTGTCACCTTTAGCATGGTTGTAATCATTCCATCCGGAGTTGAAAGCCTTCTCAAAGTTTTTCAGGGCTGCCTTTTTCTTTCCCTGAAGTGCCTGATAGCAAGCAAGGTCGTAATAAACCAGTCCTGTTATATTTTTTGCTTTTTCCTGAAGTTGTTGAGGCAATCCTTGATACAACTTCAGTTTCTCCCAATTTAATTTCTCGGCCTTTTTGTAATCTTTCTGTTTGCGGGCGTTTGCTACTTCCTGAGTGAGTGCGCTGTACTTTCTCTCAAATTCTTTTTTTTCGTTGTTTTGTGCCATTCCCGGTAGTCCAAGGCATAACATTGTAATGATCAAAAAAACTGTTTTCATATGATTCCTGTTAGATAATGTGATTTCTTTGTCTTTCAGAAAGCAAATGGTATACCAAATTAATAAATATCTCTTATTGAGCAGAATGGCATTAAAAAGTATTGTCCGAAAATGAACAGTCTTAACGGAACCGGACACCGAATACATTTGCTTACAGATTCACAGAAAGTCTGTGGTTTCTGTTTTAATAATCAATTATTTCATCTAACTTTGCAACTCAATTCAATAAAACAGTTAAAACAATGGCAGCAAAACCAGGTATACCTAAAGGAACCCGTGATTTTTCGCCCGTAGAGATGGCGAAACGTAACTACATATTCAATACAATTCGTGACGTATATCATCTGTATGGTTTCCAGCAGATTGAGACTCCTTCGATGGAGATGCTTTCTACCCTGATGGGAAAATACGGTGAAGAGGGTGACAAATTACTTTTTAAAATACAGAATTCAGGTGATTACTTTTCGGGTATTACAGATGAAGAGCTATTAAGCCGTAACGCCGCTAAACTGGCCAGTAAATTTTGTGAAAAAGGGTTGCGTTATGACCTTACCGTACCCTTTGCCCGTTACGTGGTAATGCACCGTGATGAAATAACTTTTCCCTTCAAGCGTTATCAGATTCAACCTGTCTGGCGTGCAGACCGTCCGCAGAAAGGACGTTATCGTGAATTTTACCAATGCGATGCCGATGTGGTCGGTAGTGATTCACTGCTGAACGAGGTAGAGTTGATGCAGATAGTAGATACGGTGTTTACCCGTTTCGGTATCCGTGTCTGCATAAAAATCAATAATCGCAAGATACTGACCGGTATTGCCGAGATCATCGGAGAGGCGGATAAGATTGTGGATATAACTGTAGCTATCGACAAACTGGATAAAATCGGTTTGGAAAATGTGAATAAAGAATTGGCTGAGAAAGGGATTAGTGATGAGGCTATTGCCAAACTGCAACCTATCATTCTTCTGAGTGGAACCAATGCTGAGAAGTTGGCTACACTGAAGACTGTACTTTCCGGTAGCGAAACAGGTTTGAAGGGAGTGGAAGAGAGTGAGTTTATTTTGAATACCCTCCAAACGATGGGACTGAAAAACGAAATAGAGCTTGACTTGACATTGGCACGTGGATTGAATTACTATACAGGTGCTATTTTTGAGGTGAAGGCGCTTGATGTGCAGATTGGCAGTATCACCGGTGGAGGTCGTTACGATAACCTGACTGGTGTATTCGGTATGGCAGGAGTATCGGGCGTAGGTATTTCGTTTGGTGCCGACCGTATTTTCGATGTGCTCAACCAGTTGGAACTGTATCCGAAGGAGGCTGTTAATGGAACTCAGCTTCTGTTTATTAACTTCGGTGAGAAAGAAGCTGCTTTTTCTATGGGTATTCTGGCTAAGGCCCGCGCAGCCGGTATTCGTGCCGAGATATTTCCCGACGCTGCGAAAATGAAGAAACAGATGAGTTATGCAAATGTTAAGAACATTCCTTTCGTTGCTATTGTAGGTGAGAATGAAATGAATGAGGGAAAAGCTATGCTGAAAAATATGGAAAGCGGTGAACAGCAAATGGTTACTGCTGAAGAACTGATTGGCGTTTTAACAAAATAAGGAAAATGTCTTTACCTTTTTAAAACCGGGGATTGTTGGCGTAAAAAAGGTAAGGAGATAAAAGGAACGGGACCTTGGTTTAAAACCAAAGGCCCCGTTCTTTTTTATAAGTCTTTTCAACGCCAATACTGATTGGATTGATGATTGCTGTTTTCATCGGATTCCACCGCCATAAAGACCACAGAGTTTTAACTGTTTTCAGATTAACTTCATAATGAATCAGTGCTCTCCCTGTCTTTTTCAGTGGAATATGTTTTATAAATGACGTTCCGGATACATATCTTCCCACCACTGAGGACTATCCTGCAACCAGCGGGCAAACCATGCCATAATACTGTTATGCCATTGCACGCGTTTCGGATAGTCGGCAATAAAGTGGTTTTCTCCATCTACAGTGATGAACTCTACTGTTTTACCCAATATTTTCAGGGCATTGAATAGCTGGATGCTTTCACCGATAGGTACATTGGTATCTACGGTGCCGTGCAGCAGTAAGAGTGGAGTGTTGATCTTATCGGCGTTGAAGAGCGAGCCTTGTTTGGTGAACAGTTCCGGATTGTTCCAGGGATAACTGTCTGCGGCGGCTATGGCATTATAACCGTATCCCCAATAGCCTTCACCCCAATAACTGGTCACATTGCTGATACCGGCATGTGAAACTGCGGCGGCGAAAATATCCGTCTGAGTCTGGAGGTATTGTGTCATGAATCCACCGTAAGATGCACCGAGACAACCGATTTTCTTATCATTCACGAACGGGTGTTCTTTACAGAACTGTTTGGTACCTTCAATGATGTCGTCGGCAGTACGTTTTCCCCAGGCATTGACATGGCGTGCTGAAAACTCCTGTCCGAATCCGATTGTTCCGCTCGGCTGGATAACATATACCACGTAGTCACGTGAGGCAAACAGTTGTGCGCAGTACGGATTGCTGATGCCTCGTTCTGTCGGGGTCGTTCCTCCATAGTAATACACAATCAGCGGATACTTTTTATTAGGATCGAATGAAGGCGGCAAACACATCATACCTTTAATCTCAGTGCCATCTGAAGCAGTGAAATTCCATGGTTCCATTTTACCCAGTTCAATTTTTTCGAGGGTAGGCTTCATCGGGTCGGCTATCAGTCGAGAGGTTTTCTTTTTCAGGTCGTATACATAAGCAACTCCTGCATTGTAGCATCCTTGTCCGATATAAGCAGCTAACGACGGATTGTTTTCTGACAGGGCAAATGCACTGGTAACGTCAGTCTCCAGATTCAACTTCTCAAACTTACGGTCTTTGGGAGAGTAGCGATAGATGTTCCGGCAATCTTCGTCATTGGTGCTAAAATAGATGCACCCGTCACCTTTGTTCCATTGCAGGAAGTTGACAGACGGATTGAACTCTTTAGTGATCGGATCGATCTTGCGGGTAGCTAAATCCATGATGAATGCCTGAGAGTCGAAATCATTGGCGATCGGATGATTACCACAATTCTTGCCGATACCGTCAAAAGCTTCCGGGCTGGCGGTGAGCAGTAATTGTCTGCCGTCCGGTGAGTAGCTGGCTCCTCCGAGGAAACGGTCTTCAAAGAACAGAGTATCGACAGCTAATGTTTCAAGGTTCACTTGGAACAGTGAACTCAGAGAGAAAGGACGTTGCGTGATATTTTCCTTCGAACTGCTGTAAAGTAAATATTTGCCGTCCGGTGAGATATCCTGCATATACGTACTGTGATTGCCGTAGGTCAGTCGTTCGGAAGTTCCGTTGGCAATGTCATATCTGGCCAGAAAACTACGTCCGCGTGTATTCGGAATACGGTCGGCGGGGCTGACAATGCGTTTCAACGGCCCATCATCTTTCACGCCTTCTTCACGAGGATAGTATATCAGGAAGTCTTCGTTGGGCGACCAGCTGAAACCTTGCTCGGGAATGCCCTGCAGGAGAACTTCTTCCTTCAGCGTGATGGGATCGAGAGTGATGACGTCATTTCCTTCGGATGCCACTGCCGTATAATACAGTTTATTACTTTTCGGCATCCATCTCATGCCGTCCCTCAGATTGGTGAGGAGTACTTTTCCTGTTTTCAGTTCAGTCAGTTCACAGTAGGTGCGTGAACGTTTCAACGAATGATTGTCCCAATAGCGGGTCAACAGATATTTCCCGTCCGGTGATACGGAAACAGCAATGGCGCGGTTGCCGTATACGGTATTGTCGAGCGCGAAACGGTGTTTCTGATCGGGATCGGTGCTACATGCCACTTCTTTGAATTTATCATCTTTCACCAGTTCGCACTTCAGTGAAGGTGCAGTCTTATCGTCTGGAGTTGAAAGTAGTTTAATGGCAATTTCATAATCCATTTCCGGTTCCAGGCGTAGGGTAATTTCTTTGGTTGCTGCTTTGGAGATACTGTCTTCCGCAGCATCTTTCACCATTTTCGATTCGCCGTTGATGAAAAGCTCCCACCGGACCGGAGAGGTCACTTTCAGTTTGCCTTTCATGAAGCGTTCGGCCCGTAGCTGAGTCTTCAGCAGATAAAGCAGATTGTCTTTATCGGCTTTCGCAAAAGTGACCAAGCCTGCTGTGTCGGCAGACAGCATTTGTGTCGGTGCATTGGCAAGGTCAAGCATTACTGGCGTTTGCAGCAGTGCTTTGGCGGTGTGTTTTTCTCCTTTTGGGTTGATACTGTCGTTCATGATCGGAGTGCGTACAGTAATGGCATTTCTTACCTGATACTGCGTCAGCCTCTCTTGTGCTTGTGTGGCAAGTCCTGTTGTCATCAACAGCGCCATCATCAGTAACTTTTTGTCCATTGTTTCTTTGAGTTTATAATTGGTTATTTCATTTTATATACCAGCGTACCACCCTTCACGATGTCTTCGTGGGAGATATAGTTTTTAGTATAAAGTTCACCATTCAGTGTGATGCTGTCGATGTACTTATGTTCTTTCGACAGATTTTCGGCAATGACTGTGAACGTTTTTCCATCCGGCAGGTGAAGTACTATTTTCGGCATCTGCGGAGCACCGAATATATAATGCCCGCTCACCGGATCGACCGGATAGAATCCCATTGCATTGAACATATACCAGGCTGACATCTGTCCACAGTCGTCGTTTCCACAGAGACCATCGGGCTTGTTTTTGTATTGGGTATCAAAGATTTCACGTATCAACTCCTGAGTGCGTTCCGGCTTGCCGGCCAAAGCATACAGGAAGGTGACATGGTGGCTTGGTTCGTTGCCGTGGGCATATTGTCCGATCAGTCCGGTAACGTCTGCCAGTCCGCTTCCTTCCAATTTGATAGTGAACAATGAATCCAGTTTGTTGAGGAAAGGCCCTTTACCACCGAATAATTCGATCAATCCCGGTACATCGTGCTGAACATGCCAGGTGTATTGCCAGGCATTTCCTTCAGTATAATCGCCTCCGCGGCTTTCGGCATGTGCCAGATCGCTGGGATTGAAAGGAGTTTTCCAGCGTCCGTCGGCATAGCGCGGGCGCATAAACTGTGTTTCCTTATCGAACAGGTTCTTGTAGAATTCCGAACGTTTACTGAAGTATTCCGCATCTTCCTTTTTACCCATTAACTCTGCCATTGTAGCTGCGGCGTAGTCATCGTAAACCGATTCAAGTGTACGTGAAACCGATTCGGCATCTACCTTGTCTGTCGGATAATAACCATATTTCATATAAGTTTCCCAGTCCGATTTCGGATGCGAAACAGTCAGTGTCTGTTTGATGGCATCGAATGCTTTCTCGGCATCAAAGCCACGGAAGCCCTTCTTATAAGCTTCGGCAATAACCGAAACAGAGTGGTTGCCGATCATAGTATTCGTTTCTTTACCCCACAAGGTCCAGATAGGTAAGTAGCCTTGTGCCTGATTTTGTTCGATCATCGAATTGATGAAACCGTCTACTCGTTCGGGTACGGCCAATGTATAGAAGGGGTGGGCAGCGCGGTAGGTATCCCAGATCGAGAAGGTGGAGTAATAGACTCCCGATGCTGATTTTACTACCGAGTCTTTGGCGTTACGGTATCTTCCGTCTACATCGGCAATATTATTAGGCTGTATCAGTGCATGATAGAAGCTGGTATAAAAATTCTCCAATTCGTCCGGAGTACCTGTCACTTCGATACGGCTCAAGTAACTGTTCCAGATGTCCTTGGCTTTCTGTCTTGTATCGTCGAAATCCCAGTCTGCCAACTCTTGATCCATATTCTTACGGGCACCGTCTACACCGACTGTAGAAATGGCTACTTTCATCAGCAGTTGTTCGTCCGGCTTCATGTCGAAACTCATTAACAGACGTTTTCCTTTTTCAGTTTCTTCCATTGGCAGGGAGATGGAATCGGTCACCGGCTTGCTGAACTTCATTACAAAGTATAAATCCTGATTCACCCATACGCTGCTGCGCACGTGTCCTGTCAGTGTTTGAGCATCTTCCCAATTGATTTCGCAAGCTTTTACGTGCGATTTATATTGTTGGGGATTCCATACCAATCCGTGTTGAAGGTCGAGTAACAGTGAGGCTGAATCGGCATTCTGATAAGTGTAACGATGCAGTGCTACATGATCTGTTGCGGTCAGTTCTGCTTTTACTTTATATTTATCGAGTTCTACAGTGTAGTATCCCGGTGTTGCGCTTTCTGTCTTTTTAGAGAAACCGCTTTTGTAGTCATCCCGTACTCTTTGTCCGGTGACAGGCATTACAAGGAGGTCGCCCAGATCCATACATCCTGTGCCATTGAGGTGAGTTTGAGAGAAGCCCCAGATCAGTGAATCCTGATAATTGTATCCTGAGCAATACTGCCATCCGATGGCATTGGTTTCCGGGCTTGCCTGTATCAGTCCGAAGGGTAGGCAGGCACCCGGGAAGGTGTGACCGTTGTCGGCTGCTCCGATAAAGGTGTTTACGTACTGAGTGTAGTCTTGGGGTGCTGTCGGAGTTTCGGGAGTGCAGGATGCGCAAAGACCGATCCCCAGACATGCAGTCATAAAGGTTGATTTGAACTTCATAGCAATGACCTTGATAAATTATTTTTGTGACAAAGATAAGCAAACTGAGAGCAGAATAAAATGAACTCGTTCATTTTTTATGCCAAAGTGCGACTTATCTTCACTTTTCGGGCAAAAATAAGGAAAAACAGAAAGTATCGTACAGAATAAAGGAAGAAGGCTGTAAGCAAGGAATTTAGAAGACGAGCAGATCTCCAGGGGGCTCATGGTTACTTGAAGAAGAATATTCTCGTCATACTTCCGTCAAACAATTGTAATATGTAAGCTGTTTCTTTGCAAACAGATAATGGAATGCAATGATAGGTCTTTTTAATGATTGTTTCCCTCCGATCATGGATGGGGTATCACTTACTACACAGAACTATGCCTACTGGCTGCATAAGAAGACGGGGAATGTTTGTGTAGTGACTCCTAAGTCGCCTGATGCGAGAGATGCGGAAGAATACCCGGTTTACCGGTATTCATCTATTCCCATTCCTATGAGAAAGCCTTACAGATTAGGTTTTCCGCGCATCGATTGGCCTTTTCACGAGCGTATCAGCCGGCTTTCATTCGAATTGGTACACGCTCATTGTCCCTTTTCTTCGGGAGCACTGGCCATGCAGATTGCCAAAGAACAACATGTTCCGGTTGTAGCTACGTTTCACTCCAAGTACCGGGCGGATTTTGAGAGGGCCATTCCTTCCCGTCTGTTGGTGGACTATCTGATACGAAAGGTGATTCGTTTTTACGAAGCTGCGGATGAAGTGTGGATTCCCCAGGCAGCTGTCGAAGAGACGTTGCGGGAGTATGGGTATAAGGGCAGGATAGAAGTGGTGGATAACGGAAATGATTTTGCGGGTACGCCTTCTCTGCAATCTGTCCGGCGGGAGGCCCGACAGGCTTTAGGTATCCGTTCCGGGGAGTTTATGTTTCTTTTTGTCGGTCAACATATTTGGGAGAAAAATCTCGGCTTTTTGCTCGATGCGCTTGTCCTCTTGTCCGATGTACCTTTCCGGATGTACTTTGTCGGTTCAGGCTATGCGAGCTGTGAGTTGAAACAAAGGGTGGTGGGACTGGGACTGTCTTCCAAAGTATCTTTTGTAGGTAGTATTGTGGAACGCGAGATCTTGAAACGCTATTATGTTGCTGCCGATCTGTTTCTTTTTCCTTCTTTGTACGATAACGCTCCGCTGGTGATACGTGAAGCGGCTGCATTGGGCACGCCTTCGGTATTGATCAGGGATTCCACTGCTTCGGAAATAATCTCCGATTCGGTAAATGGCTTTCTGAGTTCCAATAGCACAGAGGATTATGCCAATCGCATACGTGAAATATTATGCAGTACTGCCATAATAAAGCAGGTGGGAGAGGAGGCATCACGAACCATTGCCCGGTCATGGGAAGACGTGGCCGGTGAGGTGTACGATCGCTATAACCGGTTGATAAAGCGAAACGGAAATAAATAAGATTATCATTGAAACCTTTTTTCCTCCATTATGTCAGATTCTATTAAAACCTTTAAAACCGGCTATATCCTGCTTCCCGTCCTGATAGGGCTGTCAGTGGTAGGGTGGCTGTTCTACCGGGAGTTCAATCCGGAACTTTTCAGTGATATTCATTTCTCCTGGCGTCTGGTAGGCGGATTGCTACTTGCCATACTTTTTATGTTTGGGCGTGACGGTGGGTTGATGTGGCGTTTCCGCTTTATTACTGACAGGGAATTGACTTGGCGTCAGGCATTTCGGGTAAATATGCTTTGTGAATTCACATCGGCAGTGACTCCCTCTGCAGTGGGAGGGAGTAGTCTGATTGTGTTATTTTTGAATAAAGAAGGCATTAATGCCGGACGCAGTACAGCTTTGACTATCTCCTGCCTGTTTTTGGATGAATTGTTTCTTGTATTGGGCTGCCCGCTGGTTTTACTCTTATTTTCGTTTGATGATTTGTTTGGTAATGTGGCTATATTATCGTCAGGAATTGAGATTCTGTTTTTCCTGGTTTATGGGATCGTTACGATCTGGACTTTCCTGTTGTATCTTGCTTTGTTCCGGCGTCCGGAATGGGTAAAACGTTTGTTACTCACTATTTTCCGCTTGCCACTGCTCCGACGTTGGCACAAGGCCATCGAAACACTTACGGACCATCTGGTATTAAGTTCCAGAGAGATGAGTCAGAAGTCTTTTACCTTTTGGTTGAAAGCTTTTGGGATTACTTGCTTGGCTTGGATTTCACGTTATCTGGTAGTCAATGCTTTGCTGATAGCCTTTACCACTTCGGGCAGCCAACTGTTGGCCTTTGTACGTCAGCTGATTCTATGGGTCGTTATGACTATCAGCCCTACTCCCGGCGGCAGCGGAGTGAGCGAATATATGTTTCGTGAATATTATGCCGATTTTTTTGATGTGGCAGGCATGGCTTTGGTTGTTGCTTTCGTTTGGCGGATTATTACCTATTACATGTATTTGCTGATAGGTGCTATAATTATTCCCGGTTGGGTGAAGAAGTTGAGAGATTAAACAACGTTGTCACAAGCCTGTAAAAAGAACGTAAATTCTTGCCGCTATCTTTGTCCTGTCAAAATTAAAAGAGAAAGCCTTATGAGTAGAGAAGAATTACAGCAGAAAAGTCGTTTCGCCATGATAGGAACATTGATGACCATTGTCAGTCTCGTGTTTTTGTTTTATGTAGGCAGTTCGCTGGTCAATACAACCAAGAAATATAAAGAACAAGCCATTGAAATAGCTTGTATAAACAAGTAGCCTGATTATTTTGTATCCGAGGAGATGATTTGACCGATTTCCGGGAAACGTATGATACTTTAAATATCCGGGGGAGAAATATTGTCTCTTTAAAATATACTTCTCCTACGGAAAATGATTTTCGATCTTCCATCTTCCACCTTTGAGGATGTATGTCGTTGATTACAAGATATATGTACAGGTGGAAGATGCAGTTTTTATGCCATTTATCTTCCACCTTCATCTTCCATCTTCCACCCTCGATTTGACAAGTCCGATTCATGGTATGTGTTTGATATGTAGATAGATGTATCTGTTGTCCTATCAGTTTATACCATTTAAAGCAGTTTGTTTTTCTTAGTACCTTTAGTGAAAATGGTTGGGTTCTTATCTCGTCCCCGGTGCGGAGGCTCGTGGGCCCTGGTATGCGGGCTCATCGTCCCCGGTATGCGGGCCCATGAGCCCGCATACCGGGACTGAGATAAAGATACCTTAGAAAGAGGTAAGATATTTATTGATAATGCGTTATAATTATTATGGAATTGGCTTGCTTTCTTGGTAATTTCCGTACCGGTCATAATGAACTTTTGTCTACGTATAATCGATAATGTAGAACAACTCACGAATTCTTATCATATTTATCATAAGACCGGTGACCGGTTAAAAGGGTTTAGGGAAGCTGTCCGTTCGTTGCAGAATTTAAGGTCAGGAGGTAAAGAATAGAATTTAAGCCTCCTTTGGTTTAATTAGCTAATCGGATGAAACTTTTTTGCCCGATTCTTTGTATCTTTATTACCGGATTATAACAGGTGTCACTGTAAAAGGTTGCACTCTAAAAAGAAAGGATCAGAAATGGATACAAACGAGTTAAAACAAAGACAGCATTTCATTCTAATCAGGACGTTGCTGGTTGTCACAGCTCTTGCCCTGTTGGTCTATATCGCTTTCTCAATGGCCTATTCATCCAGAAGATTTCAGGAAAGTACTTCAATTATCGAATTGGTTAGTGATTAGCTAAATAACGTCCGAAGAAGATAATAAACAGATTGGCGAAATGAAAAAAGAAATCTTGAAAAGGCTGTTGGCTACTCCCGGAGCGGAACATACCGTTTCGGAATTTGATACTCACTTTACAGGCGATTTGACCAAACAGGAAGCTGGGGCACTACTGGCTGAAGATATTGAGAAACTTTCTGCTTTGCAGGGGAAACTGTATGCACAGGACCGATATTCGGTCCTCGTCATTTTTCAGGCAATGGATGCTGCCGGAAAGGACGGAACAATTAAACATGTAATGTCCGGTATCAATCCGCAGGGTTGTCAGGTATACTCTTTCAAACAACCATCAGCCGAAGAACTCGACCATGATTATCTTTGGCGTATCAACAGATGCCTGCCGGAAAGAGGGCGTATCGGCATATTCAATCGTTCGCAGTATGAGGATGTGTTGATTGCCAAGGTACATCCTGAGATTATTTTGTCTAATAAGTTGCCGGGTGTCACCAGTCTGGAAGATGTCACTCCGAAATTCTGGAAAAAGCGCTATCGTCAGATAAATGATTATGAACGCTATCTGACGGAGAATGGTACGATCGTTATCAAATTCTTCCTGAATGTTTCGAAAGATGAACAGAAGAGACGCTTTTTGGCAAGGTTGGAAGATGAGGCAAAGAACTGGAAATTTTCTACTTCCGATTTGAAAGAGCGTAGCTATTGGGATGATTATATGAAGGCTTATTCGGATATGCTGACTCATACTTCGACGGAAGATGCACCGTGGTATGTGATTCCGGCTGATAATAAATGGTTCATGCGTTATGCTGTGGGACGGATTCTTTGTGAACGCATGGGTGAACTTGATTTGCATTATCCGGAAATGCCTGTTGAGGCACGGCATAAGATTGATGATTTCAAAAAAGCTTTGCTGGATGAATGAATAAAAAGCGGATTATCCGTCACAGACAATCCGCTTACTTTTTAACATTAGATTTTTAGAGAACTATGAAATTATTTATGGAAAGTACTTGCCTATTTGAGTATATAAATAAGACTGAATCCGAGCTTGGTTAATCCGAAGTAGTTGGAATGGTCTTGTCCAAGGAATAATCCACATTTGGGACGTTCATATTTATCATAATTCATAGATGCATACCCTATTCCGGCGGACACTTCAATGTTCCATCGTTTTTTCCAGATCCATTGGTAGCCATAAGATACCCCGATCCCGTATAAATCTCCCTGATAGCGATATTTACTGAATCCTCCATTGTACTGGCCATAATGGGCATGAAGTCCCATAAAGTGTTTATAGAAAGGGATGCAAAACCAATATTTGATTTCCGGTTGAACTAAGAAACCACCCATTTTACGATTGTCGGATAAAAAAGTCCACCCTTTATACATGATATCTGTTCCTGCAGTTAGCCGAGGTGAGATTTTGAATTCAGCTCCCAGGTTTACAGTGGTGGTTGCCCAGGAGAGGGCATTGGTTCTCAATGCTATTTCTTGTGAAAGTATGGAGGGCAGCGGAATAAGTAATAGCAAAAGTAGGAAGAAGGCTTTCTTTTTCATACATTATTTCTTATCTATATCTAATAAATCCAGTAAATCTAATACGTCTCCATCTTTTAAAGCAATTTCTTTTAAAGACGGTTTTTGGGCGATGGCGTTCCTCAGGTGAGTAACAGCTTCGCCTATGTTGTCCAACCTGTTTGCAGCGATTGCTCTGACATATTCGGTCTCGGGAGAAGTATCTTCTATGCTTTTCAGGATTTCCCAGGCTTTTTGGTTTTGCTTCATGCTCAGCAGTAGGATGACCTGATTGATTCCCCCTTGTTTCTCGAAAGTGGGATAAGCTTCCTGATACTTTCCATCCATGGCGGCAGCAAGTGCTTTCACCATTTCGGTCTCTTTATTATCAGGCAGAAGTTCTGCAAAATGGTTTGCTTTTTTGAAATCCCGCTTTTGTAGATAGGCTACAGTTTGGTTGACCAGTATGGCCGAAGGGGCATCCTGCGTGATAAAGGGTTTCAGTAGAGTTGTATCGGCACGGTTTTGTTTTATTAAGAGTGATGCCAGATTGTTGGCTGCAATCATTAGGTCGGGATGTACCGAGAGGGCTTCTCTGTATAAAGCTTCTCTTTTTTCGTCAGTGATTTCTTTTTGATTCATGATGTAACTCCAGAACTCACTTGCCGTTAATTTTTTGGGGTCTTTCCGATAGAGAGTATTGATTTCATCTCTGTTGAGTGTACGCAGTTCAGAATACTCGTAGAAATATTCGACTCTTCGCAAGCGGGGTAGGTAGCGGTCGCGAATAAGCGGATAAATTTTCATTCGTCTGGCCCCCCAGGATATTTCATTATGGTTTCCCCGGGCGCGTCTGATCAGATCTTTGAGTTGGATAACTTCTTTGATGCTGTCTTTTTCCATTAGTTCGCAAACCGTATTCCATGATTCTACTATGGCATCATTTTCAACTTTGGCCTTCCGGATCGTTTCTTCGGAAATATTTTCGAATACTTTCTCTGCTGCGTTTTTCATTCTTTTTTTAGCCAGTTTAAGATTGTATTCATACGTTCCTTCGGGAGAAGTGTATCCTGTGATCTGAAAAGTTGTCAGTGTTTTAGTACGATCTTTATCGATATCATCCAGTGCTTTTCTCATTTTCCTGAGTTCTTCAGCGTTTCTTCCTTCATTTTCGTAAATATTCGCATCTTCAGGACGGAACCGGAGATGCATTTCTCCTTTCTCATTGAAGTTGAGAGGGGTTTGTTTGGGTATATAGCTGTTGTCCAAATCCATTGCACTCAGATTATAGTTGAAAAAACGCATCGGATAAATAATGCCGTTTGTGATACGGACTGTGTCCCGATATTCGTCTTTACAAAAAGTACTTATCTTGATATGCACTTCTGTTGTGTATAAGTCATTGATGTTATCTACTGTGCATGAATCGGCATAAGTCAATGTCTGATTACAGATCGAGTCAGGGTTTATGACTTGTGCGAAACGGGAATAATATTCTTTTTCTGACGGATCACCACAGATATTTCCACGGCGAAGCAGGATGTCGTAGTTTTTACCGTCGTATACAATGGGGGAAAAGTCTTTTCGGGTTCCCTGGCTACTGTTTACCAGAATTGGCTGAATGATAACCCGGGAGTCGTTTTGAAATCGTTTGGAAGGAATCTTATATCGGGTTTTAAGATAGAGCATATCTTTGATTAATTCCAGATCGGACGGAGCGAAAACAAATTTCATACTGTTCTTTAATGTGGATGTAACCATGATTTCGGGCAACAGGCTTTGTGATTCTTTGAGAATGATCTCCAGCCATTTTTCTTTACCGGAGTGAATAGTGACTGTTTCATAACCGACGGAGGAAAAAGTGATGATGGAATTTTGTGGGATCTCCAGTGTGAATTTTCCTTCTTTCCCCGTAGAGGCTTTCCATTTCTGACCATCTACCTGAATACTTACTCCTGAAATAGGAGCGGCTTCCTTGTCTTTCACGATACCACTAATGGTATGTGATGTTTGGGCTGATAGACGAACAAGCATGAAAGTTTGTAATAAGATAATAATCAGAGTTCGTATTCTCTTTTTCATGATTTACTGCGTTAATGTCTAAAGTTAGGGTATGATTGTTTCATCGTCATTATTTGTACCATCCCAGTCAGGATTGATGGTCACGGAGAAGCCGGAGTTCCCCAGAATGGTATAGTTAAAATCTGTGCTGATACGGGTCAGTTGGTTACGTAGAATGCGTACATTGTTTAGTGTGTTCTGGTAAACCGGAGAATCGGACTTACCATCGGCATATAATTTAAGGATAATGCTGGCATTCTCTGTTCCGGTTGTTGGGAAGGTACCTATATTGAAAGAAACGATACCTTCTGCGTTAGTGGCTTCTGTGACTGTGGTATGGTATTCGGCTATTGTTTCACCTTTATATAAAGTATCAATCTGACAGGTTGCCGCTACTTTATGCATTTCTACTGCGATTCCGGTAATGTTTTCGGGTAACTGTTTCAATTGGAATTGAGTTACGGCTTGAGTACGTCGAAGAATTACGAAGTCTTGATAACCGCATTCACAATCAACGGTAAAATCATAACAGGATGTAAAATAATCTTTTGTTTGTTCGGCTCCCGGATAGTTTAAATTGAGTGCCTCGGGGGTAGTCGTGTCAGAAAGTTCCTCTTCCGAAGCATTGGCAACAAGTCCCAAGCAATACTCTCCGAATGCCAGTTTGGGAAAGCTCAGTGGATGCGTATCAGTGTCCAGGTCAGTTGCATTGTCTATAATTCCGGACTGGACCAGTGTGTTATCTTTATAGAGATAATAACGGATGCTACTGATTCTGGCAGACAGATTATCTTCCAATTGCCCTTTATCGGTAGCCGGCTGCTGGAATTTTTCAGCTGCAATTGTCAAGGTAACGTCACCCATCCAGCAGTTTTTCAAATCTTCTTTCCAGCAACTGCTAAAAAGTAGAATGAAAGGAAGAAGGTATAAAAGACGGTTTGTTTTCATTTTGAGAAATTGAGTTCTATGTGTCCCCATGGAATATTATTAGGATCCCAATTATCGGGTGTACCTATTATGAGAGATTGACAGTTTAAAGCAGATCCTACTTTATTTAGGATAAGAGTCGTCACTTGATTGCGCATCGCTTGGGTTTCGACTTCAATAGTAGGCGGTGTTTGATCGTTGTCCTGGAAGATGGTTACAGTAATGTTTTTACCTTCGGGTGGGGTTAATATGTTTTTTAATTTATCCTCCTCTCTCACTCCAAAGTAAGTGAAAAACATGGTCTGATCACCGACTTGATACTGAAATGCTTGTCTTATAATTGTTTTTAATTTACCGAAAGATAACTCAGTATCTTTTGTGACAGTTTGACCAAGTAGATTTATTCCAGTAATACTTTGTTCTTTTATGGAATAATTAATCTCTGTTTCTTTATCGAAGATTCCCCAGAAGTCGTCTCCTGTTGTAGATAGGCGTATTAATGAAGAATATCGCTTTAGAGTTAATTGTTCTGTTAATGGGTGGTGATGACCGGAGTCTTCAAGTTTTTCAGTTTTTTTTATCGTAACAATGTCTGATGTTGCGAAAAATATTTCATAACTGCAATAGTCTGTATCAAGGCTTGTTAGCCATGGAATATCGCTTTCTGTAAAGCTTTGATTAGGTTGTAATGTATTGTTTTTCGGACCATTAATGAGAAGTATAAATTTATAATTTCCCGGGCGTAGTGTCTTTTGGAGAGTATAGTTAAATGAATCGGAAGATTTTATGTATCCTTGGGGAATAACCTTATCTTCTATCTCTTCTATCACCCATGTGGAGTTATCTACTTCTTTTATAATGATCAATCGGCTATCGTTGATTGCTGTCACATTGTAGTCTGCTATGCTGTTGGTTCGTGTCCTCATCGGTACAATTTCGTTGTCTGTTGAGAACTCTTTACTGTTTATAGTGGCAGTTAATCGGACTGTAACCAGTTCATCCTTACTATCAGGGAATTCCACCTCATTACTACAGGAGGTATATAAGAATAATAGACTTATCCATCCTGATAGAGTATATAATAATCTATGTCTCATCATATTCTCATTATTTTTTAGTCCCATTTCCAGTCTATTCCGTAATTACCCGAAACAGAAAGATCTATGATACGATTGTTTCGAAGGCGTATATTGGTCACGGTATAATGGTCTTTCACGATAGTCAATGGTTTGTCGGTAAGAGATAGAGTGAGTTTTTGGGTATTGTAACTTCCGGGAGGAAATGGAGTTGTGTCATAATACGAAAATTTGAGGACAACTTTGACTCCTTCTTCTATCTCTGCCACTCCTGTTTCCGGATTATCTAAAGTTATCTTGGAGAAGAGGTATGGACCACAGATGCGCGTTGCTCCATTTACGGCTTTATTATCAATATCCAACGGAGCATCGTTAAGTAACTCTATGATTCCTTTATTGTCTTCGAAAACAGGGAAGTATGTATCCTCTTTGAGAGTGACTGTTTTAGAGAAACAAATATCAATTCGTTCCGGCTTTTTCGTTTCGTTGGTTAAAGACACTTTGGGTGTCACTCCGCTTACCTCCATATCTATTTGAAATACTCTGTCTAAAGTTGAGGAGCATTCTGCGTCAATATCGATGGGATTACCCTTTTCATCGCACTTCATTACATCAAAAACCAGTTCACCCACTGCCCGTTTTAATTTGAACTCGATAGAAGTTTTTCCTTGTGTTATGTCTTCCGGGGTAAGAGCCTGAATGGCATAATAGTTATCTTTTGAAAGAGGAATATAGCTGTTATCGCTTTCTCTAACCATACTGATCTCTGAGTCTGTGAAAGTCATACCTTCTCCACTTAAGACTACAGACTCCGGTTTCTGTTTCGGAGTGGCATGGAGTAGTAACAGATAAAATCGATCAGTATATTCGGCCGGGATGGATAATGTGTAGTTTTGGATTTCTTCCAGATCGAGCCCTTTCTCTTCGGTCCGTTCCCAAAAGATATAATCGGAACCATCATTGGATGAAGGGGTAGAAGTTTCGGAACGGAAAATGAAAAGATGGTAAACCAATTGGGGCAATACTGTATTATCACCGGGGACTACCTCTCCGGCAGGAGGCATCAGACTAAGGCTGAAGGCTGAAGTTTCAGGGGCTCCTTCGGGTTGTTCACACGAAAAGACCCCCAACAATAGAATTCCTAAAATCAGAAAAAGTGTATGTGGTTTCATTGCCTATGTGTTGTTAGTTCCAAAATCCGTCGTTACCGGCAACCTGACTATTGAATTTTAGTTCTTCTAAATTCAGTTCGGCGTCAGGGGAAATGGAAATATCAATATTTTCATTTAAAATCCAAAGGGTGAACAGGTACATCTTGTTGCGTTCTAAAGTGATATTTTTTAATGTGAAAGTTTTGCTCTTCAGAGTTCCTGTGTAATCGATATCGATGGTTATGCAAATCGTTTGATTGAGAGGGGCAGGGAATAGTAGCGGACCTTTGCAATAAGCTGCTCCTTCGTACTTTTGATAGTCTGCTTTTTCAATAGCCGGACTGAACAGAGAAACAAATTTGTCTACATCAAACTTTTTAAAAGAGAAATTCCCGTTTTGGAGTCGTGCCGAACAGTGGTAGGGCATCGGATTTTTAAAGATTAATCCGGTTTCACTTAAATAGCAGCGGCTACTGCTTCCTTCTATTGTAAGATTGATACCATCAATCTTTTTCAGTGCATTATCAAAGGTGTTTTCAGGTGAATCAATTGATATATATTGTCCGTTTTCTTTTCTGGCTCTTTGCACAATAAAGCATAATTGTCCTTGTAAATGGTTTATTTTCCGGGAAATTTGTGCTTGATTCGTTGTTGATAAATCATATTCTGTCTGACTGTCTTGGATCTCTTCTTGGTCTGAGTCCGTAAAGAGGGATGTTGTGCAGTGATTGAGTTCCGTTTGTTCGTTTACAACATGGGTAGGATACTGAAAATAATAGTTCCGGTCATATGAAGTTGAAATTAGATTTTCCGGATTATCTTCGGTCACGAATGAAATTTTTTCAGAACTTACCGCATTTTGAGAAAATCCTTTTGCCAACAGAAATCGATAGATTCCTGTTGGCAATAAGATGTTTTTTTGCAAGTGTTCTTTCTCAGTAAACCATGGACTCTCTTGGATACTTTCTATTTTGGTAAATTGGTTCTCTTCTTTTTTAAATATGAGAACTGACATTTCGTCGTCATCTCCTCCTTTGGTGGAAGGTGACTGTTGGGCCTTAAATGTGACATTGACGGAAGTATCTCCTTCGATTATTTCCCGGTGGTTAGTACAGGCACTTCCCAGCACAAGTGTTCCCAAAAGTAATTGTCCGATATAGTGTTTCATCATATTAGGCTCTTCAGAAGGATTTTAGTGGATTTATTCGACATCAACATCCGTTTGATGGATACCGTCATAAGTTTTTTCTATTTCTACAATGAAAGTAGATTTTGGGTTGAATAGATGTTCGTCATCATTACCTTCACCATTGTTTTCGGCTTCAGTCGAAGATTTTAATTTAATGGTAATCACAGAAACATAGTTTTTGGTGACTGTGAACGATGGGACTTTGATCGTTCTTTCCTGATTTGCTTTGTTAAGTTGAATGTTGGCGTTCAGCGTTTGAGAAACAGATGGCGAAAATGGTAGTAAGTAAGATCCCATAAAGTAGGCTCCACCGTTTGCTATACCATTTTTGATATTAGTTTCCATATTTTGGTTGATTGCATTTGCATCTTTAGGGAATGGTTGGTACTCTGTTGACTTTACTGCATCCGCGCTGGATTCTCCATATCGAAATGTAGGAGTATTGTAGGTTACTTCACATGGGGTGCCTGCTGTATAGTCCGGATTTTCCCCATAAAGGTTATATTTGAGAGGGATATTTGTTGGCTTGAAGATCAACGATGTCAATGGGTTCACCTCTGTACTTCCAAATATATTACCTGTTTTATATGGTACTTCTATTGTGGGATCGTCTGACGCTACTTTGATAAACTTAATATCTATGCGTGATACAATACGTGCCAAAGTTAATTCTATTTTTATTTCATTGTCATCTCCGCCTACACCACTGGAAATATCTTTCTCTCCCGTATTACCACAGAAAATTTCATTCATGTCCGTTTGGTATTGGGAAGAGGTAGAGGGGGAATGGGTAATTACGATACTTTTTAATACAGTCTCCCAACTTATATTTTTCATGTTTTCTATAATTTCATTGAGATTAGTTCGGTTGCTTTCGTCCAGATTGTAAAATGCAATAAATTTATAGGTACCTACCGGAAATGCAGCATTATATTTCCAGGTTTCCCCATCAATGGCAGTTGCTGGGTGTTTAGCCTCTTCATAACTAAAGTTACCTTCTTCGTTTTTTTTGAATGCATACAGCACGAAATGGTCCTCGTCCAGACTTGTTGGTGCGGATCCTCTTGTTTGGGCGGAAGAATGAGTTGTTAATTGAGTGGTACAACTGATGTTTCTCAATTCTGTTTCAGGAATTTCTGTTGTAGCTTTTTCGCTGCAACTTAGAGTCATTGCAGACAATGCAGTAATAAACAATAGTTTTAATGTTTTCATAATGTTGAGTATTTGTTATTGCTTTGATGAATAATCGAATGGGAGAATACTCCCCCTTGTGTAAGTTGGTGTAATACAAAAACAGCAATGTTGAGGTTACAAAGCGTTTTGATAAGAAATTAAAAATGATTTGTTGATAAGGCACGCTACGCTCTTACCTCTTACAGAGGCGTTATACGATAACGTAATAATAAAGATTAGGAAAAGACTTTTCTCATACTTAATAGGTAAGAGAATGATAAGTCATTCATTTTATCGTTGCAAATGTATGGATTATTTTTAATGTATCCAAAATATTTCTTTTCTTTTTTTAAATGAAACTATTTAATATTTGCCTTTTACACCAGTTCTTTTTATTAAATTGTTATCTATGAATGATTTTTAAAGTAAATATAATTCCTTATTATAAAATAATATATATCTATATGACTGCTTCATGCCATGAGATTATGAATTTAACTCAAAACTATCCGTAGGAGCATATATCCATAAAATAAATTCTCTTACCTATTAAGTAAGCGCCTGTTTTTCCAATGTCATCAGTCATTTTGGCAGTCCTTCTCTGACAAACAATCATTCTTCCCTTTTGGCACACTTTTCGCAATAGGTTATTCGTCCTGCTAAAAGGACAAAATATTACTATAATAAGTATAACATATAAAAAATAAAAAGTAACTATGAACATTAAACCATTAGCAGACAGAGTGCTGATACTCCCTGCACCTGCAGAAGAAAAAACAATTGGTGGTATCATTATTCCTGATACAGCAAAAGAAAAACCTTTGAAGGGTGAAGTTGTGGCAGTTGGTCACGGTACGAAAGACGAAGAAATGGTATTAAAAACAGGCGATACGGTTCTTTATGGAAAGTATGCCGGAACAGAACTTGAAGTAGAAGGTACAAAATACCTTATCATGCGTCAGAGCGATGTTCTCGCTGTTTTGGGTTAATAAACGTAGTGTTTAATCAATTAATTAAATAGTAAAATCATTATGGCAAAAGAAATATTATTCAATATCGAAGCTCGCGATCAATTGAAAAAAGGTGTTGATGCTTTGGCAAATGCGGTAAAAGTAACACTGGGCCCGAAAGGACGTAATGTAATTATTGAGAAAAAATTCGGTGCTCCTCACATCACTAAAGATGGTGTGACAGTGGCAAAAGAAATTGAACTGACAGATGCTTACCAGAATACCGGTGCACAGTTGGTAAAGGAAGTTGCTTCTAAAACAGGTGACGATGCCGGTGACGGTACAACTACTGCAACTGTTTTGGCTCAGGCTATCGTAGCAGAAGGTTTGAAGAATGTAACTGCCGGTGCAAGCCCTATGGATATCAAACGTGGTATTGACAAGGCTGTTGTCAAAGTGGTTGATTCTATTAAAAATCAGGCAGAGAAAGTTGGTGATAACTATGACAAAATCGAGCAGGTTGCTACTGTTTCCGCTAATAATGATCCGGTTATCGGTAAACTGATTGCTGATGCCATGCGTAAAGTTTCTAAAGATGGCGTAATTACTATTGAAGAGGCTAAAGGTACTGATACTACTATTGGTGTGGTAGAAGGTATGCAGTTCGACCGCGGTTATCTGTCGGCTTACTTCGTGACTAATACGGAGAAGATGGAATGTGAGATGGAGAAACCTTACATCCTGATTTACGACAAGAAGATTTCTAACCTGAAAGATTTCTTGCCTATCCTCGAACCGGCTGTACAATCAGGTCGTCCTTTGTTGGTTATCGCGGAAGATGTAGATAGTGAGGCATTGACTACATTGGTAGTGAACCGTCTGCGTTCTCAGTTGAAGATTTGTGCAGTAAAAGCTCCAGGCTTCGGTGACCGCAGAAAAGAAATGCTGGAAGATATTGCCGTATTGACCGGTGGTGTGGTGATCAGCGAAGAAAAGGGTCTGAAACTGGAACAGGCTACTATCGAAATGTTGGGTACTGCTGACAAAGTGACTGTTTCTAAAGACAACACTACAATTGTAAACGGTGCCGGTGCTAAAGAAAACATCAAAGAACGTTGCGACCAGATCAAGGCTCAGATTGCTGCTACTAAATCAGATTATGACCGTGAGAAATTGCAGGAACGTCTGGCTAAGCTGTCAGGTGGTGTAGCTGTTCTTTACGTAGGTGCTGCTTCTGAGGTAGAGATGAAAGAGAAAAAAGACCGTGTGGACGATGCTCTTCGCGCTACTCGTGCTGCTATTGAAGAAGGTATCGTACCGGGTGGTGGCGTAACTTACATCCGTGCAATCGATGCTTTGGAAGGTATGAAAGGTGACAATGCCGACGAAACAACCGGTATCGAAATCATTAAACGTGCTATCGAAGAACCGTTGCGTCAGATTGTAGCCAATGCCGGTAAAGAAGGTGCTGTAGTAGTTCAGAAAGTTCGTGAAGGTAAAGGTGACTATGGCTATAATGCCCGTTTGGATGTTTACGAAAATCTTCATGCAGCCGGTGTGGTAGATCCTGCTAAAGTGACTCGTGTGGCTTTGGAAAATGCAGCTTCTATTGCTGGTATGTTCCTGACTACCGAATGTGTGATTGTAGAAAAGAAAGAAGATAAACCCGAAATGCCGATGGGCGCTCCCGGAATGGGAGGAATGGGTGGAATGATGTAATTTATTCCCAGGATTGAAAAAAGGAAGCTGCTTTCGGAAACGGAAGCAGCTTTTTTTGTTGACCTTTGCGGATATTTTGCAGAACGTTTGGACGTGGTTGTAGGATTGTGTATATTCGTAGATATAAACCAAAGCTAATTAAAATGGAGACACATAGTATTTCTCTATGGATTATTGCTTTTGTGGTGGCTTTCGTTTCCCCGGTTCAGGAATAATTGATGTGGATTATAATATAAAATGTGTATGCGTATAGTTTTATTCCTATGTATCCTTTTTTTAGAAATATCAGTCAGCAGGGCTCAGATCAGGGGGATTGTTGTAGATGGAAAAAAAGGACAGCCTTTGTCCGGTGTGAATATCTATATGCAGAAAGATTCCATAGGAATTGGAGTGACGGACATTAAAGGAGAATTTCGATTTGCACATAATAAGATGGGGCTCAGCGATACCATTGTTTTCTCGTATGTCGGCTACTCGTCTTTTAAATGTACATTATCCGAGTTACGGCATCTTGAGTATAAAGTGTCCATGTATGAACTTCCCCAATTATTGCATGAAGTGGTAGTTAGTGGAGAGCGTCCACCCTTCTTTCTGGAATGGACTTCGTTGGCTTCTTTACCTAAACCTTTATATTCTTTTGGTGGGTTTCTGCACGATGGCAAAATCTATGTGGTTGCGGGGGATGAGACTCTTGTCCGAATGGTTTCCAATAAATACAGGCAAGGTACTGAAGCTTGGGAATATCGTTCCAATAATATGTATGTATATGACATTGCATCGGATGTGTGGAAAAAATATGCGAAAGGTTTTGTGCCTCGTGCGGGACATACCGCTCAATTTTATAAGAATAAAATATTTGTTTTGGGTGGAAAAAGATTATCCACCAATCGACAGTTGGAATATACAGATGCTACGATGGAGGTTTATGATCTGAATAAAGATACTTTGTATGTTGATCCTGTGAATCCTCATCAGGCAGTTGACTTCGCTTCATTCATTTATGATGAATGCCTCTACATGATGGGTGGGGCGGTAAAGGAGAAGATGTTTTCTAATCAGATACATATGCTTGACCTGAAAGGGGGCGTTTGGTATGAACTGGAAAACACAATTCCTGCCGAATGGTGTGGTAGGATGAATGGCATTCTGGTGGGAGATAAAGTTTACTTTTTTGGTGGTTACCGTACAGCACCGATGTGGTTTACAGTTAGTTATGGCCTGCGGACAGGAAAATGGCAACGGTTATGTGATCTGAAAGACGGAGTTTCTTATCCCGGCCTGGCTTCTGATGGCGATTGTATCTATATTTTTGAGAACCGTAATTTACAAGTTTACGATATAAAAACAAATACCATGCGTATTTACGAACTGGCTGCTTTGGATTTAGAGAGCGCAGGACTTTTTTATTGGAAAAATACGCTTTACATAGTAGGCGGATGTACTTGCCGAGGAATATATGTAGCTCCTCATAAAGGTGTTATCGCTGTGGATGTGAGTCAGATAAATCCGCGATGAGGCGGGTACATTGCATCGTTTTCGTTTACCTTTATCTGGTTTGTAAATTTAGAGATCATCACGGTAATTTGTGTTAAATTATGCCTGTGTATCAATAATAAAACAAAATAGGAGGGCCGGAACCAAGGGCACTTTTACTCTAACATATTTTACTAATTTATATTTGCATTTTAAACCTATAAAAGAACAGACAAAATGAAAATTGTGGCGTTTAACGGAAGTCCCCGTAAAGGTGGCAATACAGAGATGCTAATTAATGAAGTGTTTAAACCTATACAGGAAGCCGGTATAGAAACCGAATTGGTACAGTTGGGTGGGAAGTTGCTGCGTGGCTGTGCTTCATGTTATACTTGTTTCAAGACAAAGGACGGACAATGTGTCATCAAGACCGACCCAATGAATGAGTTTATCCGAAAAGCCCAGGAGGCAGACGGAATAATTCTGGCATCACCTACTTACTATGGTAGTGTGAGCGCGGAGATGAAAGCTTTTATGGACCGATTGGGGTTGACCACTATCGGACAAGGGCGTACACTGACACGTAAAGTTGGAGCTGCCGTGATTAGTGTCCGCAGAGGTGGTGCCGTAACGGTTTATGATGAACTTAACCGTTTCATGCTCGGAAGCGGAATGATTGTTCCCGGATCTACTTACTGGAACTTCGGTATTGGTGAAATGCCGGGAGAAGTTTATGATGATGCAGAAGGGTTGAGAAATATGAAAGACCTGGGAGTACAATTGGCGTGGTTGCTAAAGGCTGTACATGATAAATGATGAATGCTGAATGGTGTACGATGAACGCAAGGTGTGGATCATAATTATCCATTATTTACCGTTCATCGTTTACCATTCATCATTCAACCAACCCTGTTCATCATTAAAATACCTCTCTGATATGTTTAAAGTTCGAATTGATCGTATCGATAACTTCCTGTGAGCGTCCGTTGATCAGTAGTTTATACATGGATTGGGCGAAGCCTACCATTTGGCCTAATTCTATTTTCGGAGGCATGGCCAAAGCATTCGGGTCGGTCATGATATTTACCAATACGGGACCTTCCAGTTCGAATGCATTACATAATGTATTTAATACCTCTTCCGGATCGGAAACATTGAAGCCTGTCATACCCATTGCTTCGGCTACTTGTGCGAAGTTAGGATTCAGCATATTCGTCTGCCAATCCGGCAGTCCGTCTACTTCCATTTCCAGTTTTACCATTCCCAAGGACCGATTGTTGAACACAATCACTTTTATAGGAAGTTTATATTGTACCACAGTCTCCAGATCTCCCAATGTCATGGATAATCCTCCATCACCACAAAGGGCGATTACCTGTCTGTCCGGGCAAGCCAACGCTGCTCCTATAGCTTGGGGCAGGGCATTTGCCATCGAACCATGATTGAAAGAGCCCAGCATGTGCCGCTTTCCGGTCGCTTGCAGATAGCGGGCTCCCCATACACACGTCATACCTGTATCTACCGTATAGATGGCGTCATCGGATGAAATCTTATTGATTTCGGACATCACGTATTCCGGATGAATCTGATCCATTTTGCCTTTATCTTCCGTATAGGCAGCCAGATCTTTCTTTACTCCTTCGTAGCGTTTCAGCTGTTTACGTAAAAAAGAGTCATCCTTTTTCTGTTGTAGCATGGGCAATAAGGCACGAAGAGTAGAGCGTATATCTCCACAAAGCCCCAGATCCACTTTGGCACGTCGTCCCAGTCTTTCGGGTTTAATATCCACCTGGACGATTTTTATATCATCGGGTAAAAAGGCGGAATAGGGGAAATCGGTTCCGAGCATGACAAGCACTTCTGCTTCGTGCATGCTGTAATAGCCGGAAGGCATACCCAGTAGTCCGGTCATACCTACTTCATAGGGATTGTCATATTGTACTTCCATTTTTCCTTTAAAAGTATACGCGACAGGAGCATTTAGAATCTCGGACATCCGGATGATTTCCTCATGTGCTCCTTTACAGCCTATACCACAAAACAAGGTGATGCGTCCGTAGTGATTCAGCATGCCGGCCATCCGGATCAGGTCTTCTTCGACCGGACATACGGACGAAGCTAACGGATAAATCTGTTCAGAGGACTCTACTTGGGCTGCCGGTTTCTTTGCCAAGTCACCGGGAAGCCCGATTACGGCTACTCCTTTTCGGGTAGTGGCTGTTTGCAAGGCCGATTGCAGCATGCGGGGAAACTGTTGGGGAGTAGTAGCTACTTCGTTATAGAAACTACAGTCATTGAATAGCTTGATCGTATTGGTTTCCTGAAAATATTCAGTTCCGAATTCTCCGGTTGGAATAGTTGAGGCAATGGCTATCACAGGAGCTCCCGAACGGTGAGCATCGTAAAGCCCATTGATTAAATGGACATGTCCCGGTCCGCTGCTTCCTGCACAACATCCCGGCAGTCCGGTCAGTTGTGCTTCTGCACCTGCGGCATACGCACCGGTCTCTTCATGACGTACATGTATCCACTTCATTGCTTCGTTTTGCCTTACGGCTTCATTCACTTCGTTCAGACTGTCGCCTGTTACTGCATAAATTCTTCTGACGCCTGCCTCAATCAGGGTGTCGACAAGCTGTTCTGCTACCTTCTTTCCCATATCTATCATTCAGTTTAGGTTATTCAATGATGCAATAACAGGTGATTATATCAAAAAGTTGTATATTTAACGTATGCTAATAACCTTGGTAGATTGGTATATAAGATAGATTTTATGTTAAAAATATCGTATGTAGTATGTTTTTAGTGTTTTTGTAGTAACAATGCTTACATAATTTTGTTAACTTACACCGCGTAAATAGTAACTTTATGTGTTTTAACCTTTAAACTTTTGTATCAAATGGATAAGAATGAAATCGGCTTGAATGCCGGAAAAGTTTGGCAATTGTTGAGCAACAATGACAAATGGAGTTATGGTAACCTGAAAAGGAAATCCGGGTTGAAGGATAAGGAATTGGGGGCAGCTCTGGGCTGGTTAGCCAGAGAAGATAAGATTGAGTTTGAACAAGAAGAGGAGGAACTTTATGTTTACCTCTGTGTAAATGTTTATATTGGGTAGATGATGCTGCTTATTGTGAAAAAAATCCCCGGAACAGTCCATTGGTATTGTATTCCGGGGATTATTTTTTATTCCTCTTTCTTTTTATTGCAGGAATTCCGTTCTATCAAAAAAGAAGTCACTAATCCAGCTCCTCCGAAGAGAAGTGTGCATGATCCGTAGATAACTCCTACCATTTCGCGGGTATATCCCCTGTCGAACCTATCAAAGTCATACGGAGAGAAGCTTACGTAACTGATAATGAAACCGGTTAATAGTCCCAGTCCTACTCCCAACAGCAGACAGCCACCTTTTAAGGTTCCGAATGACAATTGAGAACGGTTATAGTCAGGCAAACAAATCTTCCCATTCAGTTCGAGATTGCCTTCTGACATTTTCTCTCCTAACTTTTCAATAAGAGTGATGCGTTCGCGTCTGCACGCAAAAAGTTCAAACAATTTGTAAATACCTAAGGTAATGATGCCCACAACTAAAGGGACTGTAATGAAATCCATCATGATCGTATGTTTTTAAGTGAATAATTCCGTTCTTTGCACTGTTTGACGCAATAGACTACGGAAAGGTTACAAAGAAAAAAAATATTTTTTTGCCTGTAACCTTTCTGATTCGCTTGCGTCTAACCGAATATCATGGTACAGAACGAAGAAACACAATACATAGCACGGATACTGAACGGGGACACAGAAGCTTTTTCTGTATTTCTCGACCGTTACAGCCGTCCGCTTTATGTGCTGATTGTGCAGATTGTCGGTTGTCCCGAAGATGCGGAAGAGTTGGTACAGGATGTTTTTCTGAAGGCCTTCCGCTGTCTTGACAGTTATAAGGGAGAGTGCCGCTTCTCTACCTGGCTTTATCGGATTGCTTATAATGCGGCTGTATCCGCTACCCGTAAAAAGAAACAGGAATTTCTTTATATTGAGGAAGGTACCATAAATAATGTACCCGATGAAAAGGCCGACGAAATACTTTGTCCTACCGATGACGAAGAACGGACTGCGAAACTGATTCAAGCCATCGACTTGCTGAATGTTGAGGAAAAAGCCTTGATTACACTTTTCTATTTTGAAGAGAAGTCGATAGAGGAGATAGGAGAGGTGCTGAAACTTTCATCGGGAAATGTCAAGGTGAAGTTGCACCGTACCCGCAAAAAGATTTATTTATTAATGAACGGAGATGAGTAATTATGGAAGTAAATAAGAAATGTACGGAAAATGCATTGAAGCAGGCCCTTCGGAAAAGGCAACCTGGTAATCTGCCGTCCAATTTTAATTACCGGATGATGGAACTGGTTCGACTGGAGGCCGAAAAACAGCGGAAACGGAAAGAACGGACTATGCTTTGCGGCATGATTCTGGGTATATTGCTATTGATAGGGATGGCGGTCTATACACTCGTTTTCAAATTAGAATTCAACTTAAAGGAGTGTTTGTCCGGAGTCGATTGGTCCGATACCGCTTCTCCGATGATGGTTTTCTATAGCTATATTGCAACTTTGGTTCTGCTCCTGCTCGGATTGGATTATTGGCTGCGTAAGAAGAAGTTTCATTCCTGAGTGAGTTTGATTTCACTACAGATTACACAGATTAATAATTTATTCCGTTGATATTTAAAATTATTCGTTGATATTTAGGACTAAAGATTCGGTGAAAATTCGTGTAATCTGTGGTGGAACTGATTCATTCCTATTTTGGATTGCCCATTCATCAGCTGAGGATATAATATCAGAAAACCTCTGTGCCCTCCGTGTAGTCTGTGGGGAAATCCTTTCTTTTTCTGCGAATAATTTTCTTCCTTTGCAGAAAAATTTATCTTTATAGACTATGAGAAGTTTTGCCTCTGATAATAATTCGGGTGTACACCCTGCCATCATGGAAGCTCTGACACGGGCTAATCAAGATCATGCGCTGGGCTATGGTGATGATTCGTGGACAAAAGAAGCTGTCCGAAAAATTAAAGAAATATTTGTTGCCGACTGCGAGCCGTTGTTTGTTTTCAATGGGACAGGTAGTAATGTCATCGCTTTGCAACTGTTGACTCGTCCTTATAATTCTATTATTTGTGCCGAAACTGCACATGTTTATGTAGACGAATGTGGTTCTCCGGTGAAGATGACCGGTTGCCAGATCCGTCCCGTAGCCACTCCCGACGGAAAGTTGACACCGGAACTGATCGTTCCCTATCTGCATGGCTTTGGTGACCAGCACCATTCGCAGCCGGGTGCTGTTTATCTTTCGGAGTGTACAGAGTTGGGTACTATTTATACGCCGGAAGAGTTGAGAGCAATCACCGCACTTGCCCACCAACACGGGATGCGGGTACATATGGATGGTGCACGTATAGCCAATGCCTGTGCTGCCCTCGGCCTTCCACTGAAAGCATTGACTGTAGATTGCGGTATCGATGTGCTCAGTTTTGGCGGAACCAAAAACGGATTGATGATGGGAGAGTGTGTGATCGTATTTGATGATTCGTTGAAAGTGGAAGCTCGATTCGTACGCAAGCAATCGGCTCAACTGGCATCGAAGATGCGTTATCTTTCCTGCCAGTTCACGGCTTATCTGACAGAGGAACTGTGGTTGAAGAACGCAACGCATGCCAATGCGATGGCCAAACGCCTCTATGATGCTTTGAAGCAGATTCCCGGTGTGCGTTTCACCCAAAAGGTGGAAAGTAACCAACTGTTCCTGACCATGCCTCGTGCCGAAATAGACCGTATGCTGCAATCTTACTTTTTTTATTTTTGGAATGAAGAGGCAGATGAAATTCGTTTGGTTACTTCGTTTGACACAACGGAGGAGGACATCGATACGTTTATCCGGATATTGAAAAAATAGGATTGTATCCAATAGCGCCAGATGCTCACCACGGAGTAGCACAGAGTCTCACAGAGGGAAAATGATAGAAATTAAATTCTTTGGGATTCTGTGTTACTCCGTGGTGAAATCTTCTTATTCTTTTCTTATTTTAGATTCTTTCAGAAATTGTTCGATGTTGTACATCGGAAAATCCCCGTTCAGCAGTTTTCCGTCCCGGTCCAGTAATACGTAACGGGGGATACCGTTAAAGTGGAATAGCTCCCTCAAATAGTTATAGTCGCTTTGCGGAAGGCGGAATATGACTTCTTCTTTCAGATTCTTCTCTACATAATCGTTGTAAGCTTTTTCAGGTGATTCACTGTCACTGGTGATGAAGATGAACTTGATATCCGGACTGTTCCGGTACTCTTTTCGCAAATCTGCATGATGCTCGATACTGGCACGGCAAGGCCCGCAAGTAGTTGCCCAAAAGTCAATGACCACCAATTTTCCATGATAAGGTGCTACGATTTTGCGGATGATATCCGTTCCTTTCCCTGCCGGAAGTTCTTGTGGCTGGTTCCCTTGTGGCGGATAAATCTGACGGTACATACGTTCGGACTCTGCCACAAGGAATGGCTCGTGCAAATAGCTTTTCAGGATATTGAGTAGTGTGAAAGCTTTTTTCCCATCCTTGAGAGTTCCGGACAGGAAGGGGTAAGAACGGGTGAGAATAAGTTCTCCGGCCATCGGGAATGGGATTCCTGTCGTGTCCTCCAATATCTCCTTTTTCTTTTGCCAGCTTTCCGCATATTTTTTCACCTGGTCGTCTGTGCCGATCTTGATTTGCCAACTTGCCCGGTTTAAAGGGTTCATATACTCAAGTCGGTTGATGAAGGTCGAAAAAGAACTGCAACCGATGGCACGGACGTCATCGAGCGGCATTTCTTTCAGGAAATCATAATAGTCCGGAGTCTCTTTTATTTTTAATATCGCGTTGGTGGTATCCTTGCGGGCATTCATGTCTCTTTGCAGGATGAAATCGAGAAGCCAGCTGCCGTACATCATTTTCACATTATTCTTCAGCATTTGCATCCCTTCGGGTTGCAGCGTTTTTGATTGTTCCAACGAGTCGAGCCGGTGCATCCACAGGTCGTACATCGGCTTTTGCTGTGCTTTAAATTCATCGGGAGTCAGCGTGCCGCATGCTTTCAACAGGACGTTGAAGTCTCTTGGGAAGAGCGGTTCACAAGGCATCAATTCTTGGTTGAAAGTGCTTGAAGCCCCCATATATTGAGTTTCTGTCAGCATGGGTTTCAACCTTCTTTGCCGGTTGTAGTCCAGCAGGTCTTCCCAACTGAGGTAAAGGATCAGTGTTTCGCCCGGTTCGACATAAAACCCTATCCAACTGCTGCCCAAACTAAGGTGATGTACCCCAGGATAATTGACAATGAAGTCCGACTCAAAACGTCCGTCCGGATGGATGGTCACCAGGGCGGGACTACTCTCGCGGGTGATATGGTTGTCTGTATAGATCAGAGCGGTGGTAAATCCTATCTGCGGGCTGTATCCATCCAGAAAACCACGTATGTGAGCCGTATCTTTCCGGAAAAAATCAGTCCGGGGAGTAGTGGAAGCAGTTGTTACCGATGCGTAATTTCGCTGGGGCAGTCCGGCGCGGATATACTTTTTCTCTTTTTCACCGTTTTTGCCGATGCGTATGTTGCCGTCTTTTTCTTGTGTTATTTCAAGTTGGCACTGTCCGTCAGTTTTATTCCTTAAATTCAGTTTGAGCTTTTTCCCCTGTTTCCGGCAAAGTTCATATTTCCAGAACCGGTTATCCATGATGGCAAGTGAATCGTAAATTCCGATGTCCCATCCGTTTCCTGCATCTGTCTGCTGCCAGTTTCCACGGATTTCGCGAAGGAAGGCCTGCTCTTTGGTCTCCTGCGGTTTCACCAGCAGAATGCCATAGGTGTTGGTTTCCGATTTAAGATCGTCCTCCATCCAATCTATCCGGGTTGTGCCTTCGGGCAGGGGAGGATAGGTGATGACACAGTCGTTTTCTATTATTCCTGAAGCGGGAGTCGTTACGCGTTCGCCAAATTTGCGCCCTTCTATGCGGAGAGGATAAAGTTGCTTTCTGCTTTCGGGGGCATAAATATAAGTCAGGCTGTCGATGCTGGTCCACCATTGGGGTCGGAATACCGTCCGTATCGTGAGCCGGGTTTCTGTCGGAGATAGTTCTATCTTCGAGATGGTGTGTGCACTTCCCTGGCGTGTTTCGAAAGAAGGGTTTTCAATTACGGTTTGTGCTGCGGCATACGTACTTCCCAGAAGTAGCAGTAGCGGGAGTATCTTGTTTTTCATATCCGTATGATTAAAGTTGTGACGGTAAAGATAAATATTTCATGGGAGAAGTCTTACTGTATAGCATTTTATTTTTGTCCGGGAGGCAAATTCCGTCTCTTTTAGGAGATATGGCATACCAGTTGTGTAACTCGGCAAACAGATGTCTCGGAGAAACGGAGCCGGCCTTGGAGGGAGGGCATAATAAAGGTCCGGACCTTCGCAGGCACGGACCTTCGCTTATTCCAACCACGCTCCTTGGGGGTGGAGGGGTTTGTTTACTGAAAACAATCCGGTCGATTGTCTACCTTAAATACCTATTATGATAACCTTCTTAACTAACCTTTATCTTATAACTGAATTATATGCCAACGGCTTCTCGCAGTGGGACAAACTTATATCCTTTATTCTTCAGGACTTTAATCAACCGTTCAAAGTGACCTTTATAGAATTTATCCGTGCGGCGGGCGTCCGTCCCGAAATGGATCAGCATCAGGTGACCATTCAATCCTTCGGCAGCTTCTACCGAAAGTATTTTATCGTAGATTGCCTGGCTACTCCGGTAGTTCTTCATGTCCGGTGTGGTATAGTCGGCATTGCTGGCTGTGCCGGCGGTGAAGTTAACCACCTGGATGCCCATATTCTTTGCCCACGCTGCAATCTGCCGGTTGTAATATTCGTAAGGCGGTATGTAGAGCGGAGCGTCTTTAAATTCAATGCCGGCCTTTCGCATCACTTCGTAGCTTTTCAACAGATCTTTTTCAAACTCTTCGCGCGTCACCAGCAGCGAATCGCGGTTCCCCCACGGGCTGTACAGCAAATGTCCGTAACTGTGACTGCCGACGTAGTGCCCCTCTTTCAGCAGGCGTTGCACTACGTCCGGATAGAGTTCGTAAAATTCTCCGGTAAAGAAGAATGCTCCTTTGATACCTTGCTTTTTCAGAGTACTGATGATGGCGTCCGCTCCGTCCGCTCTATCGGCGGCGGTGAATACGAGCGTGATCTGTTTTTGGGACGGGTCGGTACGTACAATGCCGCCATTGCTGTAGATGTTCTTATCTGCTGCTGCGTTTGCCTGCTTCATTCCGTCTTTCTGCAAAGAAGATAAGTAGTAGGTCAGGCAAGCGGTTCCGTCCATGGTCGGTTCATTGGTCGAATAATCGTGGAGGGCGTCGTGATAGACCATTAAGTCCGGTTGGAAACGTTCGTAATCCTGTCCGGGCATTCCCGGAATGCCCTCCATGTTCACTCCCCGGAGACTTTCGAAAATGGTGCGGTATACCGGGCCGTCCACCAGTCCGCCGGTAGTGTTGCCTACTCCTGCGTTCAGCAATGAAGAGTGAGGCTGTATCGGATAATCTCCGGATAAAGGTAGCTCTACGATCATGCTGGTTCCCCACGGGTTGCACCCCAGGAGCCAGTCGCGCAGAGCGGCTTCCATCTCTTCATAAGTCGTGTCGCCTGTCAGCTCACGGTAAAGCCGGCATTGCGTAAGCATGGCGGTGGTCAGGTTGTTCGAACACCAGATATAAGGTATGCCGTGCAGGAAAGGACTACCGACGGCTTTTTCGTACGTTCGCTGTATTCCGGTTCGCAGGTTCCGGATAAATTCGTCGCGCAGGCGCTCGTTGCCCGAAGCTTTGGCTACCCAGTAGTGTCCCATGTTCATAAACGGATACCATTGGTAGTGGCGGGCACTGTCGGCACCCATCCACGGTGTCACCGGTTCACGCCTTCCGTATTCTACTGCCTGCTCCAGATATTTGGGGTCGCCGGTAGCTTTGAACAGTTCCATGGCTCCGAGTTCCATATCGTCCACCCAATTGTCTTCTTCATAAATATAAGGTGACTTTACCGAGGCTGTCTGGCAGGGGCCGGTTTTTTTTATACCCTCCTGATAGGCATTGTCTGCTTTAGAGGCTATTTCTTGGGCGAAGTCCGGATAGAAATCTTTCAGTACCTTTGCCCCCAGTGCAAAGCAAGAGGCGAATTTGCCTGCGGTACTGGCCACTCCGGTGGTTGCATTCCTGAATTTGCCGCGGACCTGAGGCTCACCACTGCAAAAGTAAACCGGGCGCCCTTGTCCTCGTCCGTAGCCGTAGTCCACCGAATCTTTGCCGGGCAGGCGCATCCCTGCATGGTCCCGGTCATCGGCAATCTGGTTGTAAAGTTCTCCTTGGGCAGGGTTCATCCGGTTCAACCAGTCGAGCCCCCATTTTATTTCGTCCACAATGTCCGGGATACCGTTAGCTCCGGGGTGTCCGGCAGCGTCGTAAGCATCGCTGAATGCTTCCGGGTTTTGCAGATAGGCAAACATCATCTGGTAAATGGCATTGGCCGAGGTTGTGGTATATTGCAGATAGTCGGTCGCGTCATGCCATCCTCCCCGGACATCGATGTGCTGTCCGGTCTTTGTAGGATGATACACGATAAAGCCGTCATGTACATGGCAACTGTCTTTCAGGAAGGGGTTGTAACCGCATCGCTGCTGGCGCATGTAATTCAGCAGGAAGTCGGCCGTTCCGTTGTATACCCGGTGGTTGATGGGGAAGTGGGGTGATACTGCTTTTCCGGCTTTCAGATAGTAGGTTCCGGGTGTATCAAAGGTACTGAAGTCCAGCCGGTAGGTGGATTTCATTTGTCCGATCGGGCCTGTCTTCCGGGGTGATGTGAAAGTACGTACCGTTTTTCCGGTGAATACATCGACCAGTGAATAGTTGTTCACTTCAACCGGTATTTCACTCATAAATACGGCTACCTTTTTAGATTGGGGGAGGTAGCCCAGTTGGTTGATCCGTATCCATTCACCTGCCTGAGCGTACAGGGTGGAAAGCAAGAAAACAATGGCCAAAAGCCAGTAATTCCGTTTCATAATGGAAGCATTGTTTAAGGTTGGGGAATGTGTTAAGTTGTATAATGCAAATAAAGCGGATTTAATTTACTTAAAGAATAATAGGGTAGTTTTATTAGCTGATATTATGTGTCGTTTACAAGTTTTTAGAATTTGATGTTGCTTTATATGGCACATTCTGAACTTTTTTCGTTTATTAAGTGTTAAATGGAGGCAATAAATGATAAAAGAGAATGTAATATGATTGTAACAAGGAATGATAAAACTACTTTTGTAGATTGAGTTTTCTTAAGAGGGAACAATATATGAAACCTAAACACAAAAACTGGCTATTACTTGGATGCTTTTCCGCACTGTGGACTGTATCTTTGGCACAGGGGGAGAACTGCAACGATAGTCTCTCACCGATTACGTATATTCCTGTTGCGGAGGATTCCGCCTCTATTGTTGTCGCTGCCGACTCTGCTGCGGTGAAGCGTAGTTTTTTAAAGAAATTCCTTGATTACTTCAATGATGCCAATAAGGAGAAGAAGAACAAGAAGTTTGATTTCAGTGTAATCGGCGGTCCGCATTATTCCAGTGATACCAAGCTTGGGCTGGGACTGGTGGCTGCCGGATTATACCGTACCGACCGTGCCGATACACTTCTGCCGCTTTCCACCGTATCATTGTATGGCGATGTGTCCACTGTCGGATTCTATCTGTTGGGCGTTCGGGGCAATCATATCTTTCCGAAAGATAAATATAGGCTGAATTATAACCTTTATTTTTATTCTTTTCCCAGTTTGTATTGGGGAATAGGATACCGGAATGCGGTGAATGACGAAAATGAAAGCAGTTACAAGCGCTTTCAGGCACAGGTGAAAGTCGACTTTATGTTCCGTTTGGCAAAAAACTTCTATCTGGGACCTATGGCAAGTTTCGATTATATCGACGGACGCAATTTTGAGAAACCCGAACTCTGGCAGGGGATGGACGCCCGTACGACCAACGTCAGTGCAGGGCTTTCCCTTGTGTACGATTCGCGGGACTTCCTCACGAATGCCTATAAGGGGTATTATCTGCGCATAGACCAGCGTTTCAGTCCTGCGTTTCTGGGGAATGACTATGCGTTCAGCAGTACGGAGCTGACCACAAGCTACTATCGTAAGGTGTGGAAAGGTGGAATACTTGCCGGACAATTTCATACGCTGCTGACTTACGGCAATCCGCCTTGGGGATTGATGGCAACATTGGGAAGTTCGTATTCCATGCGCGGATATTACGATGGCAGATTCCGTGACAAGAATGTGGTGGATATGCAGGTTGAACTCCGGCAGCATGTATGGAAACGTAACGGAGTAGCTGTCTGGGTGGGAGCCGGAAATGTTTTTCCCGACTTTTCTTCGTTCGAGGTGAAACATATACTTCCCAATTATGGATTCGGCTACCGGTGGGAGTTCAAGAAGAGAGTGAATGTACGATTGGATTTAGGGTTTGGAAAAGGCCAGACCGGATTTATATTTAATATCAATGAAGCTTTTTAATAAGATAAAGAAATGGTTCGATAATCAGGAGAACTTGTTCTACTTGTTTTTGTTTGTGTTGATTGTGCCCAACATAGTACTGTGTTTCACGGAACCTTTACCGCTTGTGGCCAAGGTTGCCAACGTTCTGTTACCTCTGGGTTGTTATTATCTGATTATGACCCTGTCCAGAAATTGCGGAAAGATGCTCTGGATATTGTTTCTTTTTGTATTCTTCGGGGCCTTTCAGATCGTGTTGCTCTATCTGTTCGGGCAGTCCATCATAGCGGTGGATATGTTCCTCAATCTGGCTACGACCAATTCTTCCGAAGCCATGGAGTTGCTCGATAATCTGCTGCCGGCCCTCGTTACGATTGTGATACTGTATATACCCGCCCTGATACTGGGTATGATTTCCATAGTTCGTAAACGCAGGCTCTCTGTCGACTTTATTCGTAGGCAACGGAAACGTGCGTGGGGAGTACTTGCCATTGGCTTTCTTTCGTTGGGAGCTGCCTACTTGCTGGATAAGAAATATGAGATGACCACCGATTTATATCCGGTCAATGTGTGCTACAACGTGGTGCTCGCTGTAGAGCGCAATGCGCAGACCCTCGACTATGCAGAGACTTCGAAGGATTTTACTTTCCATGCTGTTGCCATCCATCCGGCGGAGGACCGCGAGATATACGTGCTGGTTGTGGGGGAGACATCCCGTGCTCTCAACTGGTCGTTGTATGGCTATGATCGCGAAACGAACCCAAAATTGTCGGAAATACCCAATCTTACGGCTTTCACGAATGTGCTGACCCAGTCGAACACAACCCATAAGAGCGTTCCGATGCTGATGTCCGCCGTTTCGGCAGAGAATTTCGACTCTATCTACCATCAGAAAGGTATTATTACGGCTTTCAGGGAGGCAGGTTTCAAAACGGCTTTTTTCTCCAATCAGCGTTACAATAATTCTTTTATAGACTTCTTCGGAAAAGAGGCCGATCATTGCGATTTCATCAAAGAAGATTCGCTGACCGACGGTCAGAACCTTTCGGATGACAACCTGCTGGCATTGGTGAAAGAGGAACTTGCCAAAGGAAACCGCAAACAATTCATTGTGTTGCATACCTATGGTTCGCACTTTAACTACCGTGAGCGCTATCCTGCCGGGGCTGCGTTTTTCCGGCCCGATAGTCCGGCGGATGCCGAATTTAAGTATCGGGACAATCTGATTAATGCCTATGACAACTCCATCCGCTATACCGACGATTTCCTGGCAAGGCTGATCGGCTTGTTGCAGCAACAGGATGCCGGTGCGGCCATGCTCTATACTTCGGACCATGGAGAAGATATTTTTGACGACGACCGTCACCTTTTCCTACATGCGTCGCCTGTGCCTTCGTATTATCAGTTGCACGTGCCGTTTATTGTCTGGACTTCGGATACATACCGGGAGAAATATCCGGAACATATCGCTGCTTTACAGCAAAACCGTCAAAAGTCTGTCGCTTCGAACCGGGTTGTGTTCCATTCGGTACTCGATCTGGCCGGGGTGACTACTGTCTATGTGAACGACTCGCTGTCCGTGGCAAGCCCGTCCTATACGGAGTTCCCCCGCTTTTACCTGAATGACCACAACGAGCCGCGGGCTTACGACGATATCGGATTGCGTAAGGAGGACTTTGAGATGTTCAGGAAGATGAATATTCGCTGAAAACGCATTTAAACTATAGACTCGGGGATATAAGTGTAGTATCTCGAAACTTTGTTCCCTACGGGTGCTTTTGTTTCATATTGTGGTGAAAGTCGGAGAATAATTTCTATATTTACCGTCAATTCATCACAATATGCAATTATGGCAACCAAACTACTATTGGTAATGGGGGTAACCGATAATCTATGGCTTTATGTGTTATCCGTATTTTTGTTTCTGACCGTTTGTTTCCTGCTCTTTCAGAACTTCCGGCTTCGTAAATCGGCTTTGGCAGACGATGACTATCGTCGTTTCCTGTTCGAGATATTAGATAATCTTCCGTTTCCTATTATGGTGAAGGATATTCAGGAACAATTCAAGTACACGTACTGGAATAAGGAGGCGGAGTTGCAGTCGGGCATCAGCCGCAAAGATGCCGTCGGCTTTTCCGATGCGGGTATTTTTGGTGAAGAACGGGGTAAACAGTACCGTAAAATAGATGAAGATCTCGTTAAAGCCGGAAAACCCTATAAGGCGGAAGAGAGGTATGTGACTGTCGACGGAAAGGTGCACGATACCCTTGTGGTGAAATCAATCATATCTTCGGGCAAACTGGGCAAATGGCTACTGGTGGCCCGTTGGGAGATCAGTCAGCTTAAAACGTACGAAAGAGAGCTTCTGGCTGCCAAAGAGCAACTGGAGGGAGCCGTCCGTAAGCAGAAGTTGGCTTTGAGAAGCATCGATTTCGGCCTGATTTATATAGACCGGAATTATAAGGTGCAATGGGAAGAGACCAGCAATATAAAGAACCTGGTTGCCGGACGCCATTATACTCCCGGCACTACTTGCTACCGGACTACAGGGCAAGGAGATAGACCATGCAAGAAATGTGCCTTTCAGGAGGCCATCAATACAGGCAAAATCGTGAGACATATTGCTCATGTGGATCATGTAGACTTTGAAATTACCGCTACCCCTGTTTATAGTGATACGGGAAGTGAAATTATCGGTGGATTGCTGCGCTTTGAAGATATCACGGGGAAACTGAAGGTAGACCGTATGCTTCAGGAGGCCAAGGAGAAAGCAGAGGAGTCCAATCGGTTGAAGTCGGCCTTCCTTGCCAATATGAGCCATGAAATACGTACGCCGCTTAATGCCATCATCGGTTTCTCCGACCTGATCTGCCAGACAGATGATGCCGAAGAGAAAGAGGAGTACATCCGGATTGTCACCTCGAATAACGAACTTTTGTTGCAGCTTATCGACGACATTCTCGACCTGTCGAAAATAGAAGCCGGAACGATGGATTTTTCCTATGCCCTGACGGATATCAACGAACTGATGGAGGACATCTGCCTGCAAATGCAGCAGAAGAACCAACACCCAGAGGTACAGATTCTGTTTACAGAAAAGGAGTCCTGCTGTGTGATCAATACGGATCGTTTGCGTTTGTCGCAGGTCATCATCAATCTGATGAATAACGCAATGAAGTTTACCGCCGAAGGTTCCATTACGTTGGGATATCGGCTGAACGGACAGAAGAATGAACTTTATTTCTTCGTAAAAGATACAGGCATCGGCATTCCCGCCGATAAAGCTGAAAAAGTATTTGAACGTTTTGTCAAACTGAACTCCTTCGTTAAGGGTACGGGGCTCGGACTCGCCATCTGCCGGGTGATCATAGAGCGCCTGGGAGGAACGATCGGGGTCGATACGGCAGTAGAAGAGGGTGCCTGCTTCTGGTTCCGCCTTCCTGTTCAAGAGGACATACCGCTCGATATTCCTATTAATTTGTGCTAAAAATTGAACCTAAAACTCCGGTTGGCGTGTTGTTTGTATACACTTAATATAGAGGTTTAAATATATAAAAAACATGGCTTATATAGATTATTACAAGATTCTCGGAGTTGACAAGAATGCTTCTCAGGATGATGTCAAGAAGGCTTTCCGCAAATTAGCCCGTAAATATCATCCCGACCTGAATCCGAATGACCCAAGCGCCAAGGATAAGTTTCAGGAGATTAATGAAGCCAACGAAGTATTGAGCGATCCGGAGAAAAGGAAAAAGTACGATGAATACGGCGAACATTGGAAACATGCGGACGAATTCGAAGCGCAGAAGAAGGCCCGCCAGCATGCCGGTGCGGGTGGAGGCGGCTTCTCCGGCTTTGGCGGAGACGGTGGTTCCTATTGGTACTCGTCCGATGGAGAAGGATTCTCGGGTGGTGATGCCGGAGGATTCTCGGATTTCTTCGAGTCTATGTTCGGGCATAGGGGCGGAGGCGGACGAGGCGGCTCAGGTTTCCGCGGACAAGATTTTAATGCGGAACTACACCTGTCTCTTCGCGATGCGGCACAGACCCATAAGCAGGTGTTGAATGTGAATGGAAAGCAGGTTCGTATCACAATACCGGCCGGTGTAGCCGACGGACAGGTGATTAAACTGAAAGGATACGGTGGTGAAGGTATTAACGGTGGTCCGGCAGGCGATCTGTATATTACTTTCCGGATAGCCGAAGATCCTGTATTCAAGCGTCTCGGAGACGATCTGTACATGGATGTGGAAGTCGATCTCTATACTGCCGTACTGGGTGGTGAAAAGGTGGTTGATACGCTGGAAGGTAAAGTGAAACTGAAGATAAAGCCCGAAACTCAGAATGGTACGAAAGTACGCCTGAAGGGTAAAGGTTTCCCCATATATAAGAAAGAAGGACAGTTTGGCGATTTGATTGTCACTTATTCTGTCAAGATACCTACGAGCCTGACAGATAGGCAGAAAGAACTGTTCAGAGAGTTACAACAGAGTATGAACTAATAATGAAAGAGCGCTATGCAGACCGAATTAATAATAGTCAGTGAATACTGTCACAAATGTCATATTGAGCCTTCATTTATCGACCTGTTAGAAGAGGGTGGCTTGATTGAGGTACGCATCGAGGGCGGCGAGCACTATCTGCTTGCGTCGCAACTTCCCGATGTGGAACGATACAGCCGTATGTATTATGACCTGTCCATCAATATGGAGGGTATCGATGCCATTCATCATTTGCTGGAAAGGATGGAACTGATGAGACGTGAAATCAGTACTCTCCGGAATCAGCTTATCGTCTTTAAGAGGGAAGGTGTAATGGAGGACTGGTAAAAGGTTTATTTCATGCGTTGGATAAAGAGGCTTTTCCGGTTTCTATCAGAGCCTCTGTATGATATAAACAGAGCCTTTATCAAGGGTGGACAGAGTGTCTGTTCCGCCCTGATAAAGGCTCTGTTTTTTTATGCTTGGCCGTACTTTTATTCAGCCAGAATCGTCAGTTCGGCACCCGAAGCGTAGTCTTGTCCGCGTTGTTCACTCAGAGCGGTGAAGCGGATGTAGCGGGCTTTTACAGGTTTCTCGAACATTACTTTCTTCTCTTTCAGGTCTCTTGCGAAAGTACCTTTCAGGATTGGTTCACCCCATTCTTTGCCATCCTGGCTTACGTGGATGGTGTAATCTTTCACATTACCGTTGCTGCTGTCCTGACGTGGAAGGTAAGTGAAACCTTTAATTGTTTTCACTTCACCGGCATCCAGGTCTACCCAGTGCGGGTGTTTAGCCACGGTTACAGAGAACATGGTGTGCCAGATGGTATTCGGGTCACCGTCGGTCAGGTTCTTGGCTTCGCCTCCATCCGATTCTTCACTACTTGCATAGATCACTTCCGTCTGGATGCTTTCGATCTTGTCGAATGTCATGGTTGCTTTGATGAAAGGTGCATCTTTGAACCAGGCAGTCACTGTACCGCCATTGCGTAATGCGATCGGTTCGGTGTAAGTTTTGGGTTTACTCTTATCTACTGTGTAGAGGATAACCGCATCCTTTTTCTGTGATGATACAGATACTGCACCGGCACGGTTGCGGGTAATGGACAACGGCATCTCTCCGGCAGGGGCTACATTGGCTGTTGCAGTCAGGTCTTTACCCGCAGGGCGGATGATGAAACCTGTGTTGTGATGGCTGGCGAAGACACGGTCTTGTTCCAGCGGGCCACCTTGACCGCAACTGTTGCCACCCAGACCGGTTACGGCTGCATCCAGATGAAGATAAGTATCACCGGCTTTCGGCAACTGATACGGATGTGAAGCCAGGATCAGGTCGAGTGCGGAGTAGGGCAGAGCCGAAGCCGACAAGCGGTCGGTAGCTACAAATACGGCACCGTTGCCTGTGTTGTTGGTCAATGCACACCAGCGCACATCTTCGTGGTTACCCATATCCTGTGGTTTGGGGAAGTTGACAAATTCTCCGGCAACCGTGTTCTTATGTTGCTCGATGAACTGTCCTACCTTGCGGTCGGCATAGTTGTCAATAGGTCCGCGTCCGTAGTAAGTGAAGTTATCATATTGCTGAGGCACGCGTATTATATATCCCAGACGAGGCAATACGAGGCTCGGCTGATTGGATGTGATACTTGCTTCCAGTTCGATGGAGCCGTCTTTATAGACAGTCCATACCTGATTGGTGGTGAACTTGAAGTCATTGCTGCCGAACTTCTTGTCCGTCAGTTCTTCAATCTTGTTCTTGCCGGAGCTCGTTCCACCCAAAATCTTAGCTGCGTTTGGAGCTTGGGATTTTACTGTGAATGACAATACGACTGTGCCATCTTCTTTGGTAGTCATATCGAAGCCGGTAGCTGAGTGCTTCAAGTTGTGCAGTCCGTTGTCGAACCACTGAGAGTAGAACCAGTTGTCATTGTTCGTGAACGCGCGGAGCGCATCCAGTTTCGGACCGTTACCGTCAGTAATTACTTTTTCGTTTCCGTATGTCAGGCTGTAGATAGTACCTGTTTTGATGTCGAATTGAGCTGTGTAGCCATTGCCTTTAATGGTAATGATATCGCTCGCTTTAATCCTAATTATTTCCGGTTTGTCGCTTCCGGATGCTACAGTGTTGATGGCAGGACGTGCAGTAGCTTCTTTAACGAGTATCTGTTCTTCTGCCTGCGCAAAGTTCTTGTCAGCCCAAGGCATGTTGTCTTTCAGCAGGAACTGAATCTTCACGAAATATTCCGAATCGGCTTTCAGTTTACTGAACTGATAAGGAACCGTGATCTGCGTACGGGTACGCGGAGCCACTTCACCCATAGACAATATGCCCGATTGTGCTTCCTTACCGTTTTCGTAAAGTGACCATTTAACTTCATAGTCCGAAAGGTTTTTGAAGTAATACTTGTTGAATACTTCGAACTGTCCTTTTTCTACATCGATTGGTTGTACGCCGATGTGTTGGTACACTTTCTTCACTTCATAATATTGTGGTTTCGGTTCCAGGTCACCGAATACGATACCGTTCATAACGAACTGTCCGTCATTCGGAGTATCACCGAAGTCACCACCGTAAGCCAGATAGCGCTCTCCGGTTTTCTTATCGTAATTGTACATCGATTGGTCTACCCAGTCCCAAATAGCTCCACCACAGAAGAAGTTAGTCGACTCGATAGCTTCCCAGTAGTCCACCAGGTTACCGCAGGCGTTACCCATAGAGTGAGCATATTCCGAAACATGGAACGGATATTTGATATCATAATTACCTTTCACGGCACCACGCATCCAGCCGATGGAAGGATACTGGTTGGAACCCATGTCGACGATGTCGTTGTTACGTTCGTACTGAACAGGGCGTGACAAGTCGAATGCTTTCAGTGCATCATAGGCTGCTACGAAGTTCTTTCCCGGTCCGGCTTCGTTACCCAATGACCAGATGACAATCGAAGGATTATTTACGTTGGCATGAACCATTTCCATCACACGGGCTACGTGGGCGTTTTTCCATTCCACCGGATGAGACAGTGAAGCGGCTCCATAATAGTACTCGTGAGACTCGATGTTGGCTTCATCTTCCAGATAGAGTCCGTATTTGTTGCACAGATGGTACCAGTACGGATCGTCCGGATAGTGAGAGTTACGTACGTGATTGATGTTGGCACGTTTCATCAGCATTACCTCTTTCTCCATCATTTCGCGAGTGATGGCATGACCTACAGCAGGATTTGATTCGTGGCGGTTGACACCTTTCAGTTTCACGGTCTTGCCATTTACATAATAGTAACGGCCTGCCAGTCCGAATTCGTCTGCAGAAGCAGGGGTGTCTTTGATTTCCACTTTACGGAAACCTACAGTAGTTGAAACGGTTTCTATTGTTTTGCCTTTCTTATCTTTCAGTTCGGCAACGAGTGTATAGAGGTAAGGGAACTCAGCCGACCACTTGTTGGGTGACTGCACGTTCAATATCGCTTTTTCAGCCTCTACGGTTTCGTTCGGGTTCACCAGGTTCACAGTAGCATTGGCAACCGCATTGGCAACGGGGGTATTTTCGTCCGAATACAGTTTGTTTGCATAAAGTGTATAAGCCATCTGGTATCCTTTGGCAGCTTTCTTGCCATAGTTACGGATGTCGGCGCTGATAGCCAATGAACCATTGGTGTATGTCTCGTCCAGGTCGGGGATTACAACAAGGTCGCGTACCTGTACTTTCGGAGTAGAATAGAGGGCTACGGTACGGAAGATACCCGGCAGACGGAACATATCCTGTGCTTCAAGGAATGAGCCGTCCGAGCTGCGGTATACTTCGGCAGCAACGGTGTTCTTTCCTTTTTGCAGGTAAGGAGTGATGTTGAAGTTGGCTGTGTTGCGTGAGTTCTTGGAGAAACCTACATACTGTCCATTGATCCAGAGGTAGAAGAAAGAGTCCACGCCGTCGAAGCTGATAAATACTTCACGACCGTCCCAGTCCTGCGGGATGTCGAAGTCGCGACGGAATGATCCCACTTCGTTACGGTCTTTATAAGTAGTCCAATTGGTCGGGGGGGTACGCATCACACCTCCGCGCCAGTCGTCTACTTTCACTTTGTGCATGAAAATTACAGGTTGGTTCACGTAGATGGGTACTCCGTATTTCAGGCTTCCGTCCTTCTGGATGCCATAAATATTCCAGCTGGAAGGAACCGGGATATTGTCCCATCCTGAAACATCGAAGGTTGTTTGATAAAAATCTTTAGGGCGGGAGTCCGGATCGGGTGCCCAATTGAATTTCCAGTCACCATTCAGTGACAACCAGTATTTACTGTTCTCAGGCAACACCTTTCGTGCGCTTTCCACATCCTGGAAGGAAAAGAACCAGGCGCGTGGTTGTTCTTTGTTGAGTGCTAAGTTTTCCGGTGATTCCCATTCGTTGCCCACCGGGGCTTTTTCCGAGGCATACTTAAATCCCTCTAAAGGTCTTTGACCGGCAAAGCAAAGCGTAACCATGCTGCATAGTATCAGACCTAACGTGATTTTCCGCATAATTGTTTTTCTTTTAATAGATTATTTACTGAAGTTTTTTCGTGTTATATTGATCCGTAATCCGGTATCTCTCTAATTTTGTTGCAATATTCGTAAAAACCAGTCACATAGCCAAATCATTTGACATTAATTGGGTATTTTCGGGAGATAAAAATAACTCGCCTCTCTCCGGTAGTAGAAAAAGAAAAGGGATCCGGTTGTTCGAATCCCTTTTTTTAGTCTTGAAGTAAACTCTTTACTTTCTGTAGTAAGCCAGATCGTCTTTATCGAATTTGCGAATAAAGTTGATATGTTTTTCTACTTCAGCCTCAGCATAACGTACGTATACCTGAGCCGATTCGGAGAACAGATCGCTCTTCGAAGCATCTTGAACCATCAGGTGCCCCATGATGATGTGGGCAGCCATTTCTACCAGACGGCGTGCGCAGAAGTCGAGCAGTTCCTGGTCTTTTGCTTCTGTGATTTGAGTCACGCAGGCTGCATATTTACTTGTCATACTTTTCAGGCGGTTCTGCAAGCCTTCCAGTTCTGGAGCTACCGGCATGTTCTCGTATTCTTGGATACGTGCCAGATAAGCACCGGTCGTTACGTAACGGATAGCAGCCACAACCTGCAACTGGGTGGTACCTTCGTAGATGGAAGTGATGCGTGAGTCACGATAGATACGTTCGCAGGCGTAATCTTTCATAAAACCCGAACCACCGTGAATCTGAATACAATCGTAAGCGTTCTGGTTGGCAAATTCACTGCCCATGCCCTTGCCCAGCGGAGTAAAGGCGTCAGCCAGTTTGGCGAATGTTTTCTGTTCGGCACGTTCTTCCGGAGTCAGTTTGCGCTCCTTGGCAATGTCGTCCAGTGCTTTGTAAATGTCTACAAAACGAGCTGTCTCGTACAACAGTGAACGGGAAGCATCCAGTTTAGCTTTCATCAAAGAGAGTATCTCGGCTACGGCAGGGAATTCGATGATTGCTTTGCCAAACTGTTTACGGTCTTTAGCATAAGCCAGAGCTTCATTGTAAGCTGCCTGTGACAAACCTACCGATTGTGCGGCAATGCCCAGGCGGGCACCGTTCATCAACGCCATTACGTATTTGATAAGACCCAGTTTACGGTCACCGCAAAGTTCGGCTTTGGCATTTTTATATACCAGCTCGCAAGTAGGGGAGCCTTTGATACCCATTTTGTTCTCGATGCGGCGTACGTTAACTCCGCCATTGCGCTTGTCGTAGATAAACATAGACAGACCGCGTCCGTCGTGTGTTCCTTCTTCCGAACGTGCCAATACGAGATGAATATCGGCATCACCGTTTGTGATAAAGCGTTTCACGCCGTTCAGATACCAGCATTGGTCTTTTTCACTGTAAGTGGCTTTCAGCATGACAGATTGTAGGTCGGAACCTGCATCCGGTTCGGTCAGGTCCATTGACATGGTTTCACCTTGGCATACACGGGTGATGTAGCGCTGCTTCTGCTCTTCGTTGGCAAACTCGTAGATGGTTTCGGCACAGTCCTGCAGTCCCCAGAGGTTCTCGAAACCTGCATCACTGCGGCTCACGATATCGGCAGCCATGATGTATGGAGTGATTGGGAAGTTCAGACCTCCAAAGCGGCGGGGCATAGCCATACCCATCAGCCCGGCTTTACGGCAGGCATCCAGGTTCTGGGCAGTTCCGCTGGCATAAGTTACGCGGTTGTCGGCACAAACCGGACCTTCGTGATCGACGCCTTCTGCATTGGGAGCGATGATGTCGCCACAGATTTCCCCTACAATTTCCAGTACTTTATCGTAGCTGTCCATTGCATCTTCGAAGTCTACCGGAGCATAGTCGAATTTATCTTTATCAGCATAGTTGCGCTCTTTCAGCTCAACAATTCTCTTCATCAACGGATGGTTCAAGTGATGCTTGAGTTCCGGAGTATCTAAATAAAAGTTAGCCATTTCTTACTTACTGTTTTGTTTATAATACTTAATCATCTTCGGTACAACTTCTTCGATTGTTCCGTTGATCACATAGTCTGCAATCGTATTGATCGGAGCTGACGGATCGTTGTTGATGGAGATGATGATACCGCTTTCCTGCATACCGGCAATGTGCTGAATTTGTCCGGAGATACCGCAGGCAATATAGAGTTTCGGACGTACTGTAACACCGGTCTGGCCGATCTGACGGTCGTGGTCAACGAAGCCTGCATCTACAGCGGCACGGCTGGCGCCTACTTCTGCGTTTAACACCTTTGCGAGATCGAACAGCAAGTTGAAGTTTTCTTTCGAACCTACACCGTAACCGCCGGCAATGATGATCGGAGAACCTTTCAGGTTGTTCTTGGCTTTTTCTACGTGGCGTTCGATGACTTTTACCACATAGTCGGAATCAGCTACGTATTTCTTCACATCATGCTTGATGATTTCACCTTTGTAGTCGGCTGACAGAATGGCTTTTTTCATCACACCTTCGCGAACGGTTGCCATTTGGGGGCGGTGTTCGGGATTGACGATGGTAGCAACGATGTTACCTCCGAATGCCGGACGAATCTGGTAAAGCAGGTTTTTGTAAACCTTACCTTCTTTCTTATCTTCGTGGTCACCGATTTCCAGTGAGGTACAGTCCGCTGTCAATCCGCTGGTCAGAGCTGACGATACACGCGGGCCGAGGTCACGACCGATCACGGTTGCACCCATCAGGCAGATTTGCGGCTGTTCTTCTTTGAACAGATTCACGAGGATTGAAGTGTGGGGAAGTGAAGTATAAGGATAGAGTCCTTCACCATCGAATACATGGAGTTTGTCTACTCCGTACGGGAGAATCTGTTTTTCAATATCTTTGAGACCGGTTCCGGCAACGACTGCTTCAAGCTGGCAGTTTAACTGATTGGCCAACGAGCGTCCTTTTGTCAGAAGTTCGAGGCTTACGTCTGCGACGATGCCGTCTTCTATTTCGCAATATACAAATAAGTTATTCATATCTTTTCTCTCCTCTTACCCTATAGTGTGGTTCTCCAACAGTTCAACAATCAGTTCTTCCACTTCACGGTCGCTGCCGCTGATGGTTTTACTCTCTTTCGCCTGGAACACGATGTTCTGGATAGCTTTTACCTTTGTCGGTGAACCGCTGAGGCCGCATTGTTTCAGATCACCATTTACGTCTGCTACACTCCATTCCACCAGGTTCAGGTAGTCGCGGGTGTCGTAAAGGTCGGTATAGTCCAGATTGCCCTGTTGCTTCTCGGTAACGGTTTTGGCATGTTTGTACTTCTGAACCAGCTTTGCATTGCGCGGGCGGCAGGGAGCTGCACTTCCGTTGACAGTGATGACGATGGGCAGCGGGCCTTCTACGGTTTCCACACCACCGTCAATGTGACGCTTCACGGTAATGCTTCCGTCACCTACTTTCAGGATTTCTTCCGCATACGTAATCTGGGTCAGTCCTAACTTTTCTGCAACCTGCGGTCCTACCTGTGCTGTATCTCCGTCGATGGCCTGACGACCGCCGATGATGATGTCATACCCACCGATCTTTTTGATGGCTGTTGCCAGAGCGTACGAAGTAGCCAGTGTATCAGCACCGGCAAAAGCACGGTCTGTCAGCAGATAACCATTGTCGGCACCACGGAAAAGTCCTTCACGAATAATGTCGGCTGCACGTCCCGGTCCCATGGTCAGGATGGTAACGGTAGAGCCTGGGTGGGCATCTTTCAGTCGGAGAGCCTGTTCAAGAGCGTTCAGGTCTTCGGGATTGAAGATGGCAGGGAGTGCCGCACGGTTAATGGTTCCGTCGGCTTTCATGGCATCTTTCCCAACGTTGCGTGTGTCGGGAACTTGTTTTGCCAATACAACAATTTTCAAACTCATGTTATTAATTTTAGTATTAGTATTTCTACAAGTTAGCAGCCAGTAGTCAGTAGTAAGGTTCTTGCTATTCACTATCCGGTTAACTATCAGCCTGCAAATTTAAGCAAACGCTTGGTTCTGACAAGAAATCCGTCTGAAAAATGCACAAGTTTAAAGATTCTGAGCAACTTGTTTGGTTCTTACGATCATGAATACCGGGTTATCGTCGGCTTTCAGATCTTTTAATTCGGGGATGTTTTTCAGCTCCGGATCTTCTTCTGCCAACTCCAGTATGTCACTTGCTTCCCAATAATACAATAAAACATCATCTGCCACACGCATTGCCGGGTAGAAAGGGACTTTGCCATACATATCGTTCTGTATCATTCCGTCTTTTACACCGAATAGCTGTCCTTTCTGTTTGTCGTACATAGCCAGGCGGGGAGCTTCCGACTTGTCCGTTACGTTCCATGAAGTATAAGGGATGAACAGGTATCTGGGCGTTTCCAATATATCCGGACGGAGATAGTTGGAAGCCGTTGTTTCATAAACGTTCCAGTTGCCGTCGAGAACTTCGAAGCGTTTCTCTTTGGGCAATTTATATTTTCCAAGTTGTAGGATATAGCGGGGCAGGAGTGTATCCGGACGGACGGTAAATACTGTGTCATTATAGTATTCTTTCATGCAAACCTGATTCTGGAACTGGTATAAATATTTGTCGCATTTTCCCCATAAATAGAGGTTTAGCCCGCTGGGAATGGTGAAACGGTCGTATTGGGGAAATGAAGTCAGTGTATCGCCTTTAGAGTCGATTATTAATAATCTGAAAAGCTTGTTTCCCGTATTGTTGTAAATGTAGGACGCGAAAGTGCTGTCGTTAAGTGCCGAAAATTGCCAGGCAAATGGAAACTTACATTCATTCATGAACTCTCCGTTGCCGGAATATGCCAGTAGTTTTCCATGGTCCATCAGGAATACTTGTTTGGAAACATCGTCTGTTGATATAAAACGAATACCGGTATATTCTCCGGGGCCTTGTCCCATCCGGGCAACTGTCCGGACAAATTTACCCTCGTCCGTGAACTGAAAGACCTGTTTTTGCGTAGGGATGTATAAGTTATGTCCGCAGAGTGTAATACTGTTTTTTATGATGGCCGGCAGTAAACATTGGTCGGTGGTTTCCAAAGGGATGATTTTCACTTCCCGGGCTATCTGGCTCAGAGTAACTGTTTGTTCCGTCCCGATTCCGGTTTCAAAAGAGAGAGTGATGGGAAATGTTGTTTCGGAGATTGGTTCTTGTGACGAAGAGGGTTTGTTGGTACATCCCAAGAAGAGTAAACCGGAGGAAAGGAGTAAGCTGAAAAGGGTTGTGTTCGTTCTCATAGTCTATGCTTTTTAGTAAATGGCATAAAACTACGTAATATTCGTAACTTAAATCAAGCCTGATAGTTAAACTATGTTATCCTTCAGTGCTATCCTTCTTATAAGGAATATATAAAAAGGGAAAAAGGGTTGAATAATGGAGGTATGCCTCAGATTTATAATTACTTTTGACATACCTCCGGAGTACTGTTGTTATTGGATTCCTATTTCTGCAAATCCCATAGTTTCTCCTTCTGTTACCATTTTGGTAGGTTTCAGAGAAAGGTATCGTGCTTTCACCGGAGTGAAGTAGACAGACTGTAGAATCGGATTGTTTTTGATGTTTGAAAATTCCCCTTTAGCTACTATCTGGTTTACCGCATTTGCTTCAGTACCTACAGATAGTTCATAAGAGGAGATTAATCCTTTGTTATATTCGCTTTGATCCGGCAGATAATGGAAAGAGGTAATTGTGCGTTCTTCTCCCAGATCGATCACCAGTGCGTCCCCTTCAACAAAAGCAGTGGTGCTCTTGTCTTTATCCATACATTTCTTAGTCTCCTCTTCGGATACTCCTACGAGTGTAAACGGATAACTTTTTAATTCTTTGGCCTCTACGGTGAATGTGTCGGGTGTCTCACCTGCATAATAAGCCTCTATGTTGTTGATGCAAAGGCAGGCGCGTGCATCCGTGAAGCGTATGCGGAGTTTGTCGGTCGAAATGGTTTCAAAGCGCAACAAGCGTTTGTAGCCCACGGTCGTAGTCTCTTCATTCAGTTTCACCGGTAGCCATTTTCCATCTTTATCATATTCCACTACGAATGATTTGACACGTTGTCCCAACGGAATATATTCCTGGATCATCATACGGTTGACCTTCTCCGTTTTGGGGAAGTCGAACTCAATATCTGCGGCAGTCACACCGTCATTGGTAGCCCAGTAAGTATCCCAACTTTCATCTGTTGCAGCTTTGGCTGAGAATTTTCCTCCACGTTCATCCGATACTTTTGGTTGGATACCTGCGAGCAGATTGTGCGCCAATTGTTTCTGTACATTCTTGTGGAAGTTAACTGCGTTGGCCGAGTCGATCGGATGGATCAGCCCGTCGCGGTCAACCGGGAAGTTAAGCAAGAGGGTCGCGTTGTGTCCCACACTCCGGTAATAAAGGTCCGTTAATTGGTCTACGGTTTTTACGCGGTTGTCTTCTTCCGGATGATAAAACCATCCCGGACGGATAGAGACATCACATTCTGCCGGTACCCATTGGTTACCGTCAGCGTGTCCGTATTGCAGTTCGCGATATTTCGGATAGCCCGGATACACTTCGCCCGCCCGCAGGAACGACCAGTTGGTAGCTCCGGCAAATCCGTTCTCGTTACCTACCCAGCGGCAACCGGGACCTCCGTCGGAGAAAACAATGGCCTGTGGTTGGAGTTTATCCAGTATTTCATAGATACGTGGATAGTTGTAGTAAGTCTTGCGGTCGATGGTACGGCTGTCTTTGGCTCCGCCATACCATCCGTCACCGCCGTTGGCACCGTCAAACCAAACCTCGAATACTTCGCCATAATTGGTCATCAACTCAGTCAGTTGTTTATGGAAATAATCTACATATTCCGGTGTACCGTAGTTAGCCTGGTGTCTGTCCCAGGGAGAAAGATAAACGGCGAATTTAATGCCGTATTTCTTACAGGCGGCTGCCAGTTCACCTACAATATCTCCTTTACCGTCCTTGTAAGGAGTGTTACGGATGCAATATTCTGTCAGTTCGGTAGGCCACAAGCAAAAGCCATCATGGTGTTTGGCGGTAAGGATTACTCCTTTCATACCCGATTCTACAAAGGTTTTCACCCATTGTTCGCAGTCCAGCTTGGATGGGTTGAACGTTTTCGGGTCCGAATCTCCGTATCCCCATTCACGGTCGTTGAAAGTGTTCAGGCCGAAGTGAACGAAAGCATACGTTTCCATTTTCTGCCATTCCACTTGTTTTTTTTCGGGAACAGGTAAGATAGCTTCGGGAGCTTTCACAGCAGGAGCACAAGCGCCAAGTAGGGTCAGGGCAGCTCCGGCATACAGTAGTTTGTTTATTTTCATGATATGTTAAAAGGGTTAATGATGCAAAGATAAAAAAATCCCCGGAAACTCGTTCCGGGGATTAACTAAAAAGCAATTATTCCCATCCCGGATTTTGCGGGAGAAGGTTCTCGTTTCTCTGAAGTTCCCCGGTCGGTATCGGCCTCAGGTAAAGCCTGTCATTCCAGGTGCGGCTTTTGCCTGCTTCATAAGAGTAGTCGGCATTGGTATAGGCAGGATATACGACTGCGTACTTGCCTTCCTTATAAGGTTCACGTTTTCCGACATATGTCTTCACATTATCACATATTTTTCCGGCTTTCCAACGGGCCAGGTCGTCCCAGCGGAATCCTTCACCAGCCAACTCAATGCGGCGTTCGCGGCGGATTTCCTGTAATAGCGGGCTAAGGCTGTATCCCCAGGCGGGCCAGTTCGGATCGGTGAAACCTACTTCCATAGTCAGGTGAGGCATACCTGCACGGTCGCGCAATACATTGATGGTCTTGTTCAAGTCCGCGTGTGTAATCGTACCCAATTCGGCTTTAGCCTCTGCGTTGATCAACAAGGTTTCTGCATAACGATAGGCGATGCCGTCATAAGTATTGTTGTTTGCCTCAAAGGCTTTATCTGTCGGAATAAGGTATTTGATGGACTTATATCCGGTCAGGCAGTATTGCGAAATGAAATCTTCTTCCTTTTCAACATACGTACTGTCGTTGGTGGCCACAGTCACCCGTGTAGGGAAGTCCCAGGTCAGGATGGTCTGCTTCAGGCGTGGGTCGCGGTCGGTAGTTTCATCCTTCATATTGTCATCCCCTTTATATTGGTCGTTTCCTGTAATGGGTTTACCGTTGAGACACAGATAACTTTCTACAAAGTCTTTTGAAAAGCCGGTATTGGCTTCGGACAACGTACGGCTCATACCGTGTTTTCTTTTGCCATCCAGATAGATCACCGGTAAGATAGCCTCTTTCAGGTTTGTTTTGTCTTCCATTACAAATACGTCGTAATAGTCTTTTTCCGGATGTCCGGTGTTATAGATCTCGTATTTGCCGGTTGCCATGATTGCATCTGTTTCGTCGGCTGCCATTTTCAGCAGGCGGTCTGCTTTGTCTGCCCATCCCAATTCGGTGTGATATTTATAATATGTACCTTCGTGCAGACAAGTCCTGGCTTTCAACTGGCGTGCTACATCTTTTCCGATGCGTCCGGTAGCCGGTTTCTCGGGTAACCATTGGATGGCAAAATCAAATTCTTCAATGATTTTATCCATCACTTCATACCGTTTCAGTTTCGGTCCGTAAAGAATATCCGTATCACCCGTGCCCAGGTCTTTATCCAGCCAGGGGATATCGCCGAACGTTCTCATCAATCCGGCATATTGCATCGCTTTGAAGAAGCGGACTTCTGCTACATACTGGTTGATTTCCGACTCCTTGCCGCTTACCGTCTGATAGTGGGTTAGGAAGTAGTTTACCAGCCGGATCGGCTGCCATCCGCCTTTGCTCCAGTTACACCAGCTTGCTGCCTCTGCGGGGGTGCTCAACTGATTCCAGAAGAACTGGGGGATGCTGTTAGGTACTTGATTGTCGCTCTCACCGTCTGCTATTGAGGTTACACCTCCGGGGAGGTAACTATAGAATTGATTGGCATATGTTTCCAAATCTCCTGTGGTATTCCAGAAGGTTTTGTCATTGATTGCTTCCGGGGCTCTTTCCAGGAAACCGTCGTTACAGCCCGATAGGGCGAGTGTTGCCACTCCTATATAGAATAAATATTTGATTTTCATAAGATGCTTTGTATTAGAATGTGAGATTTAAACCAACAGATAATGATCTTTGCATCGGATATTTGTATGGGTTATCCAATTCCGGATCGAGTCCGTCGGGTGTGTCTGAAATAGTGAAAAGGTTTTCACCGGTAAAGTAGATACGTATCTTTTCGATCGAAGCTTTCTTGGTCAATACTTTAGGTAATGTATAACCAATGCTGAGCGATTTCAGACGACAGTAAGAAGCGTCAACCAGATAGCGTGTCTGGGCCTGATTGATGGCCGAACCACCATTGAAGCGAGCGCGTGGGAAGTAGGCTCCGGTGTTCTCTTCAGTCCAGTAATCGTTGTTGTAGGCTGAAGGTACTTGCCATTCGCTTCCGTAATGGCTGCGGAATGAAGTGCCCGGCAGATAGAGGTCACGTTTGCCCACACCCTGGAAGAAGATACCCAAGTCGAAGCCTTTCCAATCGGCTCCCAGATTGATGCCGTAATGATAACGCGGAGTGCTGTTACCGATAATTTTCATATCGCCCGGATTATCAACAGTGTTGTCACCCCAGTCAATAACGCCATCGTTGTTGCGGTCTACAAAACGGATGTCACCCGGCATCAGTTTGATACCTCCTGATACTTTATCCTGATTGGCGGCTCCGGCTATTTCTTGTTCGGACTGGAATAAGCCATAGGTTTCATAACCCCAGATTTCTCCTTGTTTCTGTCCCACATACCAGTTGCCCAGTTCTTTTGACTTATTATCGAACTTGGTAACTTCCGATTGATAGTCGGACAGATTGAATCCGACTGTGTAGTGGAACCCGCTTGCCAACTGGTCGTTCCAGCTGATCTCAAATTCCCAACCTTTCGTTAATGATTCGGCTGCATTTTCCTGAGGTTCGTTGGCACCCAGGATACCCGGCAGGATTTTACCTGCGGCAAGAATATCCGATGTACGTCTCTGATAATAGTCGAAAGCACCTTTCAACCGGTTGTTCAGGAAGTTGAAGTCAAGTCCCAGGTCCCATTGTGTTACGGTCTCCCAAGTGATGGACGAGCTGACAAGTCCACCCGGAACCACATACTGCGGTTGGTTGCTGCCCATAATCCAACTGGTCTGTCCGGTACTGTAATTAGAGAGATAAGCATACCATCCATTGTCGAGTGCCTGATTGCCTAAGCTACCATAAGAACCTCTGATTTTCAATTCGTCAAAGAAACTGTTTGTCCAGTTCTTGAACCAGCTTTCATTGGATAGCCTCCAGGCTGCCGAGAAAGAAGGATTGAACACGGCACGGTCGTGTTTGGGGAATTTGGAAGAGAGGTCGTAACGGCCGTTTACTTCAAATAAATAACGGTCATCATATCCATAGTTGAGGCGGAAGAAGCCGCTTCGGGTAGCCCAGGAGTTGTCATAGCTACCTACCCAACGGTCGCCTGTGGCGTAGCTCAATGAACCCAAGTCATTTGAGATCAGTTGTTCGCGTCCGGCATTGAATCCGGTCGTGTGCTTGCTTTCCTGATTGTAACCGATCATTCCCTTCAGGTAATGTTTGCCCAATGTCTTTTCATAATCGCCGAAAAAGTTGAAAGCATTGTAGGTATCGTTGGCTTGTGACTGGGACACAGAGTTCGGATTGGTCCATGCAAAAGTTTGCAGGAATTGTCCGTTGGCTCCATATTCGTCGAATGACTTCATGTGTACCTTATTATTCTCACTATAGTAATTGAACGTATAGTCCATGTTGATGCTCATACCTTTAATAGGAGTCAGCTTCATCGTGATCGTGTTCCAAAGGTCATTTTTGTTGGTTTGCCGGTTACCGCCGTCTTCAAGAATGGCAGGGAAGTTGGTAAAGTCGCCCTGTCCGGCCCAATTTCCGTCCGGGTGTTTCACCGGCATGATAGGACGCGTATCACCTCCCATAAAATTATCGCCATGCACGTTGTCCTGATTCAATCCTGTCAGCTTGGTGCGGTTGAAGCTTGTTTTCATGGAGAGGTGCAACCATTCGTTTATGTCATAGTTGATGTTGTTCATCACGTTGAACTTCTTGAACTGTTCGTTACCGAAACGAATTAGAGATCCTTGGTCGGTATATCCTAAAGAAGTGTAATAGGTAGCCTTCTTACCGCCGCCACTGATATTGACATTGTACTTCTGGACAGGATAATTCTTCTTATACAACTCTTTCATCCAGTTGGTGTTACCGGCATACGTGTATTTGGTGCCGTTTTTACTGATACTCGGATCTGAGTGGATAAATACCGGAGAGTTGTTTACCGGATCTTTATAGTAAGCTTCAATGTGCTGCATCCATTCAGCATCGAAATAGTCTCGTCCCACTGTGTTTTGCTGTGCGGTGTTCATCCAGGTAGCATATTGCATGGAGTTCATATAGGTGGGGCGGGTAGTAGGTCCGTTGAAAGAAACCGAAGCATCGAATGATACTTGTGTCGGCTGGTCCTTGCGTCCTCCTTTGGTTGTAATCAATACAACGCCATAAGCCGCACGTGCACCATAGATAGATGCGGAAGCGGCATCCTTCAGTACGGAGACACTTTGCACGTCTTGCGGGTTAATGAGGTTCGGGTCCATTTCCACGCCATCGACCAATACCAGCGGTGAACTTCCACTCATGGCGGTGGTACCACGGATATTGAAACTTGAACCTTCACCCGGACGACCACTGGTGGTTACGTTTAAGTTGGGGATAGCACCTTGCAAACCCTGTCCGAGATTGACAATCGGGCGGTCTTCCAGCACCTTACTGTCCACAGCTGATACGGCTCCGGTCAGGTTGGCTTTTTTCACGGTGGCATAACCAACGACTACCACCTCTTCCAATGCCTTGCTGTCTTCAGCAAGCTTCACTTGAATGGGCTTTCCGGTATAAGGAATTTCCTGTGTGACATATCCGATGTAAGATATTACAATAATATCTCCTTTTTTCACGCCATCCAACGAGAATTTACCTTCTAAATTTGTGATGACGCCGTTAGTCGTGCCTTTTACCATGACACTGGCACCAATAACCGGGCCCATTGCATCTTCAACCGTTCCTGTTACTTTCTCTTGAGTAACTTCAGGAACCAATGCTTCTGTGGCTTGCGTTGCATACGAATAAGCTGGGAAGCTTAGTGCACCGGCGAGCAAGAGCAGAGAAACTTGTCTAGTGATTTTTAACATAACAATTTTGTTTTAGATTAATAATAAAGGTTTTGTTCGGTTCTTTTACATTTCACTTTCTCCATTCATCTGCCTTTCCTTTTTCTTTAAAATAGGATTAGTTCTAACAGAACTTGGTGCACTGTAAGGTGTTTATTATCACAGGGTATGCGCATTTACGTACAGTTCTGCTTTTATTGTGAATAGCTTTGTAGACGGGAAATAAAAGATTGAAATGGCCTGTTGTTCTACTAAATGACCGATTATCTTGTTTGGTATTTAGTGTTTTATGACAAACTGAAGACTTTTTGCAATCCTCTCTGTCTACCCTGACATATATCGAAGTTTGTTTCTCTTGATTTGTTTCCGGAAGGAGCGTAGAGGGTGAGGAATATTGGGTTAGAATGAAAAAAAACTTTTGTGATTATTATCTATTTTTAAAATAATCGCTATATTTGCATCATTGTTAATCTAAAAAACAAAAAATATTCTGTTCTTTTTTAATACATTATAAAATGTGTTTCTTTAAAACCGATTAATTTGGTTATAGTTCTGTTAGGAATAATCTGTATTTTATTATTTTGTCTTTAGTTAACCTGTTGTATAATAGGTGTATATGCGTCAGGTTGGGGGATGAATCGAATTGTGGTTCCGTATGTTGTAACAATCTGCCGGTTACAAGAAAGAAGGTGTGAATCTCGATGAAATATTCGAAATTTTTGTGATTGAATGTCCGACATTTGTTATGTTGATTCTGTTTGTGTGTTCTTTTTTCCTCTGGCGATCCTGTTTGAATTGCTAAAGGTGTTCTGTTTACAGTGGGCGAAGTGTTTTTAATCTTGAAGGTGTGTCATAACTCTTTTTACCACGGAGTGCTACAGAGTATCACAGAGTATTTTGTTAATAATCAACAACTTTAAATCGCCTCCGTGTTACTCTGTGTCCTCTGTGGTGAGTTCCGACACACACTCAGGTTGATAGATCATATTATTTCTTTGACAATGTGTTGCAGGGGATTAGTTTCATGCTATTTGTCGGTTTTTTCAAATTTGGCTAAATAACCTCCTCCCGATAATAACTTTATTTTTAGCGTTTTACCCGATTTTATTTTTCGATTGTTTATTACAATCTTTTTTCTGTTTTCTCCGTCATCGGATGCATAAGTCATGCGGTAGTTGCCTTTGGGCAAAAAGTCCAATTCGATTTCTTGGGTAACAGCCTTTTCTCCATTTAAGATGGAAAGATACCATATATCCCCTTTTCTTCTGGATAATGCGGCCAATTCACCTATCCGGCTTTCTTTCAGAATTTTTGTCTGATCCCAGGTGACTGGTACTTCTTCAATAAACATACGTCCCGGACATGCCAGCATATCTTCCATGTCGGCTGCAAAGATCAGCATGGGCGATGTGAACGTGTAGATACTCGCCAATTGATGCGTGAAAGTGACAGATGGAGGGCAGAATTGGCGGAAGTTCAATGGGGTATAGTCGGCAGGACCTGCCAGCCAGCGGGTAAAGGGTAACACCGTATTGTGATAAGGCCACGGCGGGCCTGGAGCCCAGTTATTTTCTCCACCTACGGACTCTAAACCGCGTACAGCCTCTTTGGCCAACAGGTTGGGATACGTATAGCTGTCGCCTGTAGGTTTATTCACCCCATGGAAAATAACCATCAGATGTGCTTTGGCAGCATCCTTCAATATATTCTCCATAAAATTGACTGTAAATAGATTTTCTGTGTGGAAGAAATCTATTTTTAATCCTTTTACACCGATTTCCGCACATCTTTTCATAAAATTGTTGCGTTCGTCCGCATCCAGCAAGCCGACATCGGATTTATTACCATATCTTGGGGAAGAAGGCCGCCATACCCAGATATCTACGTTTTTACTGCGGGCATAATCGACTAACTCTTTGAGTAATTCCCATTTGGTACGTCGATTGGCATTTTTCTCTGTTTTCGGCCAAAGTTCCCAGCCATCATCTACCACAACAGATTCCAGACCTAACTCGGCTGCTCCGTCAACATATCTTTTGTGATTCTCTACGCTCAGTCTGTTCTCTCCTTCCACTAACCAGGTGAAAATCGAACGTCCTGGTTTAATCCATTGGGTATTTTTTCCTTCGGGAAAAAGTGTGCGATCCGGCTGTTCTGATACTTGAGCTATGATACGATTATTCACCAATCCATCCAGATCCTCCGATAACATCAGGATGCGCCAGGGAGTGGTTATCTCTTTGTAGCCGTTGCGCGGGGAAACGATCCAGGGTGAATTGCGTACTTCTGTATGCCAGTATTTACCGGCGGGGAGACCTGTTGATACACCTGTTTCCAAATGCCCTTTGTTATCTACATAGCCGAATTGTACCCTGTTGTCTTTACATCCGAACAATACTGCACCGTGAAAATTAAACAGGTTAGCTTCGGTAATGGCGGCATACATCCCGTTGGGAAGATGGAAAGTGGCGGGAGGAGCCAACAGCTCGTTTTCTATTTTGTCGGTGGTACGATCTTGGTAAGCTTGTATCCATCCGTATTGAAAAGGGCCACTGGCGTACCATACCCGGGTTCCGGCCGGAAAAGTGAAAGACGTTTCCTCGCCATATACACAACAACTGCCAGTGGAAGGAATGCGGTATCTTAAAGCTATTCCGTCATCAAATTCGCGGATGTCAAGGTGATAAATGTCCCCATCCTTTTTTTCTATTGTATACGTTTTGTACTCCGCATCTGTTTGTTCGACCGACTTTATTTCGACCGATTTACCCAGATCTATATTGTCAATGTTCATGCCCAAGGGCGATGAACTGATAGTTTGTTCGCCTTTATAGGTTACTTCGAAACAGAGTCGGCCGGTTGCCGTGCTGAGGTTTATTTTTGTCTGCTGGGCTCCGGCAAAACCGGGAAAGCAGAGGGAGAATAAGAAAATTGTTAGTTTACTTTTCATACATTAATTTTTATGTGTTGCTATTCAATGACATACCATGTGTATCCGCCGGCAGGGATTCTGACAGTCAGTTCTACTGAGTAATCCCGTTGTAAGGTATGGGTAGTGGGCGTTCCCTCCTGTTCTCTTATCTGTGCGGTTTTTGTCAGGCCAGTATAATATAAAGGTAACCGGATGCGGCGGATGATTTCTTTGTCTGTGGGATTGAAGAACATGGCTAACCCTTTTTCCTTTTCCGCAGGGTTGGCATGCATGATGCCATCCCAATCGTGCGCATCGGGTTTGCGTAGATGGATAATGTCGCTATTCAGTATGTTTCTGTATTTTTTGTACCAGTTAATCACTTCCACGACTGTCTTCTTGGTTTCTTCCGTATCGTAAAGGCGGGGACCGCGGTAGCAAGCTTGTATACCGGCGCCGTAGTTTTGAAACATTAATGTCTTATATTCATACAAGTGTTCGCTCAACGGCTCTAATGTGGCAGCCAATCCGCCTCCTTGATATTCTACTAATGGGACAAAGCTCCAAAGTGAGGAAGGAATGCGTTCCCATGTACAGTCATAGTTCAACTGGCGGGTATGGATCAACTGACGATCGCGTGGAAGCGACCAGTTGGCTTCGCGATAGCCGATACCTACTTTAGTAGAACCGTTCAGGAAGTAAAAGTCGGGTACATTGATGTATATTCCGTTCTCACACATCCAATGATAAAGCTCCGTAATCTTATAGAATTGGTTCCATTGTGAGTCCTCCAATCCTTTATGATGGGTATGGGCAGTGGAAGCACAAAAGTCTCCGGGATAAGAACCATCGTGCTCAAAACAACGCATGCCGGTTTTTTCAAAGAAAATTTTTATCTTACGGAAGTATTCGTAGCCCCAATCACTACTGAGGCAAGGAGAACTACCAAATCTCATGCCCCCACGTTTACCTGTCTTTGGATTGATAACGTCTGTCTCATCACTGATCCAGCGGCTGGCAAGTAGTGAGTAGCAACCCATTTCAATACCCTTGCTACGGGCGTAATCCACAAATGCTTTGTATTTTGCTATATTGGCATCAGAAATATCTTCTGCATTCAGTCCGGAGCCAAAGCTGAGGATAATCATTTCGTAACCTGTTTCGGCACATTGGTCGATGGCACGGTACACCACCTTCGGATCCGTGGAAGTGAGATGCATAAAGATTGGATTTTCTGTGCTCCACGGTGCTATCGTGCGGTATAGTTTCCGAGTGAATAAGCCTTTGCGCTCCCGGTCGTAGCTGTCGAACGGCATTTCGTATACACTGAAAGACCGGAATGTACCGTTGGGTTGCAAACGCTGGTCGGGACCTATCGGAGGAGAGACATCCAGCACGCAAGGGGTTTGTAACATATAGTTGCGCTGAGATGTATAGGCAGGATCGGTTACCCACTTTTCCGTAATATCCGTTTCTTTCTCAGTAAAACTTCCGCCGCAGGCGTAATCACTTTCTATGTGAATATTGGGTAAAAGGAATTTGGTGGGATCGCCCCCTCCGGGAGATTCCGGTTCGGAAAAGGCCAGGTATTCCACTTGAAAGGCATCAATATTGACAGGAAGAACAGAGTGGTTCACTAATTCAAAACGTTTGCGAATAACAGGAATCTTGTCATAAACGGAAACATGGAGCTTCACTGTGACATCCTTTAGTTCCTTATCGCCACGCAAAGTGAATATGATTTCGCAGCCTGTTGCCGCCTCCTTATTCAATGCCCAGCGGCTACGTGCCCATTTTATATCTTCTTTGATAGGGAGTATTTCAAAGTCTTCTATGAGGAAAGATTCGGGAATGGTGGTCATTTTTTCTATCCATTCTTCTTTTAAATAACCTCGTTCCGGTTGTCCGGTCAAGCCGCCTATCATCCATTTCTTGCCATCAATTTGTATACTCCCTTCACTGCTGACAGCGCGTAGCATACTCTCTCCTGTCATTCGGTTGATGAAGTTGGTCGTTGCCAGATTGGGGAATATCCGGAAAGTGCGTGACACCATCGGATTGGCCACAATGATACTCTTTTGATCTGCCGATGCGTAAATGCCCGCTTTAGACTTCTCGGAAGTGATCAGCCAGTCAAAGTTGGTTTGACTGGAAACCGGTTCGGATAAAACAGGGAGTTTACTTATTTTTTTCGCCAACAGAGTGGAGATGGTCTTTGTCATTTCAGGACCTTTTCCGGCATATCCGGCATCGAGGGTGCATGGGCGATCGGATTGATATTCTATAGTTGGCGCAATCCATAAAGCGTTGTCGCCGCTTGCACCGTCATTGGTCGGTTCTACTGCCAATTCCAGAACCCGAACTCCCTTCAGGCTTACATCAATGGACTGGGGAGCCTCGTTACCACGTACAATGCCGCTATTGTAAAGTTCTTTGTTGTCGCCTTTCAAGACGAACCGAACTGATCCATTTTCTATTTTTCCACTTTTACCGGCCAGTCCTATGAACTGTTTGTCATCTCCTTCTTTGCGGAAGTAGAGTTTCGTTCCATTAACTAACGGAAGGATGGTTAGGCTTTTGTCTGAGACCTCCACTTGAGAATCGGCAACTCCCACTTGGGCATGAAAGCGTGTGGCATTGCCGTGCAGATCTATTTTTAAGATACTTTGGGCATGGGTGCCTATCACGTCCTTAAAAGTCTGTCTTTGGATGGTGGCTGGTTCTCCGCTTACCGATTTACCGGTTTGTACCTTTCCGTATTCTTGCCACAACTTAGATAAGTCCAGTTCGGACAGTTTGATGGTGTGCTGGGCTTGTCCACATAAGCATGTGAAAAGAGTACCCATAAGAAGTAATATTTTTTTATCCATATAATTTCAATGTGTTTTTATTGATTGTTACATCGTTTGTTACTATCCGTTCGGAACGGAGCGACAGGCAATCCTTCTTGATTGAATAAATTTCCGATAGTGGCATCATCGAAGCAATAGCGGACGGCTACCGGATGTTTTACTTTCGGTGAGTAAACCGTTATCTTGTTGCCTTTTATCTGCGCTTTGGCTTCTACGAAGCGCCCGTCTTCACCGGCTATGAGCAGCCCCCTGATTTCCTTCTCCGGACAGACTAACCCTTTGGAGGCATGTTTAAAAGTAAGTATGGCTTTTTTCTTGTCAACAACCATTTGTTCCAAGGTGGGGCTTTCGTATCCGTCTTTCAGTAAACCGTATTTTTTGCCCAGCGCCATGTTGGCTAATCGTACGCCTACTTCTTGTTTCTGAATCGGATGAATGGCTTTCGGATCGCCTTTGTCTGTGATAACGACGAGCGCCGTGTTGTGAACCTTGCGTGTTATCTCTTCTTGCGCTTCACGTATAAGCGCAGGTCCGTTATGGGTTGAACCGTAGTTGAACGGAGCTATTTGAACCATGTAAAAAGGAAATTCTTTGCCGAATCCACTTCTCCAGCTTTCAACCATTTTCTCTATCAACGTCGTGTATGAAGAGGGGTTGTCTCTGTTTGATTCACCCTGGTACCATATTGTTCCGGCTATGTCGTAAGGCATCAAGGGATGGATCATGCTGTTATAAAGCACACCGGGCTCTACCGGCCACCAGGGATATGTCTTGTCAATGATCGCATCTTTTATTAGGGGGGTGTCCATGACTACCTCTCGTGGTGTCCATACTTCTGCCGGAGTTCCTCCCCAGGCTGAAACGATCAACCCTATCGGAACATTCAGCTTCTGTTGCAGGTGCTTACCGAAGAAATAGGCGACAGCACTTCGTTGTCGCATGACTTCCGGTGTACATTTTTCCCATTGCGCATAGCAGTCTTCCTGTAAGGTTCGGCTACCTTGCTTGTTCAGGCTGAAAAAACGAAGGTTGGGGTGTATGGCTGTCGCAATTTCCTCTTGTTGATTGGGGATGCCGTTATTGGGACACCATTCCATATTCGACTGCCCGCTGCATAGCCATACCTCTCCCAACATAACGTCTTTCAACTCGATTTTATTTCCTTTCATGTTGTTAGAAAATAGTTGTAGGGTATAAGGACCGCCATGTTGGGTGGTGGGTATTTGGGTTTTCCAATGCCCGCACTCGTCAATAAGAGTCTCGATAGTGTCTTTTTGCGCCCAACTTCCTACTATTTTAACTTTTGTGCCAGCTTCTCCCCATCCCCAGATGGGTGCTGAACTTTGCTGCTGGAGTACGATATGATTCGAAAAGATGGCAGGCAAAGATAGCCGGGTAGAAGTTTGCCCTTTGATAATCAGGCTGCTGCATAGGACTAAAGATAAAAATGCAATTCTTCTGGAAACATTCATAATGCTATATTTATAAGGTGAATATATAAAGGCATTATTAAAGCAAACAGCTTTGCTTTAAATCCGTTTGTAAAGAAAGAGAATAGAATGATATAAATCAATGTACTTTTGTAAAAAAAAGATGGATGATTTTCTTTTTACCGGAGACTTTATTCTCCTTTTAGAAAGACAGAGATGTTTTTTCAAGGTATCTCTGTCTTTTGTCTACCGTTATCTTATTCTATATTATTTGTAAGGATTGAATGTTCCATTATCCCAGCCTTGTGTCTGCTGCAATTTAGAGTTTTGCTCCAGATGCTTGTTAGGAATGGCATAAAAATAGTAATTATCTTGAAAATCAATTTCATATTTCTGATCCAATACCACTATTGAGTCTTTAAAATAAGTGGTATAGTCTTTCTCTATATCTACTTTATCTTTTAGATTATCAAATTCTGTTGGAGAACCTTTTAGTTTGGGTAAAAGACCATGGCGCTTGATTCCATTCATTTCGGAAGCAAACATGCGCTGACGGCGTAAGTCCCAATATCGTTTTCCTTCATAGGCAAATTCTATCTTGCGTTCCAGCATGATAGCAACTATCATTTCATTGTGTGACATGTTTTCTTTTAATCCGTACATATTATTGTCTCCGGCTGTTATTCCGGCGAGTTTACGGATGCGTTTCAATACACTATATGCTTCATCGTATTTCTGAGTTTCGGCAGCACATTCGGCGTAATTCATCAACACTTCGGCAAAACGTATTTCCACCCAGTCCGTACTACTTCTTTCGGTATCTTAAGGGGTAAAATTTACATTGATGGCTTTCCGGCAGTAGAATCCGCTGGCAGAGTGGTTGAGGGTGGAATTGCCTTGGTAAGTCCATTGGATTCTGTCTTTTTTGCCACTAAGTTCCCATAGGCAGCCGTTGTAGGCTATCGTACTGGTAAATCGTGGATCACGATTTTTCCAGAAATGAATCGGATCATAAGCTGCTGATTCTGTGATAGGATCGCCTGTGATCATTGGGTCAGATTCTACCATTTCCTTAGTGGGTTGGTTGGCTCCCGAATAATTCTGAGCTTCAGATAACGGACGGATTGCCGCATCCCAGTGATGTACGATGTCGGGTTCTTGATAGCGCGTCACGAACAAAACTTCCTTATTCATTTCATCGAACCAGATATTTTCATAGCTTTCATACAAATCATAACCGTTCGTTTCTATTTGTCCGGCAGGCTCCTTGTTATAGGCATAAGCTGTTTCCCAGCGTTCCGCTTTATTTTCCGGATTAAATTGTGAATTGGCATAATATATAACAAGATGCGGCCTTTTAGTGCCATGGCTGTGGCTTTGCTGAAATGTCCTTTGTCATCTCCTGTCCATTTCCAGGGCAAATCTTGAATGGCTTCATCCAAATCCTGAATGATCAAATTGATACACTCTGAGGTCTTGTTGTGGGTAACATACAAATCATCGGTCAGTGCCTGCGGTTCCATGACCATAGGTACGCCTCCATATTGGTGCATCATCTGGAAATACCGCTATGCCCTGAGCACTAGAGCCTGTGCTTTTAAGGAGGCTTTGGTCCCTACATCCAGATTGCCGTTCTTAATGCTGTTTAGCATGGTATTAATGTTACGGATGCTGCTGTAATTCCAAGTATCTATGGAATTGGTGGTAAGTTGTCCGTACAATATACTGGTCTCTCCATAAGCCTCGTCCGAATAACCTGCTACATCCTGATCCCATCCGGCTGCGGGATATTTGGCATCCGTGTTTTCAGGGGTCCAGTAGTCTGCCCTGAATGCGTATGACGTTGCTTCCATTCCACCCCATTCTATACGGTTGTCATAGAAACGTTTTCCACTGGCTACACCCTGGAAGAACAGGTCGACGCTCAGTCCTTTCCATGATCCTCCCACGGAGAAACCGTAATTGATTGGAGACTTGGTGTGTTTGATTACCCATCCTGGTCATTGCTATCGATCTTTCCATCCGGCTCATTAGAGTTGGTACCTCTGATATCTTGATAGTTCAACATTCCCAATTCGGGCTTTTTACCAAAGATGGTATATTCTTCGGGCAGGGCATCGAGTTCGGTTTGTGTACAGATAATGTCTGTAGCTACATAGCCCATTTGGTGGTCCGTATTGTATCCTAACTCTGATTTGTAAGGACGAATATTTTCAGCTTCGTCTTTGGTAATTAGTTCGTTGACTGCATATCCGAGGTTTCCGCTTATGTTGTAACTGAAATCTTCCCCTATCTTATCCTTATATGAGAACTCTATTTCGAAGCCTTTGGTATCGATGGTGGCATAGTTTTCTTTGGGCATGGTGCCACCAAAAGTAGAAGGCAGGCTGTCCAGGCGGTCACCTAAAATGTCGTAAGTATGTTTGTAAAATCCACCGACACTTAATGACAGACGATTACGTAGAATTTGCATATCAAATCCATAATCTATATCCAATGATTTTTCCCATGTAATTTCTGTATTGGGGATTACACTGGCTGATACCCCGTTGCTCAACGAACCGAAGTAGGCGCCTGAGTTGAGGTTATAGCGTTGCATCCACTGTCAGCTACCTACAGCATCGTTGCCTAGCAAACCGATTGATCCGCAAAGTTTCAGGTAGTCTATAAACCCGATGTTGTTTTTAAAGAAATTTTCTTCTGAAATACGCCAGGCGACAGATGCGGAAGGGAAGAAACCCCAGCGGTGTTTTGGATCGAAATTGATAGAACCGTCATAGCGGAAAGAGGCTTCCAGCAAGTATTTACTATCATAAGTATAGCCCTGCCGACCTACATACGAAAGACGTCCGCCTTCTGAACCACTTCCGTTTAGTGTCGAATTCTTTGGATCGGAACTGCCTGCAAAGATTTGATCTACGGCAGAGGAGATGAAATAATTTCGTTGCCCGTCCAGCCAGTCGTTAGTATCCTCATACTGTTCGTATACAAACAATGCGTTGATATCGTGTTTGCCGAAGGTCTTGTTGTAGGTAACCATGGCGTTCAACTGATAACTGTTATCATTATTGTATTTCTCATACAGAAACTCTCCATCATCTCTGGTTTTGACATAATCAATTTCATTGGTTGGGATATGATTGTGTGTGCCGGTTGTTTTAAATACGTACAAGTCGTAGGGACGACTGAAACGTTTGATGAAAGTATGCCGCTCATACCGGTTGTATGACAGTTTCAGGCTTAAGCCTTTAATGAAAGGAGTATCGTACTGGAGAGCTACATTTATCCCGTAGTTGGAATAACGCTTTTTATTATAACCGCTATTCCCGTTAATAACCTCCATGGGGTACCATGCCAGGAATGTCTCGTTGGGTTCTCCATCGATATAGGGGGCAAAAAGACCACGGCGTAATAGTCTGTTATAGAGATTACCCATGTTGCCATTGTCGTTATCCCATTTCCAGTAAGGTTTGCGATCGTTTCGGGTGTCCATATTCAGGTGTAAAGAAGCCTTCAGTCCCAAAGAAATATGGAAATGCCAATTGTTCTACAAACTTATTCCGAAAACGAAATAGAGTTGGTTTTCGTATGGATTAGCTATCAGTTTACCAAAAACAGATGGAGTGAATCCGGATGAAATATTCAATGTTTTGGTAGCCGAAAGTCCGACATTAACCACATTAAATTTATCAGCGTATTCTCCTTCCCATGGGGTGAACCCGGCTTCGACAGCCAAGTCTACTCCCTTTACAGTGAATGGATAGCTGAGTTCGCAATAACTGGACCAGGCACGTCTTTCATTTTCCCGGTAATCGTTTCCGGCAAAGGTGGTATACCAGGCCAACGATAACGGGAAACTTTCACTAATGGTATAGACAGCTCCTGCTTCAAAGGTGTGACCTGTGGTGCGGGGAGTATAGTGGAAATAGTTGAATGGTTCGTCTTCACTTTGGTAAAAGTAGTTATTAAGGCACAGTTGGAGGTTTTTATATTCATACTCCAGCGTAAGGTCTATTTCATTATTCTCGTTTCTGAATTCTGTCGATCCCCATGCCGATAGGGTCCATCCTTTCCACTCTACGCCGAGAGTAGGCTGTACGGAAGCATTTCCATTCTTCATTCCACGCCAGATGTAACTGCTTACCAGGTCGGCATTGATAAATACTTCTTGTGCCTGTATGGCAAAGGGGCAAAAGATGAAAGCTGCAAGTATGGCTAATTTCTTCATTAAAATGGCGGATTATTTTTTCGGGCTGCAAAGATAGGTAATTACTGGCAAAATTCGTGGCTAAGGGGCATCGATCTTTTCAGGGTAACGAATAAATGCACCGGCGGAGAAAAGGAAAGTTCATGATTTACCATGCTTTATCGTCAAAACGTCCCTCTTTGTCGAGTTCTTTTGTCGGGTATGGACAAAAGGGGGTATTTTTGTGGACTAATCTTCAGAAAGACTTTATCATAATGAAACAGATTAATAAGCAGCAATTACTGGAGCAGGTGGTTTATCTCGTCATCTGGCTGACTGTCATCTTCGTACCGTTGGTGGGTGACTATCTGTTTTCATCCATCAGTTCGATACATACTTTCAGCTGGCAGACCATACGGGTAGCATGGCTGTTGACGTTACCCTTTTTTCTGCTTTTTGTAGTGAACAACTATTTACTTGCCCCCCGATTGTTGCTTCGGAAGCGATATTGGTACTATGCATTTTCGTTGATAGGAGTCATTGTTCTGCTTTTTTTCTTATATCCCTCCTTCAGCCGACCGAGGCACAGGCAGTTCAACAACCCGATGCCCGTTCCTCCCGGTTATATTTATGAAGAACATTCGTCTCAACCACCCATGCCCAAGCGAGTGATGGATCCGCTCCGGCAGGGGCCTTATCCTTTGCCGGGCTATCTTTTTGGACGTTTCTCACTGGCTTTGCTGGTGGTGGGGTTCAATGTGGCTATCAAGCTTCTATTCAAGTCCATGCGGGATGAAGAGGCACTGAAAGAGTTGGAACACCAGCATCTGCAATCGGAATTGCAATATCTGAAGTATCAGATCAATCCGCATTTTTTTATGAATACGCTCAACAACATTCATGCACTGGTCGATATGGATGCCGGGAAAGCCAAGAAGACCATTGTCGAACTCTCTAAACTGATGCGTTATGTGCTTTATGAAGCAAGTAATAAAACGATTTTGCTTTCGCGTGAGATACAGTTTCTTGATAACTATATTACCCTGATGAAGCTTCGTTATACCGATAAGGTTTGCATCATGTGCGACATGCCCGGCGAAATACCAAAAGTACAGATACCGCCTTTACTCTTTATCTCTTTTGTAGAGAATGCATTTAAGCATGGAGTGAGTTATCAGAAAGAGTCGTTCATACGAGTTGCCATGACTGTAGAAGATGGGAAACTTGCGTTTCGCTGTTCCAACAGCAATTGGGGAAAATCCGGTGAACAGAATCATGGCATCGGATTGGAAAATGTCCGTAAGCGGTTGAGGCTTTTGTTCGGGCAGGACTATACCCTGTCTATTAACGAGCGCGAGGGTAGTTTTAACGTTTTATTAATCATTCCTCTGTTATGATAAAATGCATTGCTATTGATGACGAGCCGTTGGCACTTGAACAATTGGTAGGTTATATTTCACGTGTCCCTTTCTTGCAACTAATTGCTTCCTGTCAGGATGCTTTCGGTGCCATGCAGGTGCTTTCTGAAGAAGAAATAGACTTGATGTTCGTCGATATTCATATGCCGGACCTGAACGGACTCGATCTGGTGCGTTCATTGGTAGTGAAACCTCTGATTGTGTTTACCACCGCCTATCCGGAATATGCTGTTGAAGGTTTTAAAGTGGATGCGGTGGACTATCTGTTGAAGCCGTTCGAGTTTCAGGATCTCCTGAAGGCTGCGGACAAGGCACGCAGGCAGTTTGAGTATCATTTGCAGGATTACGGGGGAGGGGCAGAACCGGATTTGCTGGAACGGGACGGTTCGTTGTTTGTGAAGTCCGAATCCAGGATTATCCGTATCAATGTGGCGGATATTTGTTATATCGAAGGCATGAGTGAGTATGTGCGCATTTACACGAATATGGCGGATAAGCCGGTAGTCACTCTGCTGAGTATGAGAAAACTGGAAGAGCGTCTGCCGCAAGAAATGTTTATGAGGGTACATCGCTCCTATATCGTCAATCTCCGGAAAATAACGGAGGTCTCACGGTTGCGCATCATTTTTAATAAGAATATATACATACCTGTCGGCGACAATTATAAGGAGAGGTTTACAGAATATATCAACAAGATTTGTATCAGCAGTTAAGGTCGGGTTACAGGCCATAAGAATGGGCTGTAATCTACAAGTGGATTACACCTTGCAGACTACAGCCCGTGGCTCTGTAACTTGTAGTTTCTTACTTGATTCCCAGTTTCTTTGCGATATCTTTAGGAAGCGCATCTTTGTGAACCAGAATATTCATAGTCTTGTAAGCAACGAAAGCTTTAGAAGCATACCAGGTACCTTTGTACTTGTTATTAGTGCCCCAAGAGTTTTTCACCATAAAGTATTCTTTTCCGTTCTGATCTTTGGCGATACCGTAGATAATCATTCCGTGGTCATCGGTTGTTTCCCAGTTATCGAAAGCCGTCTGGCGCATTTCCTGAGTAACTTTAATTTCCGGCAGTGGTTTTGAAGTCAGTTCTTTGCGTTTGTCAGCGGCGGTCATTCCGGTCCAGCGGGCCATATCCGAACCTGTCAGTTCAGCACCCTTGGCTGCGTCCGGCATTACGGCGATGCCGTCACGGGTAAATCCTTCTTCGCTGACGTCACTACCCCATGCGAACGTGTATCCGTTCTTTACAGCATTGTCCATTACAGCCATGAATTCGTCAAGCGGCAGGTTGTATGACAATCCGTTGCGCCAGTTGTCCTGAATTTCGATGGCAAACTGTGAATAGAAGGGGTGGTGTGTGTATGAAGTCAGAGATACATAGTCGTCCGGATTCAAACCCAGAGACTGTGCAAAAGTCATCGGAGTATATTCTTTACCTTTGTAAGTGAAGTTCTCCGGACATTGTCCGAGGTAAGTATCATAGATGGCGCAAAGACCCTTTTTCCATACCGGAGTCAGTTTCTTCAGTTTGCCTTTGGCAATGGCGTTTACATAACCTTCCGCTGTTGCATCGAGTTCGTTGTGAACGGGCAGTGAGTCACCATACATGATTCCCGGCATGGCTTCTTGCGGAACAAGTCCGTAGTTCTTCATACAGAACATGATGTCATAGAAGCTTCCGCCCGGAGAGAAGGAGCTGTCGCCATGATAGCGGACATAGTTAACGGCGCGGTCGACCATTGTGTGGTGTACAACGAACATTTCAGAAAGATCGTATTCGCCTTTTCCCGTACGGAGTAGTTCCGATTCGAGGAAACCGAGGCTCGAGAAGCTCCAGCAAGTGCTTGAACGATTCTGGTTTTTGATGGATGTAATCGGGTTTTCTTTCACTGTCGTGAAAACGAAGCCTTCTTCTTTTGGTTTGTCTTTGCCCAATGCGCTCAGACTGATCAAGCCTAAAGCGGCCAGGAGGATTGTCTTTTTCATTATTATGTCGTTTTTATTAATATTTATGCGACAAAGATAGCTGAATATCCTTAAATATGGAAATGAACGTCTATCTTTACTGCTATATTTTAGTGTTTTATTCTCGTTGACGCAGCTTTGTTTCTATATTCTTTGGGCGAAACTCCCACATATTGTTTAAAATATTTTCCAAAGAAAGATTGTGTCGGAAAATTCAGTTGATCCGCTATCTCTTTTATGCTCAGATCAGATTCCTCCAATAATTGTTTTGCTTCGGTTATCACCATCCGTACGATCCATTGCAAGGCACTATCTCCTGTTTTCTCCTTGATAATGGCCGAGAAATAACGGGGAGTGATATGCTGCATCCTTGCATAAAAAGAAACGTCACGTTCCTTGCGATAGAAACGGAACAGAGACAGCATGAAATTCTGAAAGACAACATCTTTTTTTCCCTGTTGTAAAGGCTGCAAGGGCTGGTTGGTAAAATACATGTTTAAGATTTCATAGCAGATAGTCTGTCCCATCGATTTTATCAGTTCCAGTTTCAGATGCTGATACTGGACATTCTCCTTCTGGCAGTCTTCCGCATTTATCCTATCCCATAGATTATTCAGCAAATATTCAAAATGGGCACATTGTTCATCAGACAAGGAGACACATGGATTTTTCCGCATAAAGAGCTGGCTTTCCACATTTATCACTTTGTTTACAATCGGTAGAATATAGTAAAAGTCCACTTCAACCATAATCCCCTCGGCATCTTCACTCTTATGCAACAAGTGCACCAAGGTAGAAGCCATATAGATATAAACATCCCCGGGTTTGATATGATAATGGCAACCTTCTAAAGAGACCTCTACACTGCCACGTTGACAATAGAAGATACCACATTTATTGAATGTCGAAATTATTTGTCCCTCTTTAAGTATTTGAAACGTATCACTGGTAAGCAGAATCCTCCGAAAAGGCATTTGTTGTTCTATCATTTTTCTGTTCTTAAATTATAAGCCGGTTACAAAATAAATACAAATCGCAAAGTTTTTATCTGTATACAGACTGAAAAGATACAAATAGAACAATTTATCATTCATTTCAACCTTTCTATCTCCTCCCTTCCCAATAACTTTGCATCTGAAATACAAATGTACGCAAATTATGAAACAGATTTATCTTATTCTAACAGGGATTTTTCTTATACTGTTTATTTCCTGTGCTCGGCGCACCAAGGAAAATAAAGATTATCAAACAGTAAAAATAGACACAGTCATTGCTGCTGACAAACAGAAATTTCTACAATTTCCGGGGAGAGTAAAAGCCGCTCAGGATATTAGTCTTTCTTTTCGGGTAAGTGGCACTATCAACAAAATATACGTGAAAGACGGGGCGCAAGTACGAGAGGGGCAACTCTTGGCCGAATTGGATCCGACTGACTATCAAGTACAACTGGACGCTACGGAAGCTGAATACCGTCAGGTAAAGGCCGAAGCGGAAAGAGTCATGGCTCTCTATGAAGAGAACGGAACCACGCCCAATGCCAATGACAAGGCTGTCTATGGACTGAAACAAATCACAGCCAAATATAAACATCATCAAGATCAGTTGGCATATACCCGCCTTTATGCTCCTTTCAGCGGATATGTGCAAAAACGTTTGTTCGAAGCCCATGAGACCATAGGAGCCGGCATGCCTGTCATCTCGATGGTAAGTGCAGGTGCACCCGAGGTGGAAATCAACTTGCCGGCAGCTGAATATATCCGGCGTAACCGGTTCAACCGCTATCACTGTACATTCGATATTTATCCGGGAGAAACCTACCCGTTAAAACTGATCAGTGTCACTCCTAAGGCAAATGCTAACCAGTTGTATACCATGCGACTTCAGCTAATACCCGGAAAACAGGCTGTTCCTTCTCCCGGTATGAATGCCATGGTGACTATCTTTTGCGATACAGATCGCTCCGGTATGTTATCCGTCCCTACCAGTGCCCTCTTGCAGAAAGACGGAAAGTCGTATGTTTTTATCTACAATGCATCAGACCATACCGTACACAGTTGTGAAGTATCTGTATTGCGGTTGACAAATGACGGACACAGCCTTATTTCTTCTGACGGACTGCAACCCGGAGACAGAATCGTATCTTCAGGAGTACATCATATAGAAAACGGGGAAACCGTAAAAACTCTGCCTGAAATCACTCACACAAATATAGGAGGACTATTATAATGGATATAAGTAAATGGGCATTCCATAATCGTAACCTGATTTATTTCCTGATAGCCGTCCTGATGTTCGGAGGAGCTTATTCCTGCTATCAGATGAGTAAACTGGAGGATCCGGAAATAAAGGTAAAACTTGCCATGGTGGTCACCACATACCCTGGGGCTTCGGCACATCAGGTAGAGTTGGAGGTGACAGATGTATTGGAAAAGAACATCCGCACTATGGGAAATATAGATAATATAGAAAGTTATTCTTATAATGATCTGTCACTTATACAGATTGAACTTCTGAGCACGGTGCCGGATGATGATGTAGAGCAATGCTGGGATATGCTGCGTCGCAAAGTCAATGATGCCCGGGCTTCACTGCCCGAAGGAGTCAGTGCTCCCATTGTAAAAGATGACTTCGGGAATGTGTACGGTATGTTTTACGCTTTGACCGGTGATGGTTTGTCCGATCGTGAGCTGTCGGACTATGCCGAACTGATTAAGCGTGAAGTCGGTGAACTGGAAGGGGTAGACCGGATAGATCTGTATGGAAAGCGTCCGGAGTGCATCAACATCTCTTTGTTGCAGGATCGTATGGCAAATTTGGGTGTAAAGCCTGCTGAAGTTCTTGCTACCCTGAACGGTCAAAACAAGACTACCTATACGGGTTATTATGACAATGGTGACAATCGGATCCGTGTGACTGTCAATGATAAATTCAAGACGGTGGAAGATATAGGTAAAATGCTTATTCAAGGACATGATGACGACCAACTGCGTCTGAGCGACATCGCACAAATAGAGAAAGGCTATGAAGAGCCGACCCGTAACGAAATGTACTATGACGGTGAGCGTGCACTGGGCATTCTGATTGCCGCTACCAGTGGTTCGGACATCGTGAAAGTGGGGCATGCCGTAGAGGTCAGACTGGCGGAACTCAAGCTCGAACGTCTGCCTGCCGGAGTCGAATATCAAAAGGTATTCTACCAACCGGAGCGTGTGGGCGAGTCTTTGGGTACATTTGTCATTAACCTGATAGAGTCAGTCATCATCGTAGTGCTTATCCTGATGATTGCCATGGGATTTAAGAGCGGGGTCATCATAGGCATCAGCCTGGTGGTTACTGTTTTCGGTTCATTCTTATTTCTTTATTCCGCAGGAGGAACCATGCAGCGTGTATCCCTGGCTGCCTTTGTGTTGGCTATGGGGATGCTGGTCGATAATGCCATTGTCATTATCGATGGGATATTGGTAGATCTGAAAGCCGGGAAGGACCGGATGGAGGCAATGACCGCCATAGGGCGGCAGACTGCCATGCCATTGCTGGGAGCTACACTGATCGCCATCATCGCTTTCTTGCCGATTTATATGTCGCCGGATACGGCAGGTGTCTATACGCGTGATCTTTTCATAGTACTTGCCGTTTCTTTGCTGCTCAGCTGGGTGTTGGCGTTGGTTCATGTACCGTTGATGGCTAACCGTCGTCTGCATTTTGCCGTAGAAGCCGATAGTGGTGGCAAACGGGTTTACAAGGGGAAGATTTATGCCGCATTGCGTACGGCACTTCGTTTCGGATTGGCACACCGGTGGAGTTTTGTTTTTACCATGGTCGGTTTGCTGGCTCTTTCTGTTTTCGGCTATCAGTACATGCGACAGGGTTTCTTCCCCGATATGGTTTACGATCAGCTCTACATGGAATATAAACTCCCCGAAGGGAACAACTATACCCGCGTAGAACAGGATCTGAAAGAGATAGAAGCTTACTTGAAAGGACGTAAGGAAATCACCCATGTCACGGCTTCCATCGGCGGTACTCCCGGGCGGTATAATCTGGTGAGAAGTGTGGCTAACCCGTCACTCTCTTATGGAGAACTGATCATCGACTTCACCTCTCCCGAGGAGTTGGTAGACAATATGGATGAAATTCAGCGCTATCTGTCGGCGACTTATCCGAATGCTTACATCAAACTGAAGCGCTATAACCTGATGTTCAAGAAATACCCCATTGAAGCACAATTTCTGGGACCCGATCCTGCTGTTCTTCACCAATTGGCCGACAGTGCACGCAACATCATGAAGAATACCCCCGAAGTATGTCTTATCACTACCGATTGGGAGCCTCAAATACCTGTTCTGACCATTGAATATGACCAACCTGCCGCACGCGCACTGGGTTTGAGCCGCAGTGATGTCAGTATGTCTTTATTGACTGCTGCCGGTGGCATTCCTATCGGATCTTTTTATGAAGGCATACATAAGAACAATATCTATCTGAAATGCCTGGATAAGGAAGGGCAACCGATAGAGGACTTGGGCAATACACAAGTCTTTTCTGTCTTACCATCCCTGAACGGGTTGTTGAACGAGGAGACCATGGTCAAGTTGAAGACTGGTACTCTTTCTAAAGAAGACCTGGTAGAAAGTATGATGGGGAGCACGCCGTTGCAGCAAATCAGCAAAGGAATCGATATTCGTTGGGAGGACCCTGTAGTGCCCCGTTACAACGGACAACGCAGTCAACGTGTGCAATGTTCTCCTGCTCCGGGCATTGAAACGGAGAAGGCACGACTGGCCATTGCGGATAAGATAGAGCAGATACGGTTACCCGATGGATATTCATTGGTGTGGCAAGGTGAAAAGATAGCCAGCGACCAATCCATGAAATATTTGTTCAAGAACTTCCCCTTAGCGATAATCCTGATGATCGCTATTCTGATTATGTTGTTCAAGGATTACCGTAAACCCATTATTATCTTCTGCTGTCTGCCGATGATATTCGTAGGGGTAGTGGCCGTGATGCTGCTTACCGGAAAGGTTTTCAACTTTGTAGCCATTGTGGGAACACTGGGACTGATTGGTATGTTGATTAAGAACGGCATTGTGCTGATGGATGAAATCACCTTGCAGATTAATGCCGGTATAGAACCGGTCACCGCATTGATAGACAGTTCGCAAAGCCGTCTCCGTCCCGTAATGATGGCATCGCTCACCACTATTTTGGGGATGATTCCATTGCTGTCCGACGCTATGTTCGGTTCACTGGCAGCAGCCATTATGGGAGGGTTGCTATGCAGTACACTTATCACACTGCTTTTTATACCCATATTATATGCTTTATTCTTCAAGATAAGAAACGACTGAATAAAAAACGAGAACTGATGAAAAAGATAATTATACTTTCTCTTTGCTTTATGTTGTCGGGCCTCTGTGCTCCGGCATTCGCACAAGAGACACTCAGTCTGCAAGAGTGCCGCGAAATGGCATTGAAATACAACAAAGAAATGGCGGCCTCCATTAAACAGACGGAAAGCACCCACTACACAGCCAAAAGTTACAAGGGGAACTTCTTCCCCAATTTTACAGCCAGCGGCACCGGACTTTACAGTAATGCCGACGGAAGTTACGGGATAGCCGGTGGCAATCTGCCCACTTTTCTGCCCGATGCGACCGGACAACTCATACCTAATGGCGGCTTTGCCTATTTTCCGGGTATCAATCTGGATTATAAGATAGGATGGGTCTATATGGGGGGGATACAGTTGGAACAGCCGCTTTATATGGGTGGCAAAATCACTGCTGCCTACAAGATGTCGGTACTGGGAAAACAGATGGCGCAGATGAATGAAACCCTGACTGCTACCGAAGTGATTCTGAAAACCGATCAGGCTTATGCTCTTGTGGTGAAAGCCAAAGAGATGAAGGCAGTAGCCAATGCCTATCATGCGGTACTTACCGAGCTGAAGAAGAATGTAGAAAGTGCATACAAACATGGTCTGAAACCACAAAACGATGTATTGAAGGTACAGGTCAGACTGAATGAGAGCGAGCTGGCTGTTCGTAAGGCGGAGAATGCGCTTCGGCTGGCTACCATGAACTTGTGTCATCTCATTGGAAAGCCGTTGACTGCCGACATCCATGTTTCCGGTAACTTTCCGGAGATAGAGCAGGGATTGGAAATTCAGGTATTGGATATCACCGCCCGTCCTGAATATACCATCCTGGACAAACAAGTTGCCATAGCCAAACAGCAGGTGAAACTGAACCGCAGTGAATTGTTGCCCAAAGTCGGTATCAAAGGTTCTTACGATTATGTACATGGTTTGGAACTGAATGACAAGAATTTCCTGGACAATGCCAGTTTTTCCGTCTTGCTCAATGTCAGCATACCGCTTTTCCATTTCGGTGAACGAAGCAACAAAGTGCGCGCAGCCAAGGCGAAACTGGAACAGACCCGCCTGCAACAGCAAAGCCTGAACGAACAGATGTTGCTGGAACTAACTCGGGCGGCCAATAATCTTGATGAGGCAAAACTGGAAAGCGAGCTTGCCGACCGTTCTCTTCAACAGGCCGAAGAAAACAGACGCGTCAGCAAAAGCCAATATGAAGTGGGGTTGGAAACCCTTTCTGACCATCTGGAAGGACAAGCCTTGTGGCAACAGGCATACGAAACGAAAGTGAATGCGCATTTCCAGCTTTATCTGAATTATGTGGCTTATTTGAAAGCGGCAGGTATATTATATAACAAGATTAATTTATAAAAACTTAAACCGATGAAAAAGAATCTTTATTGGATGGCAGCAGCATTCATCACTTTAACTGCTGTAGGTTGTACAAATGCGAAGAAAGCCGATGTGTCTGCGGCAGGCAGCGATACCACACAAGTGGTAGATATGCACACTGCCGAAACCTCTCTCGATTACTATGGAGTTTACAAAGGTACGATTCCGGCTGCCGATTGTCCGGGCATAGAACTGACTCTGACCCTGAAAAAGGACCGCACTTATACATACCACTGGCTTTACATTGATCGCAAAGATGCCGAGTTTGATGAAACCGGAACATTCACGGTAAAAGACAATCTGCTGACACTTACTGAAAAAGGAGGCGAAGTCTCTTACTTTAAGGTGCAGGAGGGCAGCTTGGTGATGCTGAACAATGAGAAACAACCTGCTACCGGTGCTTTGGCTGATGCTTACGTTCTGAAGCAGGAAGAAGTGTTCCGTGATTAGTCTATTGTATTTTCGCCCGGTATGTCCGTTCTGAGAAGGTAAAGTTGAAGAAGAGTGCCAGCCCTTGTTCCCGTTGCATACCGTTGGGTAGATGGAGTTGATCACTGTATTTCACTCCTAACGAGAGGACATTTCCGTTATAGAGAGTGAAGTTGCTTCCTGCACAGATGTAGTAGTTGGTTGCTTTCTTCTTCTGGATGACCATATATGAATTGTTGACGCCCGCTCCGAGTAACAGTTTCACCGGATTGCGGTAGATATTGCCTGCTGTGTAGGCCATACCTGCCGATAACCGGTGTTGGTTTTCGAAGCGGACGTTGCTTTTTGAAGACTTCATGCGGCTCCAATCCGTATATTTGTATTCGGCTGTCAGCATCCAGCGGAGGCTATTGTATGATAATCCCGCCCCGATAAACTGCGGGAGGCATTGGCGCACATAACGTTGGCTTTCATCAATCGACTCGCTGCCCGACGAACTGCTCACCGACAGGTTGTTGTCTTGTGCTAGATCTTGTGAGTACCCGTATACAAGCCCTGCTACAATGGACTTATCCCTATTTAGAGAAAACTTGTATTGCACACCGAAATCGACATAAAAAGCATGCTTGTAAGAACTCTCTTCCACACTGAGACTTCCCTGAGTCTCTGTTTGTTTGATGGTTCCGGTCACGTACGAAAGATTAGCACCGACAGAGAAACCTTTGAAAAGGCGGTAGGCGGTACTGATACCCATTTTAGATAGCCCCCCTTCTCCTTCAAAAAGTGATGATACGGTGGAATTTCCGGTTCCCGTGATGTCCTGATCCAGTGTGATAGCGTATCCCATACTGCTGACCGGTGCCATAAATACAGCCCCGTACCAATGGGGAGTGAGACGGCAACCGATGCTGAGGTTATTCAGGTTTCCCACTACTGAATGATTGCTTGTTCCGGTTTGGGTGTAGATTTTGTATGCCCCCATCAGTCCGGCGTCTATCAGAAAACGTTGTCCTTCGATGGCGGTAAGTGAGGCAGGATTGGCAGTATTCAGGAAGTTATAGCTTTGCAGGGCGATTCCCGCTCCGCCCAGTCCGGCGTATTGTCCGCCTTCTCCGGTTGAAAGTTCGCCCAGGCCGAACATGGATGTAGGGGAATTGGTTGTGTTCTGACTATATATTAATAAGGTGGAGTGACAAAGCGTAAGCAGTAGAATCAGCTGTCTTTTCATGGGTTATATGTTTTATAAAGTATGGTTAGTTTCACGGGGCTACTGTCCGGATGGCCGGCATCTCCAAATACGACTCCACTCAGAGTGGTGAAAAACAAATTGTCCGGAAGCATCAGCTGAAGGATTTTCCGGTTGTATCCCACTGTCCCCAGATTGCTTTGCAGGAAAGAGGTAATATCGAAAGAGTAATAGGTATCTTCTCCCATCATTTCGTCCGTTACCAGGCTTCCGGTTTGTACCGAACTGCCTGAAATATCCGTCACGACATCTTCCGTTACATTGTTTTCGTCGGCTGTATATAGTGTCAGCGATTCGGGGAGAGGATACCGTTCGCCATACGTCTCTTTTACCGGATAAAGGCGGAGGAGCGCACTTTCGATAGTTACCAGTCTGCCTTCGGCGCGCAAGTCATTGAGGAATGGGAAGTCGATGTTGAGATACATTCCTGTCAGTCCTTGCAGGTAGGCCTGGTGGTCGGACTTTTCCGAAGGAAGCCCGTTATTGATTCCGCTTTGTAAGGAGGAGAGGGCTGTCTGGCTACGGTCACAACTGACCTGGTTGAACCTCAGGTCGCTGTTGGCCGGGAAACTGGCGGACAGTTCCGTTGCGTCTGTTTTCGTCTGGTGATAATAAAGTGTGATGCACAGGCTTGAATCATTCACCATGAAACCGTTGATACAACTTCCTCCCTCTTCGGGAATGAATGCAATGCCTTTGAAATAGTCGCGGAAGTATTCCTGTGACTCCATCTCGCGTGATCCGTTTTGGAAACGTTCGAACCACTCGAGTCCCCATTCGTCGGGGAGGCGGATTTCGTGTTCCCGGGCGGTTTCGCCCGGAGTGGGAGTGAAGGTGAACGAAGCTAAGGGAGTGGCATGGTACGCCACTGTCGATTTATTATACAGGTATCCTTCGTCCAGCGACAGATTTTCTGAGAGGCTGTGCAGTGAGATGCGTTGCGGATTCAGAGTATCTCCCAGATAATTGCCCGAAGAGTAGAATCGGATGGTAATGGAATCGAAACCATAATCGGCGTCTTCGCTGAATGAAACTCCCGGTACGTCATATTCTGCATAGAAAGCGGTTTTTATTTTGCCCCAGACGGGATCGTCAATGGTTCCTATCTGGCAGACTGTGTCGCCCGATGTGGCAAGAGAATCACTCAGGATAGTGCTGATGCGGACCGTGCAAGTATCGGTCTGCACCGTCCGCAGGGAACTTTCCACCCATTTGCCTCCTACTGTTGACAGTTCGTCCCGGCAAGAGGCAAGGAGGGATATTAAAAGAGTGATGAATAAAAATGATAGGGTTTTCTGTTTCATTAATCGGATAATTTTGCCGCAAAAGAAGTCGATTTCTCTTCCCTGTTAAAAAACTATCGACTAACTGGAATGATTTATCGACTGCATTTTGGTTGGTAGAGAGAATGTGCCTGTTAGTCGATCCTTTTTTTCACCCTTACTGATGTCGTCTACATTTGCGGTCAGTAATTAACGATTAAAAAACAGAATAAAAGAATGACTGGAATAGAAAAAACTGTAGCGAGTAAGTCCGCGTCCGGAGCATTGGTGCTTTGTGCCATACTCTTTTGTTTGTGTGCCTGTACGGAAGATGCTTCCTATACGGCCGGAGTATGGTACCGGCGTTCGGACTTTGACGGGGTAGCACGGACCGATGCTGCCGGTTTCACCATTGGCAACAAAGGGTACATCTGCGGAGGCTATAACGGAAAAACGACCCGGCTCGCCGACACTTGGGAATATGATATCGACAATGACTGGTGGACTCAGCGTGCCGATATGCCCGGTACGGTCCGCAATGCTGCCACCGGCTTCTCGGTAGGTAGCAAAGGGTATGTCACTACCGGATACAATCCCGATCAGAAATACCTGTCCGATACGTGGGAGTATAATCCGGAAACGAATAGTTGGAGGCAGATGGACGACTTCAAGGGAGGAGCCCGCTATTATGCCATTGGTTTCGGCATTGATAATTATGGTTATGTGGGAACCGGTTACAACGATAATTACCTGAAGGACTTTTATCGTTTCGACCCTACTGCTGCAGCCGGTTCACAATGGACTATCGTGAATGGTTTCGGAGGACAAAAGCGTCAGGGAGGTACGGCATTTGTCATCGACGGGAAAGCTTATGTCTGCGGAGGGCAGAACAATAATTCCGATGTATCGGACTTCTGGTGCTTCGACCCTTCCGCTGCTACACCTTGGACACAACTGAGAGACATCGCCAATACGAGTGATGATGATTACGATGATGACTATACATCTATTGTCCGTTCTTATGGAGTCAGTTTTGTGATCGATGGAAAAGCTTATCTGACTCTGGGTTCCACTGCCGGAGGAAGTTATTATTCGAATTATTGGATTTATGATCCGGCAACCGATCTTTGGGAAGGTGACGACCTGACGGCGTTTGAAGGAAGTACCCGTATTCATGCTGTTTGCTTCTCTACCGGGACCCGGGGTATTGTTGCGACGGGTGGCAGTGGTTCGAGTTCTTACTTTGACGATACCTGGGAACTGAAACCTTATGAATATGAAGAGGAATAAGAAGCTGCTTTGTATGATATGCGTTGCTTGCGCTGTCTCAGTCCTCTTTTTCTATGATCGGCATGAAGCTTGTACGTATCGTCTCAAAGTAATTGAAACAGAAAATGGGAACGGATATGGTTATCAGATTCTTTGTGGCGACCGGGTAGTGATCTGCCAACCATACATACCTTCCCTTCCGGGGCGGAAAGGGTTTGCTTTGGAAGAAGATGCCCGGAAAGTAGGCAACCTGGTATTGGAACGGATCAGGCAGGGAAATGATTTTACAATATCGGCTGCCGACCTGAAGGGGCAGGGAATTTCCGGCGATTAGTGAACAGGTGTTTTTAGGATACATTCGAAACTATGTTCCCGTTAGTTTAAAACCAAAGTCCTCTGGGGTTTAAACTAACGGGTTTTTACACCGGAAATCTAAGTGATTGATTTTATCTTTTTGAAAATCAAAAAGTAAGGTCTAAATCCAAAGGTAATAAGTAACACATTAGTAGCAAAAGTCTTGCTGCATATTGCGTTTCTCTGCATAATTTCAAATATCTTTATCACAAAGATAGTCAATATTTCGGTTCTTCGTCAAATTTGGTGGTAAGTTTTCCTCTACTCATTTATCTAATTCAGTCAGCGCCTGTTTTTTCTTATCAAAGTAAGTAAAAAAGGATAATTACCAACTTGGAAATAAAGAGATAAGAAATTTACCACCAAATTTGAAGAAGAACCTTTAAATAGCTTAACTTTCCTCTCATTAACCAACAAATGGTGTAATCCAAAAAGCTAAAGAAAGTTTATTTGCGTACAGTTCCGGATTCTAAAAATTTTCGCCAAGAAAAAAAGACTTGCTTATAATGTCAAGGAAACGTCTAATGACAAGTGTATAAGAACTAGTATACTATAATTTGTTCAAATCCATATTCCAGTCAAATATAACTTTACGAACGAACAATAGTAATTAAAAAGAGACCCTCCAAAGGCTTCTATAGTATAACGAATAACACCTCACAATATTTAGAACATGTTTGAATTTCTATTAGAATCCTTTTTATTGTTATTCCGAGGGAGTGCTAGTGAAGTTTATGACCTTCACTAGCGTTCGGAACATATCTTAATAAAATCAATGAATCAGAGAAGTAAATAGCAAAGAGGGATAAAATCCAAAACAAACTCTTTTTTATGGTAAATAAACTCTCTTTAGTTCAATGGGGATTGTCGGACGCTCCACAGCTTTGCGACAAGTCACACGAATATTCTCATCAACACCACGTATATTGCCGGAAATGTAAGGCATGTCAATGGAAGGAATGCCACTCTCATGATACCCCATAGATGTCATGGGAAAAACAAAATAGCGAGGGTTCTGCGCATCTATAAAAGGACAATTCTCTTCGTACTCTGCCGTACTCAGTTCCAACATAAATTCAAAATATTCACGGCTCATTTCTATTTGCTTTTCAAAAGGTAAAGTTTTGTCCAGTTTCCAGATAGCAGTGCAATCCATAGGATACAAAGGATTACCTTCCTGATCGAGGACTACAAGGTACATATGTCCGGGTATCTCTACTAATTCAATACTTAGCCCTGCGCTCAGACAAAGGCTGGCCATTGCACAAGTAAGTGTGGTACAATGTCCCTGGCCATTATTAAACACTTCGGCAAAAGTAGACAGATGCGTTCCCTCGAAAGAATATACTACTCCATATTTATTCATCAACCAATAAAATGCAACCAATTGATCCTTTACATAATCATTTCCCCATTGATAACCAAAAAATCCATCTTTTATGCCTGCGATATCATTCATTGCTTCCTGCTTCAGTTTACTTACCATGGGATTATTGGGTGAAACATAACCAAAGAGAAAAGGAGCAAAAGACAAATAACATATTTCATCATCTTCTCTAATAGGATATTCACCCCAATCCAAAGTTTTCAAATATGCAATATAATCCTTAGCATCTGGAGTATCCAGTTTCCAATAAACAGAGTATGGATCTTCTTGAAAAGGGGAGATATTAAACTGTTTGGAATATTGACAAATTGTATTTCCTTTCATTCCGATTTCCCATTCCATCATAATTGGCATTGCCGATTTTATGGAAGAGAATTTTTCGTATTTCCATTTAATAGGAAAAGACATTTCGATACGCTCGTCCCCGGTTGTCAGCATAGATACCGTCCTCTCTTCATTGAGGGTAGAAGCTTTCATAGTCACATAGATTTCTTGACCGGCAGCCGGATTGTCAAAGACAAGTACCATATCTTCAAATAGATCTCCCATTTTATAATATTTACTGATACTTGGAGCCAGATAAGCAAAAAGTGGCGAGATATAATCATATCCCCTAGTCGCGCACCAACTCTGCGACAATGCTTCCACATGCAAATCCCGCATTGGAATTTCTTCGTTATCAGCCTCTTCCGTAACTTCGGTATAATAATAGTTCTTCTCACAGGCTGTCAAGCAGATCGCCAAACACATCCCGGTCAATATCTGGGAGAATAAATTTGTTAATTTCATATATCTTATATAATTATATAAAGCAAGAAACAGTTTTGAAATAATTGGATGATAATGTTAATCAGTCGGTCAGTTATCATAATTTTAAATTCGCAATCAAAAAAGTCATGAATAATTATCCATTTAACTGAAAAACAATGGCAAGTTTATTAAAAATCCCGTAGATCTACAAAAAATAAGCAAAAAAGATTTCTGTAAATGAAAACTCAACAGATTTGAGGAAAGTCATTAAGTGTACTCCTAGATAACCTTGTGCCAAGTTTATCCCTGCGTCACTATTTTGTTATTTTTGTCATTGTATTGTCTACGAGATATAAGGTTAGGGATCTTGCTCTTAATTCCTGCAACTTTGCAAACAACAAAGACTCACTGTCAATGCCAACAGTTTCTGATGTCATATTCAATGCTACAATTTCAAGGTCTGAGAACTTGGGAATAACTCCTCTTCTTGGTACATTTCCATTCATTGACTAAATTGCCGGCTACTTGTTTGCATATGTTCAGAAATTTTGCGAATTTTGCATATAGGTTGTGCATATAATATTTATTAAAAGTTTGGTCACTTTTATTAATTTAATTCCGCCAACGCATTATGTATTAATCAAATTTTAAATTTATCAGTATGAACAGCAAATTTTTTAGTTTAATTCTTTTATGTATGGTGTCGCTCTCTTTCAGCAGTTGCAACAAAGATAAAGACCAGAAAGTGAGCAACTCAGAACGCCTTATCGGTGAATGGATTTATCGTACAACACAGGAAAAGATAAACGGGGAGTGGAAAGATATGCCTACACAGGTAGGTGCTGAAGGTACGCAGACATTCTATAAAGATGGAAAAGCACTCATCACAATGACGTTTGAAGGTGAGTACAAGGAGCAGAAATTTGAATGGAATTTGAAAGATAACAACGATTTTATCATCAATGGCACTGTGAGAGGACAAATCTTGTTTGAAAGTAACGATTGTTTCTATTTCTACTCGGATGAAACCTTCGATCCGGAAGCAGGTGAGAATATTAAGGGAGAGTTTCGCGATATTTACGACCGTAAGAAATAGTCTATGAAACTACAGGTGGCTTGCAGTACATTTTTGCTTCTTGTTTGCTTTGTTTGCGGATGCGACAAGGTACAGACAGGAAGCAGCGGTCTTTGTTCCGGCTGTTTCCAATTATAATGAATCGAAAATGTGGTATGCCGAACGCAACGACCAAGGTGACGGTGTCGATGTGTTTTACATTCCTTCTACTTGGGAGTTTGACTGGAAAACGTCCGACAGCCTTGTTTCTCACTATGCAGACCCATCCTTACCCGAACATCGTGTACACATGGAAACCGAAATGGCTAAGGTAACTGAATACATGGCATCGGGAAACAACTTCTATTCTCCTCATTACCGGAATATTACTCTTGATTCGTGGGCGACATTCAATGAAGATACCATTGCGCGCAGATACATGGATGTGTCTTTCAAAGATGTAAAAGCTGCTTTCCGCCATTTCCTAATAAACTATAACCAAGGTCGTCCGTTTATTCTGGCAGGATTCAGTCAGGGTGGAAAGTCGGTTGTGGAATTGATGAAGCACTTGTCTGAAGAGGAACGTAAGCGGATGATTGCCACATACGTGTTTGGGATACAAGGTTACTCCTGCTGATGTGGAGAAAGCACCGTGGATCAAACCGGCAACAGACTCTATTGACACAGGAGTCACCATTTGTTATAATTCCGTTTCGGATGTCAAATACATCATTGATATATAATGGTTTGCCAATAAAATATGAGGGTGTTCGAAAAGGGTACCCTCTATATCTTATTTACTAAAACCGTTCCGCTCCGGTCTTTTTTAGTTCTCCATTGGACAGGTAATGGATTGGAGGCCTTGACATCTGTTTTCCTATACTAATCACAGCTTTTCTGTCCGTATCACCATTATCCTTGAAACTGTCGCCCGTTTTGTAACCATTCGATTCGTTCGGGACATGTACTCATCTTGTCTTGAAGCATATTCTAATTCCGGATGTTATATCGTTACAGAGCCGGCATTCCAAGCCTGTTGAGTCAGGAACGAACACATAAACCAGACAAAAATCGACTGCGGCCGTCTCTTCCCTTACACCTGCAGGATACCCATTGCGATTATAGAAAGAATTATTCTTAATAATATCTGTGAGCAAAGAACAACGGCAAACACCCGCAATATATTTTTATCGTAGCAACTTTATTTCACTTCCTGAAGCTTCTTCTCATACGCTTCCAGCTCTTTCCTGCTCCGGCTGGACGTTACCAGATATACCCCCGAAAAGATAAGGAGCACCGCTATCGCCTTTGTCAGGTTGAACGAGTCCATTCCCCAACATACGACTACGACGCAGGCTACAAGCGGCTGGATGTAATTGTACATTCCGGCTACCGTGGGGCGGAGATTTTTCTGCCCGACAACGACAAGCATATAGCTGATAAAGGTAGCACCTACCACTATAAAGGCAAGCCCGCCTATATCGGCAGGCGACAGGCTGCTCCATCGGGCATCCATCAGATCACCGGCAGAAAAAGGCAGCGTGCAGACGAATGAATAGGTAAACATCCACTTCATGATGGTGACCAATGAATACTTGCCCACAAAATCCTTGTAGAGGACAATATAAAGTGCATAGCAGAATTGTGCGAGCAGAACCAGCAGATCCCCCCAAATTGCAGTACTTTGCGAAACCGGAACATCAGTTTTCTGCCCGCTTCCCAGAATGAGCAGGAGCGCCCCTCCGGCGCCGGCGGCAATGCCAAGCACCTTTTTCCCGGTAACAGGCTCCTTCAGGATGAAGGCTGCCAGAATCATGGCCCATAGCGGCATGCTGGTCGTGATAATAGAAGCATCACCGGGTGAGCTCAGGCTGACACCGAAGATGAAGCATCCTTGGTTGAACACAACAGCCAGAAGCGAGGCAAAGAACAGGCTCATCAGGTCCTTATGGCTGACATGCTCGGGTTTCCTGAAAAAAGAGGTGAACCAGAAGAGCGCCATGGCACCTCCGATACGCAGGTCGGTTACGACGAACGGGGTGACGGCACCTCCGGCCATGATGAATTTAGAAACCGGGGACATCAGCCCCCACATGGCATTTGCCCCGAACATGGAGGCATGGCCCTTCCAACTAATTTTCTCCATTTTATTTTTTAGTCAAATCATTATTCATACAAAAAATTCACTCCTGTTTTCAGCGAAGTGAATCTTACAGTCGAAATAACAGTCACTCTTCCGGATTCAATAAGAAGTCCAGCCACCGTCAGCCACGAATACCGAACCGTTGACAAACGAGGCTTCATCCGATGCAAGGAAAAGAACGACCCTTGCAATCTCATCGGGAGTACATTTTCTCATGTTGGTAACATAACCGTCCGTTATCCTGTCTTCGATATCCTTCCATTCACCAATCGTATGGTCATGTGCTGAACGGGAACCTATCAGTTTCTCGCTGTTTACTCTCAGGTCCGTTTCTACACGTCCAGGAGCGACCGCATTACAACGGATATTCCTGTCCTTGTAATTGAACGCCACGTTTTTGGTGAGTCCTATCAGGCCGTGTTTGGATGCGACGTATGCCGCACCGCCTCCCCTGGCTCCTGTAAACCCGGCTATGGATGCTGTGTTGACAATCACCCCGCCGCCTTGTCTCTCAAAAACGGGGATGACTTTCCGGATACCGCGCATGGGGGCTGTCAGGTTCGTGGAAATCACCCTCTCCCAGATTTCGTCACTGACCTCTCCCGCCGGAAGAAGCTCGTCAAAAACTCCCGCATTGTTTACAAGGATGTCTATACGTCCGAACTTTTCCAGTGTCTCGTCCACTATCCGCTGTATACAGCTTTCTTTGGTGACGTCGGCTTCGATATCCGTCACTGTCCGGTTCTGCCGTTCCAGCATATCCGTCACTTTCCTTACTTCCGTGCCGTCAATGTCCACCAGAACCACTTTGGCGCCTTCCCGTGCAAATAAGACCGCTATCGCTTTTCCGTTGCCGGATGCCGCACCCGTGACAATGGCCACCTTGTCCCTCAGCCTTCCTTCCTGCCCTTGTGCAGTTACTTGTAATGCAGTTCCCATAAATAAAATAAATAATCCTGTAATTTTAAGCAATTTCATAATCCGTCAGTTTGGGGTGAATACTAAATTTTACTCCTCACTAATAATATGTGCAAAATTAGGAACCTCCCAAGCATATATTTTTGTACTTTTATGCTATAATAATGAATAATACGACTATGTGGAAGGAAAATTTGTACCAACCTGTTGAAATTCTGCTAAGGGAGCATGACGAATTCCCTATCGGGGAACATCGGCATTCTTTCTTTGAGATAGTCTATATCCTGGAAGGGAACGGAAAATTCCATGCGTACACGTTGGGGGATGAGAAAGAATGCCACGGATATATGGCGGGAGACCTGTATCTGATTCCGCCGGAACGGGTACACCGGTTTACAATAGACAGCCACAGCCGATATGTCTTTATCCGTTTCACAAGGAATTATGTATCAGACTATATTAACAGCTACATAGAGAAAACCCTCGAAATACAGTCCGGATTTAGAATCCAACCTTCCGGTCCTGATAGGGGCGTGCTCTGTTCCCTGATGGGTATGACGGAAACCGAAGCGGCCAACAGGCAGGGGCTCTCCGGGCTGTTGCTGCAATACTATGTAAACAGTATCATACTGATCATATCAAGAAGCCTCTCGGAGATGATGCCAATATATGACCATACGGACAATGACAAGGCGCACTACATGCTCCAATATATCCAGCAGCATATCCACCAGCCGGAACTGCTCAAACTGGAGGTCCTGGCTGAAAAGTTCCATTTGTCCCCCGTTTATGCGGGCCGCTTCTTCAAACGTAACTTCGGGGAAGATTTCAGACGGTATGTATCAATGAACCGCTTGCGGAAGGTGGAGGAGATGCTTGTAAACACCCGTATGAGCATCAAGGAAATTGCTGCGAGGATGGGATACATAGACTCCTGTTATCTGAACAAGCTTTTCCGGCAGTATCATGGAATGACTCCTGCGCAATTCAGGAAACACTACCTGAATATACGTGAAACAATAAGTTGATTGGCAATAGTCGGTCATACAACTGAAACAGGCCATTGCTAATGAAAATAGAGTACATTTGGCCGTCTTCTATTATTTCCGATTTTCATAGTTTGGCCTTACATAAAGCCGTGAGTGAAGTTGTCTATGGCCTGGGATTTAGCTATACCCACCATTTAAGCCGGCTATTTAAAAAAGCAACCGGTTGTCTCCCACGGAATATGTTGCAGTAAAAATCAGACTTCTGTATGATTATTCCGGTATTCCGACGGTGAAACCCCTATACGCTTCTGTACATATCGGCTGAAATAAGAGAGGGATGAGAAATTCATCCGCTCTACGATTTCCGTTAATGGGAGCTCCTTCCGATTCAAACAACGGATGACCTCGTGAAGCGTAAAACGGTCTATCCAGTAAGACGCAGGCTCGCCGCCCACCTTTTTGCATATTTCCGAAAGGTAATGAGGCGTAATGCAAAGATGCGACGCATAATAAGACAAATCACGATGCCGGACATATTCTCCTTGATAAAGCATTTCAATGAATTGCCGCAAAAGGGATATCGCCCTTTCCGGTATCGGTTCCGGTTTCCGCCCCCGCGCGTGAATATCGTACAGGTCGAGGATATGCGCAAGCAAAAGATGCCCCAGCATTTCTTCCTGAAAAAGGTGTTCCCGGTCATTCAGCCGTTCACGAAGGCGCAACATGTCAGTACGACATTTCCGGAAGTCGTTTTCCGAAAGTCTCATCACCGGATTCTGCAATAGTGACAAGTGCCCGATAATGCCGTAATTGCTACGCAGGGCCATTGAGGTGACAAATGATTCGGAAAGACTCATAATAATGGCGTCAAAGTCGGAGGACTCCGAGAAAGAGCAGGCCAAGGAACCGTTGGGCAGGATGACATAGTCACCCTTGGCTATATTGTACCTCACATTGTGAAAAACAAAACTCATGCTTCCTTCCATGCAGAGGATATGCAGAATATGGCCGAACTGCTTTTGGGGATCGCAATCATTAACGGAATCCCAAAAGTATATTTTATCCCAAATCACCTGTTCCATTCTCTTCATATTTGCCGGATACAAATATAAACAAAAACCACGAAAAGTGAAAATCTCTCACCGTATATTGTAACAATGTATCTGTATGATTCCTATAACTTTGCACCTGTAAATCAAAAACAATATGACGATGAAAGAAGTAAGATTGAACAATGGAGTGATAATGCCGGCCATAGGATTCGGGGTTTTCCAGATTCCCGAGAACGAGACGGAAAGGGTCGTAACGGACGCACTCGAAGCCGGCTACCGGATGATCGACACAGCCGCGGCCTATTTCAACGAGAGACAGGTAGGCGATGCCATACGGCACAGCGGGCTGAAACGCGAAGATTTGTTCGTTACCACCAAACTATGGGTGCAGGACTATGAGTATGAAGACACCCTTCGGGCCTTTGACAACTCAATGAAACAACTCGGGGCTGACTATCTGGATTTGTATCTGCTGCATAAACCGTATGGCAATTATTATGCGGCATGGAGAGCAGCGGAAAAATTGTATAAAGAGGGACGCGTACGCGCCATTGGGGTGACCAGTTTCGGAAATGAACGTCTGCAGGATCTCTTTCTGCACAACGAGGTGAAACCTGCCGTCAACCAGATAGAAACGCATCCTTTCTTCCAGCAAAAGGAAGCCAATGTCTTTCTGCAGCAAGAAGGCATACAGCATGAAGCGTGGGCACCGTTCGCAGAGGGCAAGAATGGCATATTCCAACATCCGGTTCTGAAAACCATCGCCGAGAAGCACGGAAGGACGGTGGGACAGGTCATTCTTCGTTGGCTGAACCAAAGAGGTGTGGTGGTCATTCCGAAAAGTGTCCGTAAAGAGCGTATGATGGAAAACCTGGATATCTTTAATTTTACGCTTACAGATGAAGAAATGAAGGACATAGCCGGACTGGATACAGGGAAAAGTCCGATTTACAACGACATGGACCTGCCGACAGTAAGAGGAATAGGTACACATAAAATACATGACTGATATGAATACTATCGAATTGAACAATGGCATTAAGATGCCGATGCTGGGCTATGGTGTCTTTTTGGTTGGCCCGCAAGAATGTGAGCACTGCGTGTCGGAAGCCATCCGGCTTGGCTATCGCCTGATTGATACGGCACAGGCATATTATAACGAGGAGGGCGTAGGTGCGGCAATCAGCAAATGCGGCGTACCGCGTGAAGAATTGTTTCTGACCACAAAAGTATGGATCTCCAACGCGGGTGAGGAGAAGGCGGCACGGAGCATAGACGAATCGCTCCACAAACTCCGTACCGATTATATCGACCTGCTGCTCGTTCACCAGCCTTTTGGCGATTACTATGGGACATACCGGGCAATGGAAAAGGCATACAGGGACGGTAAAGTCCGGGCCATAGGCTTGAGCAATTTCTATGATGCCCGGTTTGTTGATCTGGCGGAAAACATGGAAATCAAACCCGCCGTCCTGCAGTTGGAGACGCACGTGTTTTCCCAGCAGGCCAGAATGAGGGAACTGATAAAGGATTACGGAACACGTCTGATGGCCTGGGGACCACTGGCGCAAGGCACAGACCGGATTTTCACAAATGAAACGCTGAAAAATATCGGGGCGAAATATGGCAAGACCAGTGCCCAGGTAGCTCTAAATTTCTTGACGGGTGAAGGTATTGTAGCGATTCCCAAATCGGTACATACGTTACGCATGACAGAGAATCTGGACATTGGGAGTTTCGAACTGACAGAAACAGACCGGAAGATGATCCGAAAGCTGGATACGGGACTGTCCAAGGTTGATTTTAACGATCCGGCGATGGCGAAATACCTATTGGAGTATGATAAGAATCTCAATCCAGATAATTGTCAATGAAAATATAACTGTATTCATTAAAAGCAGGCGAAAATATAAATGGAATATCATTCTTTTTTGCCTGCTTTTATTATTGTATGGAGATACCGTTTGTATTTTATCTTTTTATACATGAAGAACAAGAAACCTTCGGTGATATTTCCACTTATGGCTGTTACGATTCAGAGAAAGGAGAAACATACATTCAACATGAAGTGTAAGAAGGTCTTCTTATACTTAGTGGACGGAGAAGACAGTGTTGTGAACGAGCCGATGCAGTGGTAATGACCGTTTACAAAAACGGAAAGGAGATTGAGAAAAAGAGCCTTGTTTTCCGGGACGGAAAGGAGATCGGCACGGATGATCTGAATCTCCCCCGGATAAATGTTCGGGGGATTCTTTTTTCTTTTGAGCGTTCGGTAACGGTCGGGCTTTCGCCTTCTCCAAATCTTCGTCTAAAGGCTGTGGGCTTTACCCTGCAATCCCTAACGTAGTTTTTTGTACCTGATTTGTCATTCTGTTACCGGGATTTTCCAGGTTAAGATCGATATCTGTTTCATTTATCAGGTACAGAGCTAAATCGGTCCGCCCTTCCAAAATGCAGATAGCCAGTATTCCTCGGTTGTCCTTATTGATAGAGTTAATACCATATTGTTGGATGAACGCATCAAGCACATCCAGGTTTCCGTCAACCAGTATATCCAGCATATCTAATTCATTAAAAATATTTTCTTCTTCCATTGTCTAACATCTGTTTTTTAGGTGCAATTATAAGAAGATATACCAAAAGAAACAAGCATTTTGACGGTTGGAAAAGTGAAGGCATACAGCAAGATAGCACGTAATTAACACTTAATGAAGAGGAACGGAAAATCTTTCATATATAGCAGAAAAAAGAATCTTTAACATTGACTTGTTATGTAAAACCACTTCGTTAACATAGATTAATTTAATTATTATGAAATAACACAAATACTTATCATAAAACAGGTAAATTTGTCAACAATATTTTGGGGCGAAATAATTGTTAAAGTTGGAGATAATATAAGTGTCTTTGTACATGATCAATTCAGAATTGAACTTTTGGCCTAAAAACTATTCTCTAAAGATTTTAGTAATTATATTATTGTAAAAACATCTATGAATCATACACTATTTATATCTCACAGCAGTGTGCAGAAGCCATATATTGAAGAACTTTGCAAATATATTGGTTATGACTATGTTATTGTTGACAAATACACTTTTGAGAGTGGAGAAGAACTTTGGAAGGAGATTCGTGCAGCCATTGACAAGTGTAATATCTTTGTTTATCTTATATCTGAAGAATCATTACGGTCAGAATGGGTAAAGCATGAGATTAGCTATGTACGTGAAAAGATTGATGAGGAACAAATCATTTTCTGTCCATTTATTATCGATGAAAAGATTGATATAAATCATCCAGATATAAAAAAATGGATTAAAAAAGCTTATCTGACAGACCATTTTGTGCACGCTCGTTCATTAGCGCGTTTGCTTAAGAAGAAAATTCGTCGTATGGTTTGGGAACAGTTTCCTTCTTTAAAAGTGCAAAATCATTTGTTCTTTGGTCGCGACCAAGAGATGCACACTCTTGCAGAAACTTATTTTAATGAAGTTGAATACTGTAAATCAAGCATTATTGTATCCGGTTTGCCTCATGTAGGAAGAAAGAGACTTCTTCGAGAATTTGTTGCTACCAAAGTTATATCTGGTGGAGATCCTACAGACCTTATAGAAATAAGAATGAGTGACAAAGACAGCATACAGGAATTTGCCATTCAACTAAACGATATTGTGGAAGATTATAGTTATGATGAACTTTTGGATAAGGTTAGAGATAAAGATAATGCACTGTTAATAACTGTTCAGTTGCTTAATCGACTACATGACATTAAAGAATACATTGTGATCAATGATGATAAATGTATTGTGAGAGGAGATGGTTTACTCACAGAATGGTTCCTTGATATCATAAAACACAATTCTTTAAAACCTCATTTACATCTTAATGTTGCTTCACTTTTCACTCCTCGGCCAGATTTAAGTGAGATATTTTCCAACATTGTTACGATCCAAATTCATCCATTGAAATCTACGGATATGAGAATATTGCTTAATGCCTATGCTTCTCAAAAAGGATTAGAACTTCCGTCCCAAGATGTAAATTTTTTCATAGATCAATTTACTGGTTATCCAGAACAAGCTTTATTTGCTATTGACACACTTGACAAAAGCAATATGGCATTAGCAAGGAAAACTGTGCAACATCTAGTCAGTAAGTTTGATAATAATTATCAAGCTATAGTTACGGAATTGAAAAAAGACGATCGTGCATTCCAAATTTTAATACTCTTATCTTTCTTTGAGTTTATAAGTTACGATTATTTATGCCGTATTTGTGGAGAAGACATAGCAGATGTACTTGAACGATTTCATTACTATTCACTTACTGAATCTTTTGGCTCTGGTAAACAGTATGTAAGTCTAAATCCAGCTATAGTTGATTATATAAAGCGTGTCAAATTCAAATTGTCAGAGTTATACAAAACAAAATTGCGTAAAATGACAAGTGAAGTCTTGGAAAATACAGATGACAAAATTTCAGATATATCATATCGCTTATATGCCATAAAAGAATTACTAAGACGAGGTGGAGCAAAGGTAGATGAACGTTATCTAATTCCTTCTTTTGTGCTCAAGGTTATAACAGAAGAATATTATGTGGGGCACGACGATAATGTAATTTCCCTTGCAGATAGGGTTCTCAAAGGATATCACAGACAAACGTATGAAGATGTAATTCGTAGTATAAATTATTGGCTATGTTGCGCCCTATGTCGGAAAAAAGATCGGCGATTTTTTAATGAAGTGAAATATTTTGAGGATTCGCTTTATTCGTACTACTTTTTGAATGGTTTTTACTACCGTCATACCAAAAACTACCCTAAAGCTAAAGAATATTATAAAGATGCATTGGATCACATAAAAGAGTACGACGGAGAGAGTTATGCATCTAAAGCAGAGCATGAAATGGTTATGGTCTGTATGACTTTAGGAGATTATGATGAAGCATTGGATTTGGCGGAACATAGTTATAAGAAAAATTCATCGAATACTTATCATATAGAATCTTATTTCCGTTGCATGGTACGTTCTGCTCATCCTAACCGAGACACATTACTTCGTTTAATGGATGAAATGCATAAGTCATTTGATAGCCATCGGGAAATTATTTACAATACAATGCAAGCAGAATATTGTTTTTATGTCAATGGAAAATTTACTGAAGCTATTACTATGTTGACTCAAACAATAACGGGTAATATGGATAAATATCGCAATTATCCTTTGCGCTCTCTTCGCGAAATGTGCCGCAAACGTGATGCAATGCAAATTTATGACAATGTGCTAAAAAAATGCAATGATTTTCGTGAAGAAAGCGATTTTGATATGACAGAATAAGCGGTAAACATTATATTATAGCACAAAGATACAAACATTTATTGCATTTATTTTGGCTTGACTTATTAACAGTTTACCCACGTTACGCATAATTGTAGCGTGGGTAATTTGTATCTATAAACTTTATTAGACAAGTTCAGTTTACCATATTCTAAACTTATATTGAACTTAAATTGCTTTATAATACAGAATTCATTTTCGTCAATAAGGCTTCGCCTTCAGTATGCTTGTAGTAATGCCTAAAGATTACCGTAACGCTGTTTCCTGCCTGTTCCGCTGCAACGGCCGGAGAACAGCCTGCATCCACCATACAGGAAATGAATGTGCCACGTGCAGAATACCAGGTTATCTTTTCCTTTATATTCAAAATCTCACAAGCTTTAGTTAGCGTCTTACTGACTTTATCTGAGATTTGAATAACCCTATTACGCATTTTGGCCTCAGTGGTGTGTTTTTGGGTAAATACCGGAAACACATAGTTGTCAATGCACTGCCCTTTATACTTTTCAATAATCCGTTTTGATTTCTCTATCAACAAAGGCTTTCCAATTTTGGGGAATTTCATTCGTTCATAGATAATCTGATTACCCTGAATCAGGTCGTGCGTCAAGTAACAGACATCGACATTGGCCATACCTCCTGTGTAATAACTGAAAAGAAACAGATCCAAATGAAATTGCTCTTTAGGAGAGAATAGACTTCTATCCACATTCTCTATCAACTGTATAACTCTCTTGGAAACGGTTTTTGGCTCGAACTTATGCCACTTCATCTTATCCTCTACACAACCGAATACTTCTGGATCTGCGCCATACATCTTAAGTCCTTTGGCATAGTTGACTATGGCTCTCAATTTACGTAGCTTTTGGTTCAAGCCGGCTTTATTGCCATTCGCAATCCCTTTTTTCTGTGTGAACTCCTCCAAAGCCTTCTTTATTATTTTATAGTCTTTGACACTTGCCAAGCTTTTCACAATCTTGCCGTTTTTCTCCTTTTCCTTCTCAGAGAATTTATTAATCAGATAATCGATCATCTGAGAGACTGACAGAGAACGGTCCTCTTCTTTGATTTTCTTTTCTTTCTTTTTATCAAGACTGAGTGCCAGTTCAGCAGGACTCCACTTACGTCCTTCCTCTTCCCATTCTTCTGCAATCTTCTGATACTTTAATTTTAGATCAAGAAGTATTTTATTCTTTTTGATAGCATCACTTGATTTGGAAATAAATGATTGAGAGGCATTATCCCAGTCCTTGATAGGGCCAGTAATATTTAGGACTTTAGAAACTCTGTTGTACCCAGTTTGGAAGAAAATTATTTCCAATTTCACCAGTTTTTTGTCTTTCGGGGTCACTTTCCCTTTAATGTTGATTGAATACATATTAATAGGGTTTTATGTGTACTCATGTAGGCTTATTTTTGCCTACATAACAGCCTACATAAGAATAGAGGTTACCCGCTATTTTTGTTTATTTCGGCTATTCACCCGATTAACCACATATTAGCCAATAATGTAATAATCTGAAATTTATCTACATTTTTTCATATATGGCAATAAAAAAAGGCTATCTATCCCAGACAGCTTTGTCATCCGACAGGGAGATAAAATTCGTATTGGAAGTTACAAAGGCCGTCTCTCCCCGTTTGAAGACGATCCGGTCCGCTTCCAAAACAAAATCCAGTTCTTCCAGCGCTTTGACAGCATCCGCATAGTTTACGGAATCCATGACGGCTTCCATTCTTTCTTGAAGCTCGCGTTCTTCAGCGCTTTTCTGCTCCGCTTTCGTATAGATACGTTTCTCACTCTGGGCATATGCTGACATACCGGCAGCAATACTACCACCATAATAAATAGTCTGTTCATACTCAAAAGGATATAAAAGATTAACGAATCAATGTATATGTCTGATCCGTCTCCCGCCGGCCATATACACACAGGCGAGAGAGCACACAGCGCACGCCACAAACACGATTCCCGTAGTCTGCAGCGGATTTCCGATTCCAACCAGTGGTGAGACAAGCCCTCCGAATGCGAACGAGACGGCTCCCAACAGGGCGGAAGCGCTTCCCGAATGCTCCCTGCCCTTGTCCATGGCAAGGGTAGTGGAGGAGGTGAAGCAAAGTCCCAGCGAGAAAAGGATGCCGAGCATGAATCCCTCATAAACGGGGAAACTGCAACCGGCAAACAATGCCGCCGCTTCACAAACCGAAAAGACAAGCAAACCGGCACTGCCCAACAACGTTCCCTTCTCTATACGCCTGAACCTGGGGGCAAGAGCAGCCGATATGACCACGGCGAGTGCATTCATGCCGAAACACATGCTGAATTCCAACGGGGTAAAGCCGTAGTATTGCTGCATAATGAACGGCGCGGAAGCGATGTTGGCGAAAAGTGCAGCCTGGGCGAACCCAAGCTGCAACATATAACCCATGTAGGGACGGTTTCCCAATAAAGGTATGAAGTATGAAGGTAAACGTAAAAGACCGGATGAAACACGTCTCTCCACGGGCATAGATTCCTGATAATACAGACAGGCGAATAATAGCAACATACCGATAAACAGCAGGACGGCAAAGATGCTCTCCCAGCCTCCCGCCTCGGCCATTGCTCCTCCCAACACCGGAGCCAGCACCGGAGCTATACCGTTAATGGAACCTACAATCGCCAGAATTCTGGCCAATTCATGTCCGGAAAACAAGTCCGTTGATATGGAACGGGCAATGACAATGCTTCCGGCCGCTGCAATTCCTTGAAACAAACGGAATATGACAAACAGATATATGTCAGCCGAAAACAGACAAAGCAGCGTGGACAGGATAAAGAGCAACAGCGTCCACAACAATACCGGTTTTCTGCCATACCGGTCACTCATGGGGCCAAAGAGCAACTGCCCTGCAGCCAGACCAATCATGCAAGAGGTCAGGCTTAGCTGTACCATTGATGTGTTGGTGCCAAACAGATCTACCATGGACGGCAAGGCAGGCAGGTACATATCTGTGACAAACGGGCCAAAGGCTGTCAGCAGTCCCAGGAAAATCAACAGGAATATCCTGTAGGAATCCGTTCTCATTATCAGTGTTTTCATTCACATCCTCCTCCTAACGCATTATACAGATTAATGACGGACTGGCAGTACGTGAACCTGTCAGAAACCACATTCAAGCGGGCATTCAGCAACGACTGGCGTGCGGTAAGCAATTCCAGATAGGTGGTATTGCCGGTCCGGTACAATGACTCGGAGGTCTGTACAGCACGTTCCAGCTCCTTACACTGTCTTCGGTGGCTACCAAGGGTTCTTTGTACCGATTCCGTGGCATACAGCGCGTCGTTCACCTCCTGTCCGGCATCCAGCAGCGCCTGTTTGTAGGCGAGCAGGGCTATCTGTTCCTCATCCTTGGACACACGCAGGTTGGATATGAGCTTCCCCCGGTTGAAGATGGGTTGTGCCAGGGATGCTACAGCCGAAAGTATCCAGCCGCCGGGATTGCTCACCACTTGTCCCAGAGAGTTGGTCCAGCCGGCGCTCCCGGACAGCGTGAGACTCGGATAAAAAGCCGAACGTGCCTGATTGAGCGTATAATAGGCGTTTGCCAGCACCATTTCCGCCTGCACCACATCCGGGCGTTTGGACAGCAACCGCACGGAAAGTCCGGCGTTGATCCGTTCCGGGAATGTCTGTTGCTCCAGACTGCCCCGCTCAATGCTTCGAGCGGTTGTTCCCAACAGCGTGCAAAGCGCATTTTCCGCCTCGCGTTGCTGCCGCAGCAGGTCGTTGTGCGTGGCCTCCAGTTCGTGCAGGCTGGCACGGGCCTGGCTTACGGCATTCTCCGTTTCCTCACCCACTTTGAATTTCGACTCCATGACCCGTATCTGCTCTTTCCATACCTCCAACGTGGCACGGCTGATTTCCAGCTGCCCGTCCAACATCAGGAGCGAATAGTAACCGTTGGCGATGCTCGCTATCAAGTCCGAACGGACTGCCTGCCGGTAGGCTTCCTGTTGCAACAACGTGGCTTGTGAGCCTTTCTTGGCATTGCGCAGGTTGCCGAAAAGATCTATCTCCCAGCTCGCCTGAATGGGCAATTCATAAGTCTTCACAGTCTTACTCCCGTCAGTACCGGTCAGTGTACCCTGTGGGGAAAGGGTTAATGAAGGCAGAAACGACAAGCGTGCAGCCTTTAGCTGTGCTTTGGCTTGGTCAACGCGCAACAGGGCAGTCTGCATGTCGGTGTTGTTCTCCAGCCCGTAGCGGATCAGGTCTTGCAGCAAGGTGTCCCGGAACATCTCCTGCCATGGAAGGTCGCCCAGCGTCAGGGAATCTTCTTCCGACAGGGTGTTGTCCGTATCCCGGTAAAGACTGTCCACCGGCAAGCCCTCCGGTCGTTGGTAATTGCGGTAGATATGGCAGCTGCTCACCGCTGCCATACACAGCATCATATATATTATCTTTTTCATGATTGTCTCTCTTTTTTTCGTTTACCCATCACCCGTTCTTCGATGTACTGGAATACGATGAAGAATGCGGGTGTTACAAATAACAAAGCTACAGTTCCGATAAGTAAGCCGCCTACCGTACCTACACCCAAAGAACGGTTGCCGTTGGCACCTACTCCGGAAGCGAACATCAGCGGAAGCATACCGAAAATCATGGTGAGTGCCGTCATCAGGATCGGACGGAAGCGGACGGTAGCCGCACTCATGGCAGCTTGTGTCAATGACATGCCCGCTTGGCGGCGTTCGGTTGCATATTCGGTCATCAGAATTGCTGTTTTGGAAAGCAGTCCGATCAGCATGATCAGTCCCGTCTGCAAGTAGATGTTGTTTTCGATTCCCCATATACGGGCAAAGAGGAAACTTCCCATCAGCCCGAAAGGTACGGAAAGTATCACCGCCATCGGGATGAACATACTTTCGTAGAGAGCGCAGAGTATCAGGTAGATGAATAGGATGCACACGGCGTAGATGATGACGGTGTCATGTGATTCCGCCATCTGCTCTTCTTCACGCGTCATGCCGGAATACTCGTATCCGTAACCGGTAGGCAGGGTTTGTGCCGCTACCTCGCTCACGGCATTGATGACATCTCCCGAACTGTATCCTTCCGCCGGCATCCCCTGCACGTTGATGGAGGAGAACATGTTGAAACGTGTCAAAGACTCCGCACCGTAGGTCTTGGTCAGTTTCACGAACTGGCTGACCGGTGCCATCCCGCCGCTTGTCCTCACAAAGATATTGTCCAACGACTGCATGTTCCTGCGACTGTCCGAAGGGGCTTGGATAATGACGCGGTACAGTTTTGTGAAACGGTTGAAATTGGAGGCATAGATGCTTCCGAAATAGCCGGACAATACCTCGAGAACTGCATCCGTGGTAGTGCCTGCACGCTGGCATTGCGCCTCGTCCACATCCACACGGTATTGAGGGAAATTGGCACTGAACGATGTATAGGCTATCTGTATCTCCGGCCGCTTGTTCAGTTCGGCAAGAAATCCGTCGGTTACTTTGCTCAAGGCGTCGATGCCTTTTCCGCTCCGGTCTTGAATATAAAGCTCAAAGCTGTTTCCTGTGCCATAACCTGAAATCATGGGCGGTGAGAACACGAAGATGTTGGCATTCTTGATGCCTGCCGTGTGGCGGTAGATTTCCTCGGAAATGGCATCCACGCTGCTCTCCTCATCCTGCCGTTCATCCCAGTGTTTCAACTTGATGATAAACATGCCGTGAGAGGAGCCGCTGCCCGAACCCATGCCGAATCCGGCAACCTTGTTGAAATTGTCGATCTGCGGAATCTCCTTCAGCTCTTTCTCCACCTTGTCCATGATACTTGCGGTCTCGGCCAGCGTGCTTCCCGCAGGCGCGTCCAGGCTGACAAAGATGGACCCGGTATCCTCCGACGGGACAAGACCGGTCTTGGTGGTGCTCATCAGATAGCCGAGCAACAGGACCGCCAGCCCCAACGAGGACCATGCCAGCCATTTATGCTTGACAAAGACCTTGGTTCCCGACTTGTACTTCAGCACAATGCGTTTGAAGGCCGAGTCGAAAGCCATGCGGAAACGGGTGGAGAACTCCGGTCTTTTCCCTTCCACCAGGATCTCGTTCGGACGCAGTATCAGGGCGCACAAGGCGGGTGAAAGCGTCAGGGCATTCACGGCCGAGATACCTACGGCAACCGCCATCGTGATGCCGAACTGCGTATAGAAAATGCCCGATGTTCCACCCATAAAAGACACCGGAACGAATACCGCCATAAAGACCAGGGTGGAGGTGACGATGGCCGACGAGATACCGCTCATGGCGTCAACGGATGCCTTATAGGGCGAACGGTAACCTTCATCGAAACGGGTCTGCACCGCTTCAACCACAATGATGGCATCGTCCACGATTGTACCGATGGCGAGCACCAACGCGAACAGTGTCAGCAGGTTGATGCTGAACCCGGCGACATAGAGGGCGGCGAACGTACCGATCAGCGACACAAAGATGCTGATGGTGGGAATCAGTGTGGAACGAGGATTCTGGAGGAACACATATACCACCAGTACTACCAGTATAATAGCCTCCAGCAGTGTCTTGATGACCTCGTTGATGGAAGCGTCAAGGAAGTTCTTCGTACTCATCAGCTCCACGATTTCCATGTCTTCCGGAAGAGTCTCCTCCAGCTCGTCCAGGTACTTGTCTATATTGGTGATGATTTCATTGGCATTCGTTCCGGCCGTCTGGTTGATCATACAGGTGCTTCCCGGAGCACCGTTCACCGTACCGGTATAAGAGTAGCTCTGCGCTCCCAACTCTACGGTGGCGATGTCTTTCAGTTTCAGTACACGTCCGTCATCGTAAGCCTTGATGACGATTTTCTCAAACTCCTGTTCGGTTTCCAGCCTTCCGCGGTATTTTAATGTATATTGGTATACGTTCTTGGAGTCTTCGCCGATGGAGCCGGTGGATGCCTCGATGTTCTGGCTGGAAAGCGCCGTCTCCACATCGCTTGGTTCCAGTTCATATTGTGCCATTACGTCCGGTTTTAACCAGATACGCATCGCATAATCTCCTCCCATCACATTGACTTCACCTACACCCGAGATACGCTGTATCTGCGGTTTCACATTAATAGTCAGGTAATTGGTCAGGAATGTTTCATCGTATGTCCCTTTCGGACTGTAAAGTCCAAAGATTTTCAGCATACTGCTTTGCCGCTTCATGGTGGTGACACCTACTTTAGTCACCTCTGCCGGTAACAGCGAGGTCGCAGTGGACACCTTGTTCTGCACATTGACGGCTGCCATGTCCGGGTCACTACCCTGCTTGAAATAAACCGTGATTTCCGCACTGCCGGTATTGCTGGCGGTAGATGTCATGTAAGTCATGTTCTCCACTCCGTTGATGGCTTCTTCCAGCGGCACGATAACACTTTTCTGTACGGCTTCCGCATTGGCTCCGCTATAAGTAGTAGAAACACGGATGGTTGGAGGAGCAATGTCCGGATATTGCTCCACGGACAATGCATACAGACCGATTAATCCGGCTACTAAAATAACGACCGAAATGACAATCGAAAGAATCGGCCGGTCTATAAATCTTTGCAGTTTCATAAGCTATCCCTCCTTTTCTTCTTTTACTGCGGCTTCTTCCCTTACAGTGGATACGACCGTACCGTCCTTCAGCAAACCCGCTCCTTCGGAAACAATCACATCCCCTTCCTGCAGCCCTTCTTCTACAATGTATTCCGTCCCGTCATTGATTTCAAAAACTTTTATCGGGGTGGAAACAGCCTTGCCGTCCATCACTTTATAGGCAAAAATACGGTTCTGGATCTCATAGGTTGCCCCCTGGGGAATGACGATACATTGCGTCCGGTCGTATGGTATGACGATATTCGCCTGTCCGCCGCTCATCAGATGTTTATCCTTATTTCCGAACACGGCGCGCATGCTTACCGTCCCGGTCGTTTTATCAATGATACCGCTGATAACGTCTATTTTTCCTTTTTGTCCGTAAACCGAGCCGTCATTCAATTCCAGCGACACTTCCGGAAAAGACCGCAAGGCATTATCCAAAGAGCCGTACCGGGCTGTCAGGGAAAGTACCTGCTTCTCCGTCAGAGAGAAATAAGCATACATCTCCGAATTGTCCGAAACACGGATAAGGGCATCCGTCATGGACGCACTGACCAATGCTCCGATACGATAGGACGTCATGCCTGCATACCCGTCCACGGGACTTTTCACTTCTGTATAGGAAAGGTTATTGCGGGCCTCTGTCATTTCAGCCTGCGCCTGCAACAGGGCGGCTTTGGCGCTCTTGTAGTCATTCTGTGCCGTGCGCAGTTCAAAATCCGAGATTACTTTATCATCGAACAAAGACTGCTTGCCTTCCAATGTCTGTCTGGCAGTCGCTTCGCCCGCTTCCGCCGTTGCCACAGCAGCCTCTGCCTTTTGCAAGGCTGCCTTGTACGGTACCTGGTCAATAATGAACAGCACTTGTCCTTTACGGACACGCGCCCCTTCCTCCACACAAACCTGCGTGATTGTTCCCGAAACCTGAGGACGCACCTCCACATCCTGCTTTCCCTCTATCACTGCCGAATATTTGACAGAAAGCTGCCGGTCTTCCGGTTTCAATGTCATAAGGGGATAATTCCCACCATCTTTCTGTTGCCTTGCATTCTGCCGACAACCGGTCAGCAGGCACATGCAACATAATACTGATACAAAAACACTTCTTACCTTCATTTCTTTTTTTAGTTAAATTTGTTATTTATGCTGCGAAAATAAACAGGGAATCCCACTCCATTCTTGTACAAACGGCGCAAGAATTTGTCCGAATTGCCCTCCATTAAAAAACATTAGCAAATAGTATGTCTATTTGACGCATGAAATTGTTCAACCGGGACATCTTTTTATATTTTTGCAGTGTCACGTAAACCCAACGGAATTAAAATGACACAGAAAGAATTATCCCTGTTGTTTCCTCCCGATCTTTATAGGGAGGGACTGCTCTTGCTGGTATCTCCTGAAAGTTTTCACAAACTGGAAGGCAAGACTATTGAGAGAAGCCGTTTGCATATGCTCGTATGTGACGGTATTCTGGAGCTGGAACTGAATGGAAAAGCGTATGAAATGAGAGGACCTTCCCTTCTCGATATCATGGATACCGTCACGGTCCGGATAAATAGAGCCAGTCCGGATTTGCGGGGCTGGTGCCTGTTCATCACTTTCGAGTTTGCCAGCGAGTCCCTGAAGAATCTCCGTCCCGGCCCGTTGAACCATTTGCTGGAACAGCTGTGCCTTCCCGTTTGGAGCCTCTCACAGATGGAAAACGAAATTCTTGAGAAACAACTGCTCCTGATGAAAGGGACACTTGAGAATCCGAAACATTATTACCGGCAGGAACTCTGTGAAACTTACTTCAGAAGTTTCAGTCTTGAGCTGGGAAACATCATGTTCACCCATGAAGAGAACATGGACGGTGCGCCATCTTATATCAGTAAAAGGGATTTTGTCACGTTGAATTTCATGAAGCTTGTTTCAAGACATTTCATGGAGGAACATAATATTGATTTTTATGCGAAAGCCTTATGCATTTCCAACAAGCACCTTACACGTGTTGTCAAGGAGATGACAGGCAAGACGCCGCATACGGTCATCTGCAATGAACTGATACACCAGGCCATGGCCATGCTTGAGGACGACAGTGCTCCGGTAGCACAAATTGCGGAGCTGCTTCACTTCTCGGACCAGGCGGCGTTCTGCAAATTCTTCAAGAAGCACAAGAAAGTCTCCCCCATGGCATATAGGAGAAGATATATCGAATAACCTGTAGTTCTCTGACCGTATTTTGCCATGCATCAGATTCCAATTACAAACAACTTGTCTGTTGCATAATTTTGCGGCAAGAGTCCGGCAGGTTCCGCATGGCAAGACCTGCCTGGAATCCGAGCAGTAAACTGGCGACAATCTGCATCCATTGCCTTTGGTAGATACTTTGTCCCCGGTAACAGAATTTGCAGGGGGAAAGTGCATACGTACAGATGATATATTGCATAAAAGTGGGAGATATTGCTCCTCAAAGGATCGGTGTATAAGGCAGGTAGAATATAGATAAGATTCTCTAAGGTTACAATATACATAACATATCTTTTTATCATAGTAGCTTTATTCTGCCCCCTGCAACTTATTCTCATACGTTTCCAGTTCCTTCCTGTTCCGACTGGACGTTACCAAATAATCCCTGAAAAAATGAGGAGCACCGCTATTGTCTTTATTGAATGGATCCATTCCCCAACATCCAGCCACGATGTAGGCTACAAACGGCTGGATATAATTCTACATTTCGGTTACCGTGAGGCGGAGGTTTTTCTACCTCAGCCTATTATTTGTAAATTTCTCTCTCGTTTTTTTAGTATCTTTACAGACAGATAAAAGAGTTATTTGAAAGCATGAGGAATATAGTGCTTCTGAACAGGCTGGCATTTTCTTATCCGTTACCTATTCTCATGCGAGTTTACTGCAAACAGTTGATAGTCAAATAAAATATCTCAGACTTCAACAAATATAGGGAAAAGTCAGTGCGCCTTCACCAACCTTTATTTTTTCATTTATTGTGCAAACTATCCAACCATGATACGTAGTCCCGGCCCATTCTCAGACTAACTTTATGCATCTTCGACAATACAAAAAATTAAAGAAATACTGCAACTACAGTATTTCTTTAATTTCGTATCTGTCTACCTCTTTATTTTTCATCCACAGGCTTGTCCTAACTTCGTACGGTCCGCCAAAGAAGATTTTATCCTCTCCTGCAGGAATTCGTTCAGATCCTTGTGTGGCAGATAGTGCACGGCCTTGTCGATCACTTTTTCACACTGCCTTCCGATCTCCTCCACCGCCTTCTTGCCGGCTTCATCATTATCCAGGAAGCAACAGACTTGTCCGTAGCTTCTAAGGATATCCACTGCCTTGGGCAGGTTGGCCACAGAATTGAGCACCACGCAGTCCGGCACGGCTTGCCCTTTCTTCAAGGCCAGGTACGAGATATAGTCCATGAACCCCTCGAAAACCAGCACCGATGATTGCCGTCTATCCCCTGCATTATGGCTGACATGCGTGATATCCTTGGGAGAGACCGCTCCTTTGAAATACGGGTTGCGTATCTCAAGCCCCCCTTTCCTGTTTTTGAAACTGACCGCGAAATACCATTTGCCGCGCATGCGGTAATGTACCTCCACGCATTCCCTTGAGGCGATATCGGAAGGAATGCCCCTTGTCCCGAGATAATCCAGCAGGACGGTGTTCTTAAGAGGTGAGACGCGCAGCTCCTCAAAGGCCGATGCCACAGTCCGTCCTTTCGCAGGAGAAGGAACCGGCCTGAACGCCGGAAAATCGCTCCCGATCCTCTGCAATACGGTCGGGATATCCGTCACCCCGTACAGCCTTTGTGCCAGGTCGATGATACTGCCCCCGGTTCCCTCCCCGAAATCATGTCACAGGTTCAAGGAAAGGCTGACCTTGAATGACGGGGTACGCTCCTGCCTGAAAGGCGAAAGGTACCATACACTGTCCCCCTGTCTTCTGACAGGCGAGAACCCCGCCCGCCCGAGGAAATCCTCCAGCGGAATCTTCTTTACTTCCTCGATGTTCATCGCTTGCTTGTTTTACAGGTTATTTAAAAGTCACAACCACCGTTCAGGTGGAATGAATATGGAAATAACAGCGGTTCTCTGGCAGCCCCTGCCATTGCTTTATCCATTGTCAATCCCCCGTTCCAATACTGCAATTTGCTACTTTTGCATAGCGCAAGTACACAGGCCTTAACACTTCTTGGATTTACTTCAATTAAAAGTCTGGCTCCGCTGTCCGTAGAATGATAATTGGCCCGCAGATGCCGTATAGAAGAGTACCTATCGTGATGCGACCGCGGACTTGTGCTCTCATTTTCTAATGTTCACAATTATGCCAAAGAAAGCTACAGCTGTAAAAACAGCAACGGGTAAGAAATTGAAAGTAGTCAATCCCAATGCAGCGGGGATTGACATTGCGGCATCAGAAATGCAGGTATGTGTACCGGATGACTGGGATTCTGATTGCAACCGTTGTTTCGGGTGCTTTACCCAAGACTTGAAGTCAATAGTCCAATGGCTCAAGAATTGCCGCATTGAAACCGTAGCCATGGAGTCGACCGGTATTTACTGGCTGCCTTTGTATTTCACCCTCAAGGAAAACGGATTTGACGTGGTGCTGGTAAATGCCCGTGACGTAAAAAATCTGTCAGGCCGTAAAACGGATGAGGCTGATGCCGAATGGCTCATGCTTCTCCATAGTTACGGGTTGCTCAGATGTAGCTTCCAAGCCGAGAATGAAGCACGTGCGATACGTAACCTGACCCGCCACCGTTCTAACTTGTTGCAGTCATCAAGCCGTGAAGCCCTTCATATGCAAAAAGCGATGGAACAGATGAACCTGAAACTTGGCAATGTCACAAGCGACTTGTAAGGAAAGTCCGGCATGGCTATAATTAAGGCAATCATCGACGGCAACTATAATCCAACGGGACTGGCAATGCTGGCGGAGGAGAATTGTAAGGCGACAAAGGAGATTATAGCCAAATCACTTGAAGGTATATGGGCCGAGGATCAGCTATTTGAACTGAAACAGGCATATGACCAGTACTGGTTCATCCAAGGACAAATCCGTCAATGCGACAGGCAGATAGAGATGCATCTTACACGTTACCGTGCATATCTGGACTCGCCTTCCGATGTGGGGCTTACACGATGCAAAAAGAAGATAGGCAAGAAAAATGCTCCTGACTTTGATGTCGAACGGTATGTTTTTAACATTTGGAAAGTCAATGTCATGGCTATTCCCAGTATGAGCGCCATCTCGCTCCTGCAACTGATTGGGGAACTCGGCCACGACTTTGTTGGAAAGTTTGAGAATTGCCACATGTTTTGCAGTTGGTTGAATCTCGTTCCTAATAATAAAATATCGGGCAGCAAACCACTGTCAAGCAAAATTCCTAAACGTACAAACGCTTGCGGACAGATATTCCAACTTTGCGCCAACTCGCTCAAAAAAAACATGCCCCATAATGCTCGCTTTCTCTACCAACAACCCAAAATAGAAATTAATAACTATTTGATTGTTAATTGGTTTTCGCTACCTTTGCAATTTGTGAAAAAATACTTAGTTTTACTTCTTAAATCAACAATCCTTTGGTTTTAAGTCAATTTTGTGTGTTGTTATAATCTTGTTTTCCTGTTGGTTATCTTTCTCTTTTATTCTTTCTTATTCCTCTGTATCTTCGTTTTACTGATGACAAACAGGAACTTTGAAGCGGAAATAAGGAAAGTCAACAGAGTGTCCATATATTCTTTTCAGTGCCTTTTTATATGAATCAATATTTAAACCTGCTCTAAAACTATTTTTTCTTTTGGTTTGTTTTATCTTTGCATAGACACACTTCACACAAAAATATGCTTGTATGCAGAGAGCCAAAAAAAATTATCTTATTTATGTGATCATGTTGCTCCTTTTCGGGGCACTTATTTACATGGCTATCGAGGAAGGTGACCGTTTTTCACACCATGTGGTAGCATCATCAGCTGTTGCGGAGGAGACTCCTTTCGCTATGTTTTGTCAGTTTGTCACCGACAATCTGCATCATCCGTTAAGTATATTGTTGATACAGATAATCGCTGTCTTGTTGATGGTGAGGCTTTTTGGTTTTCTGTTTAAACATATTGGGCAACCGGGGGTGATTGGTGAGATTGTGGCGGGAATTGTGTTGGGACCTTCCGTGTTGGGCTATTTTTTTCCGGATGTATTCCAGGCCCTGTTCCCTCCGGAGTCCCTTACGAATCTTGAATTATTGAGCCAGGTCGGTCTGGTACTTTTCATGTTTGTGATCGGAATGGAACTCGATTTCAGTGTACTTAAAAACAAGATCAACGAAACATTGGTCATCAGCCATGCAGGTATATTGGTTCCGTTCTTCCTCGGCATCGTCGCATCTTACTGGATTTATGAAGAATATGCCGCTGCCCAGACAAGTTTCCTGCCGTTTGCCCTTTTCATCGGTATCTCTATGAGTATTACCGCTTTCCCGGTATTGGCCCGCATCATTCAGGAACGGAATATGACGAAAACTCCTTTGGGAACTTTGGCCATAGCTTCGGCTGCCAATGATGATGTCACTGCCTGGTGTTTGCTGGCTGTAGTCATAGCCATTGCCAAGGCCGGAACATTTGCCAGCGCTCTTTATGCCATCGGGCTGACTGCCCTTTATATCATAATCATGTTTATGGTGGTACGGCCGTTTCTCAAGAAAGTAGGAGAGGTGTATGCTAATCAGGAGGTGATTAATAAAACATTTGTGGCCCTGATTCTGCTGATTTTGATTATTTCCTCTACGCTTACCGAGATTATCGGTATTCATGCCCTGTTCGGAGCCTTCATGGCAGGAGTCGTGATGCCTCCCAGCCTGGGATTTCGTAAGGTGATGATGGAAAAAGTGGAAGACATTGCTCTTGTCTTTTTCCTTCCGCTTTTCTTTGCCTTTACCGGGTTGCGTACGGAGATCGGATTGATTAACAGTCCGGCGCTTTGGGGAGTCTGCCTGTTGTTGATTACGGTTGCTGTGGCAGGAAAACTGGGTGGTTGCGCCGTTGCCGCCCGTTTGGTGGGAGAGTCGTGGAAAGACAGTTTTACTATCGGTACGCTGATGAATACACGGGGATTGATGGAGTTGGTCGCATTAAACATCGGATACGAAATGGGAGTGCTTCCACCTTCTATTTTTGTAATCCTGGTCATTATGGCTCTGGTGACTACCTTCATGACCACCCCGTTGCTGCATTTTGTTGAACAGATTTTTGCCCGTCGCGAAGAACGTTTATCGGCTAAGTTGAAGTTGGTCTTTTGTTTTGGACGACCGGAGTCGGGACGCAGCCTGCTTTCCGTCTTTTTCTTATTATTTGGTAAAAAGATGAAAGCTGCCCATGTGGTCGCTGCCCATTTTACGGTGGGGACGGACTTAAACCCATTGAATGCAGAGCAATATGCCCGTGATAGCTTCTCGCTGGTGGACGAAAAAGCTTCCGAGTTGGGACTTAGTGTTGAAAACCGTTACCGGGTGACCGATAAATTGGTGCAGGATATGATCCGGTTGGCACGAAAAGAGCGTCCTGACATGTTTCTGCTGGGAGCAGGAAGTAAGTACAGACCGGATGCTGCCGGAGGCAGTGGAGTGTTATGGCTCTCTTTGTTTCGTGATAAGATAGATGATGTGATGGAACAGGTGAAATGTCCGGTAGCCGTTTTTGTCAACCGTGGTTATAGCGGAAACGTCCCCGTCTCTTTTGTGTTGGGTGGGGTGATCGATGCTTTTCTGCTTACTTATCTTGAGAGTATGCTGGAGGGGGGCGCACAGGTACATCTTTTCCTCTTCGATACCGATGATGAGGCTTTCCGGCAGTCTACAGATCCGATATTGGCTAAATATTCCTCCCGGATACGAACGCAATCCTTTAGTAGCGCCGTCGATCTGGCTTCGGTAGCAAAGGACGGCTTGCTTGTGATGAGCCACCTGTCCTATACGAAGTTGTCCGAAGAGGAAGAAGTGTTCCGTGATTTTCCTTCCTTGTTAGTCATCCGGCGGCCTAAGAAAAACTAAGGTACTACTAATTTCTAACGATTAATTATTATGAAAGATGACAATTGATAATCAAACCGGTCTGGTGCTTGAAGGCGGAGGTATGCGCGGAGTGTTTACCTGTGGGGTACTGGACTATCTGATGGACCATGATATTCGTTTTCCTTATACGATCGGGGTATCTGCGGGGGCTTGTAACGGCCTTTCGTATATGTCCCGACAGCGTGGGCGTGCCAAGTACAGTAATATCGACCTGTTAGAGAAATATCATTATATCGGGCTGAAACATCTGCTTAAGAAACGGAATATTCTGGACTTCGATCTCCTTTTTACGGAGTTTCCCGAGCATATACTTCCATACGATTATCAGGCATACTTCAATTCTCCCGGGCGTTATGTGATGGTGACTACCAATTGCCTGACCGGAGAAGCCAATTATTTTGAGGAGAAAGAGGATAAAAACCGTGTGATCGACATTGTCCGTGCTTCCAGCAGCCTTCCTTTCGTTTGCCCCATAGCTTATGTAGACGGTATTCCCATGTTGGACGGAGGTATTGTCGACTCTATTCCTTTGCAACGTGCCATAGACGATGGATATCGGAACAATGTGGTTGTCCTTACCCGGAACCGCGGTTATCGGAAAGAAAATAAAGACATCCGCGTTCCCTCTTTTGTTTATCGTAAATATCCGAAGATACGTGAAGCATTGAGCAGGCGTTGTGCTGTATACAACGAACAGTTGGAGATGGTTGAGCGTATGGAAGAAGAGGGAAATATAACTGTTATCCGACCTCGGAAACCGGTTGTTGTCGATCGTATTGAACGTGACATTCATAAACTGACCGATCTGTATGAAGAAGGATACGAATGTGCGAAGCAGCAGTTTGAAAATGGCGGAGGTGGTAATGCAACAATTAAATGGGAAAAATAATTTGATCAGATAAAAATGAATTTAGAGGAAGTCTTAAATTATCGTCGTTCTGTACGGGTGTTTGATAGAGAGAAACAGTTGGATCCGGAAAAGGTGAAACATTGTCTGGAACTGGCAACGTTGGCACCCAACAGTTCAAATATGCAATTGTGGGAGTTTTATCAGGTTACACAACCGGAGTTGCTGGCAAAGATATCCAAAGCCTGTCTTGACCAGACTGCGACTTCAACAGCTTCAGAGATTGTCGTTTTTGTTACACGTCAGGATTTATATCGGAGCAGGGCCAGGTTTGTACTCGATTTTGAAAGAGGGAACGTCAGACGAAACAGTCCCTGGGAGCGTCAGGAAAAACGTATCAAGGACAGAGAACTCTATTATGGAAAGTTAATGCCGTTTCTTTATGCCCGCTTCTTTGGCATATTGGGTTTTTTGAGAGTTTTATTGACTAAAGCCATCGGCCTTTTCCGCCCTATTGTGCGTGAAGTTTCCGAGGGTGATATGCGTGTCGTCGTCCATAAATCTTGTGCACTTGCCGCTCAGACATTTATGATCGCAATGGCCAACGAAGGGTATGATACTTGTCCCTTAGAGGGCTTTGACAGTAAACAAATGAAGAAACTGTTGAAATTACCTCATGGTGCCGAAGTGAACATGGTAATCGGCTGCGGAATACGGGATGGAAATAAAGGAATCTGGGGTGAACGGGGCAGAGTACCCTTTAATGAAGTTTATCATAGAGTTTAATGTTGCCCCCAAAAGTCAGACACAAAACTTTTGGGGGGGCACTTTAGTTGGACACGCCCTCATAACAGGCAGACGCAACAGAGGTCGTTTTTATTCCTTTTTCAAAACACTTGCCGGATTCAGGTGCATTATTTTATAAATCTTGTATGCCGTAACCAAGAAGATCAAAAGGGCCATCGTGAAGAACAACAAGATTCCCCAATTCCAACTATATATGCTTTTCAAACTACTTTTTTGCGCGATCCCTATCAATACCAATCGTACTAACGGATAGATAATTACGAAGACAGAGAGGTAAATAATCAGATAGATTTTGCCGAATAATAGGGCAATCACTTTCGGGGTAGCCCCGTTTATTTTTCGGATGGCCACTTCCTTTTGCCGATTTACCACATCCATGGAGATTCCGGAATAAATACTTAATATCAACAAGAGTATACTGACTATTGCCAACAACAGGGATGCTGTCTGCAAGAGTGCTGCAGTTCCCATAACGGACTGTTTGGAATCACCCGTATTACGAATATCAAGAGGCAATGTCTCGGGTACATAACGCCGGCAGATCTCTGTTATTTTTTCCAGGGCGACCGGAGTAATATCCGAATGGAGGGTTTTAAAGTAATAGGTGTAAGCTTGCGGGCTAACTAAAAAGACAGAACCGACTGCTCTGTTCTGAGCATTTTCCTTGTTCAGTGCGCGGTAAGTTCCGGCAATCTGGTATTCTTTGCCATCCAACGTGACACTACCTTCTATACTATCCCTCTGCAATTGTTCTTTAAACTGTTCGCTTATATAAACAAAACCTTGAGCATCCTTATCCACCAATTTTCCGGAAAACGGGATCTTGAAGAACTCAAAATAATGGGGCTCTGCTTGGATCATCAGCACATTTCCTCTCGGCTTTCCGTTTTTCATGTAGGTCATGTAGGTATAAACATCGGCATCGAAGGTATTGAAAGCGGATGTCCGATCGGTTATCTCGGACAAGGACTGGATATCCGAAAGAATGGCATCCATGTTTTTCTGCATGCGTATGGTATTGATCGATATTGAAATCACCCGATTCTCTTCTTCCGTGCTCAAAGGATGGTACATTCCTTCAAACATCTCATCGAACAAAAGCGTTATGCCAAATACCCCGCCTGTGAAAAGGATGGAGATCGCCAATTGCAAAGCAATCATGAAATTGCGGAACACATGCCGCTTCTGTCTCTGCACGACCGAATGGAGGACACTCAACCGGCGTAACCGATAGATAGGATAAAGAATGGCGAGCATGCAGATCAACAACAAAACGAGATACAAGACTAATTGTGAACCATATAGATCTACCAAGGAGAATGAGATCATGTCTTCCGGACGGATGTATGTATATGCCAAAGAGAGGGTGATTTCCGTCACGGCCAATGACAGAAAGAAAGCGACAGATAGCATCCAGAAGATCTCGGCGAAAAGCAAGGCAAACAATCCTTTGATGTCCGAACCGATACATTTGCGAAGCACCAGTTCTCGTTGCCGGTTATAGAACATCTGGATAATGAACTTCAGAAAATTGATCAACCCCGACAATAAAATCAGCGAAGCTATAAACCGGGCGAGCAGAATACTTATCGTTCTTTGGACACTGTCATTCTGTTCCGACTCCAGGAAAGCATATAAATAGATATCCTGGTCTCCATGCTTCCAGGTCAGGTTCTTTAACTGTTTATTCAGGCTTTCCGTCGTGGTTTGTCCGGTGAGACGTGATCTGATGCTGAGTGGAGTACGGGACTTTGCGGACAGAGGAAAATAACAATCAATCGTTTTTCCACGATGATCTTTTTCTTCTGTCAAAGCAACATTGACAATTTTATACACCATAAGATCAGACGAGTCGTTAGCCTCTGTCTCCTGACGGATGACTTGACCTATCGGATCTTCTTGTCCAAATGCTTTCCGGGCAAACGATTCGGAGACGATCACCTCATTGGGAGCTGTTATCTCTTGATTGGCATACTTCAATTTGAACGAATTATAGGTGAAATAATTAGATGATACATTTTTGAACGACACTAAAAACGGCAGTTCCCGTTGTTTTTTGTCGATGGCCGTAATTTCTTTTCCATTGCTATAAGAGGAAGAAGCCACAAGGGTATCTATGCCCGCTATCGGCAACTCTTTCAGATAATCAAAATCCTCCTTAAACAAATAGATATCAGCGGCTGTCTGGGAAGATGATCCGAGCAACCGAATGCTGTATTCATTATCATCGGACAGTTCAATCTTACCGGATACGGCATCAATAAAAAAATTCATCATGCAGAAGCAGGTGATGCCTATCGCCAAACAAATAGCCGAAATAAGACTATGAACTTTAAAGTTCATTAAATTGCGTAATGCTACTTTCAAGTAATGCTTAATCATGTTCTATTACTGTTTTTTCTTTATGCTTGCAAGAATCATGCCATATAGCTAAGTAGCTATTATATAATACAATATATTCCCAAATGTTCTCTTATTATTGTGCGGACACGCACAAAGGCAGTTCACTATCGCACAATTACATCCGGCTACCCCTCCCGGTGTAGGAAATTGCTTTTTACGTTAATGAGTACAAAGCTGATGGATTGTTTGAAAACTCAAGCAGAGTATAATCGAATTTTATGGAATTACTTTTCTTCTTGTAATTTCAGAATCTCTGCCATCTGCGGTCGAAAGTTATCCCCCCATTTTTCTATTTGCTCAATAATGGGAATAAGGGTTTTACCTTGTTCTGTTATGGAATATTCAGAGCGTGGAGGCAACTCGGCAAATATCTTTTTGCTAATCATCCCATGTGCCTCCAACTCTTTTAATTGTTGGTCAATTACACGTGGGCTGGCATCATTGAAGTGACGGTGAAGTTCGCTCGGACGCTTAGCACCACCCATCAGCTCCATTAAGATACAACTCTTCCATTTGCCGCCCATTACCTCCATTGTGATTTTTACCCCACATTCAATATTAAACGGTATCTTCTTTTTATACATAATTCTCTCTATTTCCCTGCGAATATAATCAATATTACCTATATTTTGAAGTATACAGGCAAATTTATCAGTATATGAAAAATTTATCGCTGCTTGTATTATCAGTATATACGCCGTAATTTTGCATTAAAAATGAAACACAAGTTTTTATTACTTGTTGTACTTAGCATGATAGGTACAACTTATGCAAAATCAGATGATATGAAAGCAGATTCTTCTAAAACACTTCGGCTAATCTATCCTCAATGGCAGGGAGGTGTGGTTGCAAACTGGATGCCAGATATTCCTGCCAATGATGTTTCACGTGGTTATTTTCTTGGTGCGCAGTTACTGCAAATTCTTGCACCTGAAAGCAAACAACAAACGGTTGAAGTCCCTATTTCTCTCGACATAAAGAGTCACAAAGAGGAAAAGGGTATTAGCGGTTATCGTGCTATTATTAAACAAAGTAAAGACGCATTGGACTTGATTAGAAAAGAAAATCCGGATCGTATTGTAACCCTTGGTGGAGAATGTTCGGTGAGTGTTGTACCATTTACCTATTTGTCGGAGAAATATCCCGATGATGTAGCCGTTGTATGGATAGACGCTCACCCCGACTTAAACCTACCCGGTGATAGCTATACGGGTTATCATGCAATGGCTTTGACAGCTTGCTTTGGTATGGGTGACAAGGAGATTATGGATATACTTCCCGCCAAACTCAATCCGGCAAAATCTATCATTGTAGGGCTGCGTACCTGGGATGATACCAATGCCTCAAAGGAGCGGCAAGAACAGATTGGCGTAAAGAGTCTTTTGCCTGCCTGTGTTATACGGAATAGTACGACTGTTCTTGATTGGCTTAAAACTACCGGAGCGTCAAAAGTGGTTATCCACTTTGACTTGGATGCTTTGGATCCGGCAGAAATTATTGCGGCCGTTGGCACTGATCCTGACGGGCTGAAGATTGAAACCGTTGTAAGGGTGATAAACGATATTGCAAAGGAATATGACGTGGTTGGTTTAACGATTGCCGAACCTATGCCTCGTGTAGCAATAAAAATAAAGAATATGCTTAATCAAATGCCACTTTTAAAGTAGAGTTATCTATTTTGTCATTACAGGAGGTAAGGAACAGTCCGGTCAATACCACCGCGAACATCGTTATAATCTTTATTTTCATAGTCGTACTAATTTATAATGAATTGAGAATGCTCCGGCACTCAAACATCTGTTAGGGAATAATAAAGAGGAATCTATCTAATATCTTCAAAAGAAAATATGTACAAAACAACAGCACTTAGAAATAAATGCCGTTGTTTTGTACACATAAGACAAGAATAGTATGGATGACAAATTGAAAAATCTGATAGAACAGAACGGGGGATATATTACCCGCAAGCAGATTATCGGCAACCGTTATCTGCATTACCGGCTATTGGAATCGGTAAAATCCGGTGAGATTATCCGCCTGAAGCCTGGTGTGTACTGCATAGAGGAGGTAATGGCACAGACGATGATAGACCTTGACAAGATAATCCTTATCTAATTTCAGGTTTCGGAAGTCAAACTCGTTGTTTATGGTTGACAAAGAAGTAAGTATCCCGGCTTTCGCCCGAAAAGACCATCCGTGGGATGGAGAAGCGAATCCGGAACTTAACCATTTGAAAAACAGTGTCTTCGAAGCGTGAGTTTTCCCTCTTCAAAAGCTTTGTTTTAACACAGAGTTAAAGCTTGTCCTTTAGATGTGAATAACAAGTTCTTTAAATGCAAAAGACTTGTTATTGGCGCATAAGAATAAGACGCGTTTGAAAGACATATAAGTACTTCCTTTAAGCGTAAGGGCAGAACTGCCAAAGATGAGCCGCTTCGTAAGATCTTACGCTCGGAACTCAGCCGTGAAAGAGCTACCCGCCTGGAAGGAAGCTTTGGAACACAGAAACAACATTACTCACTGGCCGGGATAAAAGCCAGAAACAGGAAAACGGAAATGCTTTGGATTTTCTTTGGAATACATACGGCTAATGCGGTATGTATGGTAGAAAAGGTCGAAAAGAAAAAAAGAACGGCAGCATAATCGGACTAAAATAAGAGGAAAAAAGGAGAGGTTTTAACTTCCCCTGAAAAAGATATGTACATAATGCATGGTTGGGAAGAAAAAAACAAGGATATGTAAATAATATTCTATGAAAAAGATAGAAGACTGGCAATTGGGCCGAAAAAAATAAGAGAAAAGCTCACGTAAAGTAAAACTTTTCTCTTGATTTATAAGAAAGAGGAACATTTACGGAATATCCCTATTTTCTTCCATAGAATTAATCTCTTGGATAAGCAACGCCTGAAGTTCGTCTTTAGGTAACAGTAGTTGATATTCAGCTACCCCGATAGGCTTGTTTATATCTTGCAAAGCGATTTCTACATCTAAATGATCCTTGTCGGCACAAAGGATTATACCGATTGATGGGTTCTCTCCTTCAGCTTTCTCTAAACGATCAAGAAGTGAAAGATATAGGTTCATTTTGCCTACATATTCTGCCTTAAAAGCACCGATTTTCAATTCGATGGCAACAAGTGACCGCAAACCCCTGTGAAAGAATAGCATATCCACCGCATATTCCTTGTTGTTATACTCCAGACGGTATTGGTTTCCAATAAAAGAAAATCCCTTACCTAACTCCAGTATAAACGATCTGATTTTAGCAACCAGCCGCTTCTCCAATTCCAGCTCTTTAACCGGTTCTGTTATCCCAAGAAACCCCAAGTTGTATGAACTTTTAAAGACCTCATTCGCATAGTCTGCTTGTGCTACAGGTAAGACCGAATCAAAATTATTCGTTTTGATTTGTGTCTGATGAGCTGCGTAAGTATTCATCTTTATTGCATTGAGTAACATATCTCTCGACCAACCTTTCTGCAAGCACTCTTCTGCATAAAATTTCACAGCATTATTGTCATCTATCTTGTTTATCAATAATAAATTATGTCCCCAAGGTAAAACTGCGACAGCTTGTCGCAGTTTTGAATCACAAGTTTTATATCTTTCATAAAAACGCTTCATATCCCATAGATTACGAGGAGACAATCCCATATCCGGAAACTGTTCTTTCAAATCCACTGATAATCGTTTAACTACGCCACTACCATATCCACTCTCTAAATTTCTATCAAAGAGCAACTTTCCGATATTCCAATATACAGAATTGACGGAAGTGTTTACTTGCCGGGCAATGATAGTGCGAGCGGTCTGAATTTCAGAGACTGCCAGCTGTAATATTTGAGCGTACTCGCTATCATTTATTATTATTTCTTTTGCCATATCATGAATTCTTTCAATACTAATCTATTATATTTTTTTCAGTACACTTTCTTTGTTATTTTTTCGGCAAATAACATCGGTAACGGAGCACCTGCATATCGGACATTCTCATGCCTCGACACCCTTTGGGTACAGTGCAAGTGTCCGAGTGCCGTGTATGCAATCTCTTCGTCGAATACTTCAGGCGAAAAACACTCTAACCTTCCGATAATCGTGCGTTCGGCACGGTTCTTTTCCAAAATCTTCGAACACATAGCCTGCAAATACCACATTACAATGAAAAGTTTACTTTTGTCCGGCATAGGTAGTGTATCAAAAAGTTCTCTATACATCACTTGCACTCCTTCTGCATAGGCATCTGATTCGGGATAATCCTCTTGTCGCAAATAGGGTACAACCAAACAATACTCTCTTTTACCGAGCGGTACAATCAAATGGTCGAAATCAATATTACCCTCTTCGGTACGCTTGACAATCCCCCACACAGTAACATCCATCGATACCAAAAGCGAATTGAGAGCTTCGAGCTGGGCTTCCGAGTCATGATTTCCGGCAATAATGATGATTTGCAGAGCGAAATTCTTCGCCGTCACCTCTTTGAAAAAAGTATAGTACTGCCGTTGTAATTCAGCCGATAGGTTTGGGATATCAAACAAATCTCCGGCAATAAACAACACATTCACCTCGTGAACTTTCACTTGCTCTCGAAGCCACGTCAAAAATAGAGTATGTTCACCTTTACGGTTATATTCAAAAAACGTCTGCCCTAAATGCCAATCTGCAGTATGAATTATTTTCATTTATTATTATTTATACCATTCTTTTTTTATCTCATCTATTTTAAGATCTTTCCATTCCTCTTTCCATAATTTCCATCTACTGCAAATATATTGAAAATGCAGATTAGTAACATTGTTTTCTCATATATTTATTTAGTAATCCTATTCTTGATTTCTACAATCGCCCGACTTGGGAGGGCGATTGCTCCCTGTAAGGGCAAGGTGTGGCGAGCAACTCGCTGCCTTTTGAGTTACCCCAAATACCTACAATGGTATTGGGCTTGAATTTCAATTGTACCCGTAGGTAGAAATCAAAGGCTTCGACAAAAGAATAATCCAATGCTTGAAACAAAATGTCACTCAGATTGTACTTTGTTCGTAGAAAACGGCGTAGGTGGTTGAATAATACGCCGTATCGTTTATAACTTTCCAATGTTATGTTTACACCGATTCTGGCTGCAAGTTGGTGGTTGTATCGGTTGCAATAGCTGATAAGTGTTTCCTGCGTTTTGACCGTTTTTGCTTTAACAGGATACAAACTGGTAACGTAACTCCCTTCCAAATATGCTTTCCTTTGCTTTCTTGTCCGACTTCGCTAAAAAATCTGTTTTATAACTATTTGACTTTTAGTATGGTTGCGTTATCTTTGCGCATCTTTTAAAAATACTTGGTTTCACAATGCTAGAAACTCGTTGTTTATAGTTGACAAAGAAGTAAGTATCCCGGCTTTCGTCCGAAGAGTCCATCCGTGAGGTGAAGAAGCGAATTTTAGACTAAACCATCTGAAAATCAACATCTTTAAAAAGTAAGATTTCTGTCCTCAAAGCTTTGTTTTAACACAGGGTTAAAGCTTGTCCTTTAGATGTGAATAACAAGTTCTTTAAATGCAAAAGACTTGTTATTGGCGCATAAGAATAAGACAACCTGACAAAAGGCGTTAACAATGTTAATTGAAGAAAAATATAAGTATGAGGATACCGGTTCAAGCGGTGTAAATCCGCTTTCTAAACTTGAGTTATCCAATTCGGTTGGTGTCTGTTTTATTATCTTCGGAAGTGAATCTAAGGCCATATCTTCGGGAATTGCAGATTCTTTTTGTGATAATATCTTATATATTAGCGATTTGTAAGATGTTCGTTTGACATGTATATATATGGTATACATATTATATATGAAATAATTATATCGTTATTTTCTTTTATAGCGAGGGCTCTTTTCACGGTTCTATATTACGTGGATGTTTCCTTGTTTTATGATTATATAGGTATGAAGAAGCTGTTTAGGCTTTTTCTTTTTACTTGGATTCCATTAAAACTCAGACTTATACAAAAAACTCTAATTTTTTTTCTCTTAACTCTTGCTTAGTATAATTATAATATCTACATTTGCTTCGAACAATTAAATATACCCAATTATTAAAGGGTTCTTTAAAAAGTATGTTAACCATTGGCAATTGGCAAATATAGCCAATTTTGATAGAATAGAGAAGAATTAAGGTATTACACACATATTGAATTATTTATATTATTAACACTAAAAATTGAGATTATGAAAAAGAAACTCATGATGGTTGCAGTGCTTCTGGGTGCGTTGTCACTGGGAGCTTGCGTAGACAACGACGAATCGGCATCGGTAACAGCGGTGCGTAACGCAAAAGCAGAACAATTGAAAGGCCTTGCTGCATTGGCCAATGCACAGGCGGAAGCTACTAAAGTTACTGCTGAAGCAGAGGCAGCATTGAAGAATGCACAAGCTGAATATCAGAAAGAAATGACTGAAGAGGCTAAACAAAAATTTGCAGTGAAGATTGAGCAGATCAAAGCTAACGCGGAGAAGGCTATCGCTGCGGCAAAATTGCAGGCTGCTCAAGATCAGCAGGCATTGTTGGATCTCGCTGATAAACGATTGAGAGAACTATACGGAGAGTATATGGGAGCAATTGGTCAACTTGATGGATTGAACTCACAAAAGTTAAATGCTACAACAGCACTTGCCAGTTTGGAAGATGGATTAATTTCTTTTAAAACTCAGAAAGATATTGATATCGCTCGTCAGGAGAAATTTATAGCCAACTATAATTTCCAGATCGGACTGTATGAGAAGTATGAAAAGGTTGATAAAACAGAGTTGGAACAGAAGGCTACCACATTGTATAAAGAGTGGGAGAAAGTGAATGCGTTGGTTGGTCCAAAGGAGACAGCTAAGGAACATGCTAGTGATGCTTTTTATGAATCTTCACCAAGATTTGATGCTTATAATTATCCAACAGGACAAGGAGGAGAATATCAAGTTGAAAATCCGATTAAGACAGTTGCCAGTGTAAAAACTTTCCAAGTTAAAGGTTGGTATGTCTATACCTCTGAATCTAAAGAGTTATCAGCTAATAGAAGCATTATTTATTATACATTGGTAGCATCTAGTGTAGAAAATCAAAAGCAACAATTGGATAATACTGCTAAAAATCAGAAGGATTATTTGGGAGCTCCTAAGGCTGGGGAAACTGCCGCAACAGGACTGTATGCAAGTTTAGCTACTGCGGAAACTAATTTAGAGAATGCCAAAAAGGCTGAGCCGGTAAATCAAGATAATATAGATTATTGGCAGGGAGTGGTTGATCAATATAAAGCTGATATTGAAACAGCTAAAACTAACTTAAAAGATGCTGAAGATGATGTTAAAGAGTTCGCCGCATTGATCGCAACATTCGCTGGTGACGACTTGAAGGCTTATGATAAAGCTATTGAAGATCAGAAAGCACTTGCGGAAGCATTTGAAACAGCTCTTAAAGAATATAACGATGCTCTGGATACTGCAAGTAAAGCTTGGGCGGAATATGAAACAGCTAATAGTTTAGCAAATGCTGCCTTTGATGTTGATAGTGCTATTGAAAACTTGAAATATAGTATTGCTGGTTGTGAACAGACGATCAATACGCTTAAAACTAGTATCAATAGTAAAGAAGATGCCATTGCCAGCAAGAAAGCTGAGCTTGAAACAATTAAGACTAAGATTGAAGCTCAGACTGCAATCGTAAATAACTGGAAGGCTCAGATTGAAGCTGCTATCGAAGCACAGAAATAATCGCCAATAGTAACGGCAAATAAACAACAAATCAAAAAAAGTATCGTATGAAAATAAAAAGACTTTTAGTGTTGGCCGTTCTACCCATGATGTGTCTTGCAGCTAATGCGCAGAACTGTAGTAAAGACAATACTCCTAAAAAGGGTGACTTTACGGTAGCAGCTACTGTTGGATACAATAGTTACACAAATGTCACAGCCC